>JAABUV010000061.1_pt1 | contig 146865 bp, 131 predicted proteins | sample 5559971 | NCBI WGS metagenome assembly JAABUV01 (sample SAMN10711881, study PRJNA513362) | rock metagenome | isolation source: Antarctica rocks | place: Antarctica: Victoria Land, Knobhead nord | collected 2015-12-19 | reverse complement strand
TCTTAGTATCTATAAAAGTTTATATAAATATCTATTATATTTAGACTTAAATTTACCTTATAACTATTATTACTTATTAATAAATAAAAGAATTATACTTTTAAGTATACTTTTCCTAAGTAAAAATCTTGAATTTTTATAGGTATTTTCTAGTAGAATTATAAATTTAAATAAAGCCTACCTTCCTTTAAATTATAAAGGTAAGGAAGATAGAGAGTTAAAGTATTAATTTAATAAGTAATTATATAATATATATCCTTATTATAATAATAATAATATTAGAGGAGATATTAATAGTAATAAATAAAAAGCTTATATACCTTATTAATATAACTAAGAAACTATCTAATATAAATAATAATAAATTACTATAACTAGGCCTAGGAATAATAGTAGACTTTTTAAATATTATAAGTACTTTACTTAATCTTATAAGGTAAGTATTATAAGGCTATATTAAGATATATTTAATTAATAAGGAGATAAAGTTATTAGCTAAGGTACTCTACGCGTATTATTAGAGTTATATAAATTATTTCTTATCTTCCTAGTTTTATAACGCTCTTAGTATCGCTAATAATTAAGAGGTAGCTATTATTAAGGTAAAAAATAAGAGGTAAGTAGATAAAGTAATTAAGGTAAAGATAATATAAGAGAGAACCTTAAATACTTAGATATTAGATAATAGCCTACTAGCTAGCGAAGATATATAATATAATACTAGTAAAGATATATAATATATCTTTAAAGAAGCAGGTAAATATATTAAGAGGTAGTTTAAAGAGAGGGAGGTATAAAAGGAAGTAATAAAGAACTTTAAAAGATATTATAAGCTTATAAGTTATTAACTTACTAACGCCCTATTTACCTTATAATCTTAATATATTCTATATCTACCTAAGAATAACTTACCTAGGATTCTAAGGGATAGTTAGTTAAGGTAGGAAAGGATTAGCTTTATTAAAGATCCCTTAAACTTTAATTTTAAATTCCTTACCCCTAAAATATAGTAAGACTTCTAGAATAGTATTAGATAGCTAGGTATATAGAAATAGTATATTTATATAATTAAGGTAGAGTAGAATACTTTCTATACTAGAAAGTATAATATATAAGGATATATTCTCCTTTTCCTATTAGTAGTAACTATTATAGAAATATTAGGTAAGTACTAGTTAGATAGATACTTATAGCTAGTACCTTACTAGATAGGATTATAAGCCTTTATATACCTATTACCTAATAGTATATTTACCTCGTATTACTTTTTACGACGTAATTCCGCTATAATATCTATAAAGTTACTAGAGTATTAAGTCTACTATTATATTACTATCTACTTACTAGTAGTTTATACTATCTATTCTAGCCCTTAGAAACTAGCCTTCTAGTCTAGGCTCTAATAATATTATAGTAATTTAATATAGATTTAATAAGACTTTAAATTTCTATTTAGAATATCTTTAAATAATATAAGTTAAATTAATATTTACTAGGATAAAAATATATAAGAGATCTTTAAGATTAAAAATTTAAATTAATCTATTATAATAAAGTAGATAAGTAAGGGACTTATCTATATACTATCTAGCTAGATTATCTAATAGTAATAGTACTAAGTAGGGTATCTTAGATACTTTAGTAAAAGTAATCTATCTATATCATTACCTCTAAAAGAGCTTATGCAGATATATAGGTCGATATCTCGACCGCTCGGTGTGCCAACCGCTAGATTGAGATGTGTTCCACGAGCCTTTGCAACTGTCTCTCATAGCCACTTCATTCATCCCATGAGTAATATTCCGAAAGTCCACCAAAGCGTGATCACTTCCCGGGATGTCAGGGTCCAGCATATAGTAGATACTCGAACCTATCTCCCCTACAAATCCATTGAGGTCGAAGATCTCCGTCACAACGCCGCTTTCTTCCACAACCACTTTAAATTGCACGGTGCCCCATGCTTCTTCGATTCGTTGCTGCGCAGCTCGCCTGGCGAGTCGGAGACTACGGGCAGCTAGACCATTGGCGTCATTCCGTCCATCGCAGTCGCTTGGTAATTCGATTTGCGCCCTGGGTTTGCACAAGGCTTGAAGTAGTCCGTCGTGGTCTGATGGCGCCCTGATTGTACGCAGCCGAGGAAACCCTTCTGCTCTAATTGAGTTCGCGAGGTTGACATGGGCGCTGCCGGGGACAACAATGTCCCAGTGAATGAATTCGAGCTCATGAGAGGCGATGATGGGGTGAAACACTATCTCCCCCTCCTCAACCTCTGGGGATGTGTCTTGGACTAAAGTGAAGCGTTTCAGGTTCTTCAGATGGAGGAGTAGGTTTGAGACGGCGGATATATATTTTATGTCGAGGTTGACTATTGATAGGCTTCTGAGACTAAACGCATTCCTAGTACGAGAAAAATCCGAAAGTCCCCAGAAAGTGACGCCTTCCAGATCTTGGAGCCGCAAAGAATGCAGCGCTGGTAAATTCTGAAGCACTGTATCGTCAAAATCATCGCAGTCGAAGTTGGAGATGCACAAATTTTCGAGCGCCGGAAGACGGTGCAGAATTCCTGGCCCTCGGACTTTGCGCGGGTCGCTACTGTCCTTCATGTTCACAAAAACGTCCTTTTCTAGAATGCCTTGGGTAGGCGAGTGGAGGACCAGAGTCTTTAGGGAAGACCAAGCATTGTGGAAGAGGACAAAAGACGACTTCTGCTCCATATCCATTAGGCCAGGTGCCAGTTGACGATGCGATCGTTGAGTGATGGCAGCATTTTCTCCTATCAACCATAATTTTTCTTTCAACTTCCTTCGGGTAGATAGAGCATGAGTCAACCGGTCAAAACCATGGCCATAGACTGGGTAGAACCCAACGACTCTTTCCAAATTAGGGCAAGCCATGACTAAGGAAGCGACCAAGTTTATCAGGTCCTTCCTCATAGGGTCTCCATCACCTTGAATTTGGGAAACCTTTAATTCGCGCACATGCTGCGCAAGGAAGCTTCGTCCACGCAATGTCCGCCTTAATAGTTTCAAGCGCACACCCGTCTGCATCCTGTATTTCTTGATGCTCTTTATTGAGTCGTGCCCTTCTATGTATATTCGATCATATCTAGATAACACGTTATTAAAAGTACTAGGTGGACTTCTTTCGGTTGCCAAAGCACTCACAGTCGCTTCACTACAACCTTGTCCCATGCTCTGCTTGTCAACGAAAGCGAACACAGATCTCGGAGATAACATGTTTGACAGCTCTGCGACCCGGGAGTCTCATGGACTACCCTCAACTGCAGCAATATGCAATCGTACACCTCAGGCGGTAGAGCTCTGAAGACAACATGATGAGAGGCCTTTGCGCGTGCCTTGGTCTTAAGTGAATAGCTCGACGGCTGAGATACTAAGGAAGGTGGAAGACTGTGCGCTGATAAGTAAGTGTAGGCTGTTGCGGAGGAGCCGACACTCGAAGCCTTGCTTGTGTAGGATGATATGGAATGACGAGGAGACTGAGCCCCGTTGGTAATTTCGGTCTTAACATTCGTCGCAATTGAGCTTTTTGACAAGGCTATGGGCAACCTTTGCGCTCTAAAAGCCCCGAGGGTAGGGTCCCAGATCTGACCAGCCCTATTCTCTACGTTTAGCGGAGAGCCAGAGAGAGGACGATGGGACAGCCATACCTGCTGGGCACTCCATCCCCAGGCTCGAGATGTTCGCCTGTTGTCCTGTTCATCGACAACGACGACGTTGGTTGAGTCGGCATACATAAGCGCTGTTGGTAAAATGCACTTTATCAGACCTGGACGTACAAAAGCGTGGAGACAGACGGCGGGAACAAGAATATAAACAAGAAGAATACAAGTCGAGGAGGAAGTCTCTAACGGTGTATTCCTTGCCAGTAAAGGTGAATCGGAGTACGGCAGAGTAACAGAGTATTCCCCATCAAGCTCCGCAAGACCCCAATAGCCACATGCATCCCTCCGCCGTCAGTAGAATAGATCATGTGGGTGTGTAGAGTAGCTCGCAAATCCAGAAAAAGACAGAACCATCACCATACCATCAGATTAGTTCTAGCGCTAAGTGATAGGAACCGAACCTTTTCTATTCATGCTCTTCAGTGGTGCTGCGCAGTGCTCCGCAGTGGGTCCATCACCAAAGCACGCTAGATAAGTATGCCAAAGTACATGTAAACCCTTCATTATAATATTAGTGCTCTGACCTAAGGCCACGTTGCTAGGACGTTGTTTCACTCCGAATATCTTCAACATCCGCTTGCTCTACAAACTACAATCATGCCTGCTTCGACACAATCGGCAACTCTACCAAGCGAGGTTCTGATGATCGCCGAATCGCAATGGTTGTTTACAGAGGACGAGTTACTGCGGACGCCCTCGATTATCGATGGTTTATCACCGGACAAAGAGCGTGAAAACAGGGGCAAAGGCGTGAACTTCATACTCCAAGTTGGCATAATGCTTAAGCTTCCTCAAATCACTCTTGCCACTGCCTCTGTGTTCCTGCACCGATTCTACATGCGGCATTCGATGAAGGGGGAAGCCAATCAACAGGGTTTCCACCATTACGAGTACGTTCTCTCTGAGTCTTTGAATCTTACCCGGTGTCAGATGTAGAGTTGCAGGCGAACTCTTGGAGATACAGTTTGCCTGACATACTAATTTCGCCGGTCGGTATGCAGCTCAAGGCCATAGCACTGACTCTAGCTATGTGTATAGGGTAGGCGCTACAAGCCTGTTCTTGGCCACTAAGGTGGAAGAAAATTGCCGCAAAATGAAAGAGTTGGTTATATCATGCGTTAGAGTTGCACAAAAAGATCCACACAAGATCGTAGACGAACAAGATAGGGAGTATTGGCGCTGGAGAGATGTCATCCTGTATAATGAGGATGTGATGCTTGAAGCGCTTTGCTTCGATTTGAGCTTGGAGCCCCCCTACAAGACACTTTTCGACCTTCTGCTACTCTTTGGGGAAGGTGACAACAACAACCTCAGGAATTCGGCATGGGCCTTCGTCAACGACAGCTACCTAACCATGCTATGCTTGATGTACCATAGTCGGACAATCGCCACGGGCGCTTTGTATGCTGCCGCTAAGCATTGCGGAGTTACCTTCCCGGACGATGTGAAAGGGAGGCCTTGGTGGGATGTCGTTGGGGTGGACTTGGGCGAGATATGGAACGCCTGCAACTACATGGCAGACATCTACCGTGGTATTCCATCGAGAGCAGGAAAAGATGGTGGAATGTATGACCAATTACCCGATAAGGGAGATGATGTGAATGACAAAACTCGTGCTAGGCGTTCAGCCGGAGAGGACTCTCAAAGCCCTGGTGAGGTAATTGTGAATGGCATGGCCCTTGCGCCCTTGAGCAGTCAACCGAGCGAGGCATACTATTCCAAGAGAACTCGTGAGGATGGATCGGAAGAAGAGCTGCAGCCCACGACGAATGGAGTCAATTACGAGCATAAAGTGACTGCCGATGGGGGTGGAATTGGTACCCCCAGGAAGAGGTGCAAGGTCGATAGGAATTCTACCCCGTCGAATGGGGACGTCGAGCAGCCTGAAAAGGAATGCAACGCTAAGATTTCCGAACACCCTGTGCCTGCGCAACAACAAGGTATAGCTTTCCAGCTGAATGGTACAAACTTGCACTCAAACGAGCAAATAGAAGACCGTCTTAGCAGTCCTCGGCTGGACGACGGTTCAGAAGAGGGTGAGGTAGAAGCATGATGGGAAAGGTATATAAACCCAGGGAATAGGGATTTGCGTTATCCAGGATGAAGATACCCAGCAGTCTGCATGACGAGATCTGCGAGTGTGACGAACCGACACCAGAAGCTCAGGAATATGAGTATTTGGATCGAAGAGTCGGAATTATAGCGTTCGCATCTGGTAAACCTGTAAGGCCACTCTGTCGTATATTCATTAGCCCGACCAATGAATGACCGGATGGAAGAGAGACTCTCTGCCCGGCGTCGAGATTCGCCTTGCGTCGTCGATCTAATGTCTCCTCTTGAACAGCTTTCTTGCTGTTGCTGGATTAGCATTGAAGCGCTGTTCAACCCGCAACAAATCCCGAAATGTACACTACTTCTCCAAGAAGACCAGGCCAAAGGACAACCCACTTTGTAATTCAAAGCATATACTCGACGCAAGATCGACGGCTTTGCAGAGTATAAAATGATCGTGATGAGCTAGAATTTGGTTAACAAAACTTACAGGGCATGGATGATGCAGCAGAGGACGGACAGTGTCAAAACTGCTTATCTACCAGTTCCCGCAGTGAGGAGGGCATTAAAGGACGAGAGTGCAAATTTTGACGATAATACTATTGTAGATTATCATCTCTTAGGTTACTCTTCCTCACATGCATGTCTACAAATTTTAAGGCAAGGATTCCGATATCTGCTCGCCAAGTTGTAACTTATCTGGACACCGCGTTGTTGGATGTAACCATGAAGTACAATTAAAAATTCAATACTTCCACCACGTCCACCTCGAAACAGCAAGCTGGGTATTGCCCTGCAGGATCCCGTTCGATGGACAATGAGGATTCGAGCGATTGATTTCGTCTTTTTGGTACATGATGGTAGTCCATAGGTATCACATATCGGAAACACTCCGCTATGTATGAGCTCATGTATGCTTGTATTCACGCTTAATGTGCTGCCGCTGTTTCCTCTTCCTCCTCTTCAAACCACTGTAAAACAATTACGTTAGCGTTCATCGTCTTGTGCGAAATCCATGACACACAACATATCCAAGGCAATGTCCTTAGTATATCTAGCGCTTCCTGAAGAGCCACAAAGGGCATAGAAATGAATGCACAATAACATACATCATCCTGTGCGGCTACAACATCTCCCCCATTGCTTTGACCTTCCACCTCAACTTGCTGTTGTTCATACGCTTTGAGGTCGTTCGCAATGTCACTTTCCTCCGGTGATTGGGGGGCTTTGGGTGGAGAGAATTTTTGGACATGCCCCTCGGAGTCTGAGGCCTTCACAGCAGAGGGTTTGTAATTCTTCAATTCCCGAAGGTAAAGATCCTGCACAATGTCGGCTTCATTTTATCACATAAGCCTCTGTCGCGTCCGAGGATGAGACTATCCTACGAACCTCGTAGCACTGCTGTGGGAGTCAGGAATGTCCGCCGTTGTAGGGCATGCTGGGGGACACGGGTTAACATCAGACGCTGATAACGGTTAGTAAGTTCATGAATACACGTACTCTACCATTCAAACACCTACCGAGATCTTCAATGACTGCAACATTTTAAAGGGTCGTGTGTGGATATGGCGTTTGGAGGTGACTTTACTTTACATGTAACTATATACGTACCTTAGAATACGGTTATTTGCTTTGCTAATGAACGCTAAGCCTCTTCACGTTAGCGGTCCTGATTACGCAGCGAAACGGTGGTTATTCACTACCTATTGCACACCACCTTCGTCATCCGTTCGCCTGCCTCTACTAGGTCGATTTACCAACTTTACCTCAACTAGAGTTGCCGGTCAGCTTTATTGGGACGGACTGTTGCAAGTCTTTGTATTCTCGACTATCTGTTGGATTTCCCCCTCACAGAGTCCTTTGTTGGAACGGTCGAAAAGCAGCCAGTAGTACGGTGACTCATCTCACAGCCAGCTCTTTCGAGCTCCATATCTCCGGCAGTCATCGCCTTTTGCCGTTGACGCCAGCGAAAATCAACACATAAGAGCATTTTCTTGCCTCGTCTAGAACTCGAATCGCCAAACTGTATTCACCATTCTTTATCCGCTATTGCGCTACTAAATACGATCTCCGTGTAACACCCAAAGGTGTCAAAAAGCGCACAGCGCAGCGGTTTGCGAAGCGTGTCTTCGCCTCCAGTATGGTCAGCGGGTCCTCCGAGCAATGGAAGGAAAACCTGAACATGCAGATGATCTGCAAAGATTGCAAGGAAGTCCCGCCCAATCTGGTTGAAGAGTTTTCCAACGGCGACGTTGTTTGTGGAACTTGCGGACTGGTCCTTGGAGAGAGGACTGTGGATACCCGCTCCGAATGGCGGACGTTCGCAAATGATGATCAAGGAAATGATGATCCTTCTCGCGTCGGGGAAGCTGCAAATCCTCTCCTAGTTGGGTCTCAGTTACAGACGTCTATCGCATTTGATAAGAATGCCAGTGGAAAGAGTCGTGATCTGCACCGAGCCCAAAACAAATCCGCTCACGACAAAACGAACAAAAGCCTGCAAAATGCATACCGGGACATTGTGGACATATGTGAAGCTATGAAGCTAGCAACCAGCGTCTCTAACTATGCTAAATATCTTTATAAGCAGATCTTTGACGCCGGAGCATTCAGGGGCAAATCGCCCGACGCAATAAATGCTGGCTTGGTGTTCATTGCTTGCCGGCAGCAAGTCGTTCCACGGACCTTCAAGGAAATCCACCAGGTCACGAAAGTACCAAAAGCAGACATTGGGAGGATCTTCAAGGGCTTGGAGAAGTTCTTCTCCGGCCAAAATAAATTGAAAAAAGATGCGGCCGATATGGCTGGTGGTAAGTTCATGTTGGGAGGTCGGCTACTATGTTGTGCATTGCTGATTTAAATACAAGAGGCCTTCAATCCAGGAGAGAGATATTCGACCACCCAATCCACCGATCCCAAATTTTATTGCGATCGTTTCTGCAACAAGCTCCACCTCCCTTTCCGCATCTCTACCATCTCTACCGAAATCGCCGAGAGGATCGATAAGTTAGGGTCCTTAGCGGGACGGTCTCCATTATCAATTGCAGCGGCTTGCATCTACATGGCGTCATACCTGATGGGGCAACCAAAGTCGCCTAAAGAAATTGCAAAGGTGGCTCAGGTCAGCGATGGTACCATCCGTCATTCTTACAAACTTATCTACCCCAAGCGTGAGAACTTCATCGATCAGGCATGGCTGGGAGATGGTGGAGGAGATTTGAATGCATTGCCTCTAGCATAGATCACTAGGGTTAGGCTTCAGCGGCGACAGCAGGATCACAACCCGGGAAAGATCGTCACCAAGCGAAACTTGTTCCGTCAGCCAAGCCAATCAATGTAATGCTCAACACCCATCTTCAGGCAGTATGAGCGACGGTGCACGCGCCTTCAGTATTTGCATGCTGCATCTAGCTGCAGCATATTATGCAAAGCGCATCTGGGATCATTCTTGGTCCATTGGTGCTAGTCACGTGCCTACCTTTCAATGCTCGAGACATGGTCATTAATGAACGGGGGCATATTGTCATGTATTGGTATTCAATATGAAACCAAATAGAATGATTCGGAAGATTATCTCTAATTTCGATAGGGCGTAGTTGCGTGAAGTGCAGGTAGCTACCTATTTGGTACAGTACAGCACCTAAATTGGATTAGTCCCGAAAGGCACTCTATTTTTAGACATCTCAACTGTTACCAACCGGCAAACATCTAAGAGTTGAGTGCAGAAAGCTGTCGGCTTCCAAACCTTTACTTCGGCCACTGTCAGTCCCACCCTCGTTTATACTCTTGACAGCACTCTCGTCGATCGGCTGGAAACTACATTGTATTTTACACCGTAAATAATTTCAGGCTCTTTCATTGTCTCTTCACAACTTTCATCTTCCCAGACAGTATATTCACTGAGACCTCTTCCATGGGACTTGAAAGCCTCTCCTTACCACTCTTCATGAAGAACGTTCTAGCTATTTGCGGCCCCAGCGGCGCTTTGTATTATGAAGGTCGCAACACCCATCGTCTTCCACCATCCTGAACGCGTTTGCGAAGCATCCCAGCAATCAGAGGATGTCCAATGGCCCAATCGCTCCTGATGTGGTCTCCACTACGCCAGCTGGACCCCAGGGCCTGGACTCTGAGGAACATGCCGCAACGCCTACTATTCATCGATCTGCCAGTCATACAGAGCTCGTAGGAGAGACCGCATCTGATGCTAGCCCAGCAGAAATTAGCAGTATACATCGCAGTCTCTCGGAGAACATCTTAGCCAACACACCAGGAAATGTCTTGCGCAATCAATCCATGAAGCAGGAGTCCGGAGGTGATGTGAAGACACGGAGGTCACTGAGACGGTTGGGTTCAATTAAACGCCGGTCCACTCACCGAGAGCCTGAACCACATTATACAGTTACGAAATTCATTGTTGGCGCGGATCAGTCTTCAGAAGAGTTTACATATGAATCCTCAAGCCATAAAAATGGGCGTACGCCGGATCGCGATTTTAAGACACGCTTGGTCTCAGGTTCACTGTCCAATTTCACCCGAAAGTCCTGGACCTCTACCTCTCGTTCGCCGTCCCCATCGCCAAGCAAGAGGAAATCTCGTATAGAAGCTGCGGTGACACCTGAGCTACAATCCGATCATGCAAGCTTAGGCGAAGGACCGCAAAATACTGCCCAGGATGTTGCGAAGTCTCCCGCCAATGGTGTGCTACGAAGGAACAGCTTCCTAGGCAAAAAGACAAGGCGTTCTCTCAGCACCCTTCTGAGCAATGATTCGCGTGGCAGAGACATTCCCTCAGTGCCTCCCATCCCCAAATCTTTTTCGACTGACAAGCTCCATTCCTCGGACCAGCTTTCTCCTAGCCTTAGTAATCCGCCCGCACTTCCAAGGTCGAAGTCATTCGATCGGTTACAAGGCGTGGGGATAGAGGCACCGCGCAAGAGAGATGAGTTGTGGAGCGTATTCCGAAACCTGGATGGTGACTACCACAAATTTCAATCTCGACCAGGTACTTTGAGAATCGCCATGATTCGCTCTGCGCTGTTACCATTTCTTCGGACCTACGCCGATCACCCTTCGATCTCATCGTTGAGGCCTGAAGATCTCGATAGGCGAAGTGTCATTTTGAACAAATGGTGGACAGGCTTGCTAGAGATGCTGAATGGCCGACACGGCGAGTCTGTCTCTGGTAACGACAGGCCGGCAGTTTTAGAGGCCGTAACGGCTCTCATGGTCAGGCCCGAATGGACCCTGCCATCCTTGATCTGTGGAAGTCGACCGACTAAGACGCCACGAGCGTCGTTAAGATCCAGATCCACGACCTCATTAGGATCGACAATGACAATGTCATCAGAATTTCTAGCCGAGTCTGTTTACCACAATGTGAGGAACACCTTTACACAGAACCTTCTCGCCCAGATGGCGTACGTAGTTGACAAGATGTCTACAAGGAGCGTGGCGGCCAGCGTGGTCACATTCTGCGGCAAGGCCACAGCCTACGCGTTCTTCTATTGCGAAGGCGTCGCAGAGATCCTGGTGCGCCTCTGGGCAACTCCTTCTAGGACGCTGAAGCGTATATTGATCGAGAATAACCTTCAGATAGACACAAGGCTGGATGCCGTTGCGGACAGAATGTGCACCGCATTTCCATCATGCCTACATTCACTGTCATTCAAGTCCCTACGACCGATGCTGATACATCTGCGTAGCCGACCTCATTTACCTATTGCGACTGCCTACATCCCGTGGCATGGTCCTTGGACTGATAGATGGGCTGGGAAAGACACTGATCTCTTTTATGTATTTACAAAGTTCTACATCGATCTCGCCTGTCGTTTCTTGCCTCAAGATTCATCTACAGCGGAGAGAGTGGCTTCTCCGGGATGGTTATTGGTCCAAGCGCAGATCCTTTCCGTGCTAGATGCGACGATGCAACGAGTCAACAACCATCCGACGATCGAACAAAGTGGTCCCTCTGTAACTTTCGACGAGATGCTCGGAGAGGCAGATGCAACTGCCACCGTGTTACAGCATCCGGCCAGCGGTGCTGCACGATCGATGGCTGAAAACCGATTAATCTTGCTCCTGAGAGACTGCTTGTCGGGATCTGGAATCATGGCAGAGAAGGCACAGTCGGTGTTCGCAGACTCTTTTAGTAGTATCCTCAAAGCTGCAGCGAGAAAGACTTCAGTCTTCGATCATAATGCTTGCTTTGCTCTATGTGACTTTTTGGAGGAAGCTTTTTCGATCTTAACAAGGTATCAACAAGCGTTAGGTGCAACGAAAGCTCTGATCGATTGGTCCTTTTGGCTCGATGTATGCAAACACATGTTGCAAAGCCAAAATAGCATGACAGAGGTTCGGCTTTATTCGTTCCTCTACGTTATGTGGCCAACAATTACCAGTGATGTCGGCAGGAAACGTGAAGTGTGTATCGAATGGCTTTTGACCGAGAAGACGTTTCTGGAACAATTCAACCATTGGTGTCCCATGGTCCGGGCTTTCTACATGAGGTTGCTTATCTGGAGGGTTGCAAGAGTAGACGGCAGTCATCCTGACTTGGACAAATCTGTCCTTGCGGTCCTCATGCTCCGTTTGCAGGGATGCTGGGGGCATTTCCTCTACATTCAAGAGCAGTCCGGAAGGACTCTGTATGCGACACCCTCTACGCCAGCCCCTGGCCGTCAGCTTTTGATCATGAGGAATGACGTTCAACCAGCCCCAGCTGGGATGTTCCTTTCGTTTGATGGTATTCTATCTTCATATTCGGCCAACAAGGTCAATCCCTACGAAAAACATAGCTCACTGGATTCATTTTCTCGGCGCAGTACTTATCAGCTGGCAAATGGCGCAGAAGGTCGCTCCTTGAACGGTGGTAGGAAACGATGGAATATTTTCAAGAGTATCATGCCGACCTCGACTCTGCCTAGGGATCGACCTAGGCCAATCTTGTCGCCCCACCAGCACAAAGCTCTCGGCGGGTTAGAATCGAGTGTACAGGCGCCGCTAGTGTCATCGAAAGCTATGGTGGAAGAAAGGAAAGGACTAAGTCCCTCTTACAGGAGTCTCTCTTTCAAGTTTTCCCTAGAATGGGTTAATCGAGATGGTGCCTTGAGCGGCACGGGAAGACTTCTTCACCCACCTAGACTACCTCCTCTTGCCCACATGGCTCAAGAGTCACACCAAATCAAGGGTCCAGACTATGGCCCAATTAAGCCCGAAGGCGCTGCCAACGGGCCTAGCAGATATGCAGGTAGAGCACTCGCAGAATGGGCTCTTCTAGTGACTGAGTGTAAGAACTTTCACGAGAGACGGAAGGCTGAAGGTGTCCCTACATTTCACATGGTCGAGACGCCAACTCTCGGCGCTGAACCATTCCGCAAATTCTGAGATACACTCGGCGTGTAAGAATATGGTGGGGGAGAGGAGTACATGCTTTGATTCACACGAAGGTTTTATCATGACTATATAGAGCTTGAATGCTTCACGATGAAGTAGGCGACAGGTGCTGGCTGATTTGGTAAACGGAAACACTTTGCTTAGGCGTCACATCAAGATCTTGTGTCACTTCCTTTTTCCATGTGCCCGAATCTGACCCTCACGCAGTGTAGGCTTGTTGTCTCGATACTCTGGTGCACGCTCAGTATACGCCATGCCCTACACCCTTTTCTTACAATCCCGAAACCCGCGACTGGCATGGCTTGTAGTCTACCTGCGTTTACAAACTGCTCGTATCAACGTCAAATCAAATTTTGCACTTTCCGTACTTGCGGGCCGCTGTGTTTATCATCTGGGACGGGATCTGTCTCTCAGCCTCAGGCGCTCCAACACGCAATACTGGCATTCCCGTTAAGCAAAGCCGGTAATCCCATGGCTGTCTCTTTTGGCTTTGGCTCTGACCCTTCCCACCAACATCCTTCATGATAGAGACCCTCGGAGGCGGAAAGCTAATACTTTTTCGGCAAGCCGTAGAAGAGGTCGCCCCGTTGGCGTTCTGTAAAGGACGACGCTGGATCAGTCATATCATAAGACTTGACCCTGAGTTTGAAAGCCTAGGGCTAGGATACCAAATTTCAAAGGATAGGGCCTCGTACACGGCTCCTCTTCTCGTCGAATCAGTGGTGTTGTGCCTACTTAAGCTCTACCTAATGTCTAGAGGACGACATGATATAGATATCAATGGTAGGAAAAAATTAGCGCCTGCTCAACATTTTCGGTGGTCAAATTATGGACATGAGTTGAGGGCATTAAGTTTGCACACGCATTTAGTAGAGATGATATTGGTGCAAGTATGCTGTATATGGGCGGGCTCCCTTCGCTACTGGTCAGAAGGAGGCGGATGAAGGTGCCCAATATAATTCCACTTTTCCCGGGAGCGTTCCAGATCTACCAAAATTCTGATCGCATACCGGGCCTGTGATGTAAATCACTCGATTCTTTGATGGTCCAGTGTCTCACACGCACGTTCTCGTTTCTTAAATATCGCCAGAAGTTCGGAAAGGTATGCCACGTCTTGATCAAGTCGCAGGCTACCATACCACCTGCTTTGTATTCACGTTTGATCAAGTACCTTATGGGGTGGGTTCCATCGCTTGCACGGTATGTTACTAATTGCGCACCCTGCATTATAATGGAAAGCGTTATCGGTTCATGTTTAGTCATGCAAGGAGGCGCTTTGGAGTGAACGTATGTGATACTCGCTCTATGATATTCTGTACTATTGGGAAGATGGTATTGTTGCAGCCGCCTTCGCCACTTTACAGTCTCTTGCACCACTAAAGGCTAGGTTGTACCGGACATTTCTCCTACTTTCAGCTACGAGACTCAGCGCTGTGTGATTGAGGCCTCCCATCTGAAGCTCTGTCCTGAACGATGTGGTACGAGTCATTCACCCATGTTGTATGTACCCTGCGTTCAAGAACATTGATGACCATCTCTCTGACATTTGTTATCATGCATCACCACTAACCTTTTCTATCTGCTCTCGTTCTTGATAAGAAGAAGTTTCCATATGTCATCGTCACGGATGTGTACCCCGATAGTAGGTATGCAGTTTCAGGGTTTTCGTAAAGCTCGTACCAATCTTTGTGGGCTCTAATTGCACATACAACCTGCTCAACCAACCGTTTAATTCGATGGGCCACATGGAATATAGGCATGGTGTGTCTGGCTCATTGACTGCAGCTGAAAAAGGCTTCCAATCCTTCCGTTGCCTGTTCGGCTTCTGCAGCATTGCCAAATTGTAATTTGCTTTGGGGAGGCACACGCCATTAAGCCGCGGTGCCAACTGCCTGGCACTCCTGTGCATTGAGACAAGCATGGTAAGCTACAATTATTGGCAAAGCAGACCTTTAGCTTTATTGGGCTATCCACACTACGAGCTCTACACCGTGTCCTGGCAAGGCATCCATTTCAGGGGGTTCTACGGAGGTACAGCCCTGACGAGTGCCAAAGTTGCCAGGACATGGGAAAGAGCTCTATATCTATGACATGGATTAATTTGTACGTACTATATTGAAGGACTATAAGCATGCAAGGCATTGGACAGGACCCCCTGTTGTGGCTAGCAGGCTCACCGAATCGTTACTTGAGCGACAGACATTGCCTGGATGATGTTTCCGCGAATAAATAGGAGAGATTCTGAATGTGAAGATATATACCTGCTTAATGTTTCCTTCCAGTCCATCTACTGTGTCACTCACTCGTCCGATCAAATCTGCGTCCGGATGATCCAGACTACATGCTAATGCTTGTACCCGCCATGAATTCTTCAACACCCGTGACGAACGCTGTGACCCTCAGAAATCAAAATGAGAGCCAGTGTCAGGTCATTCCTCAAACAGCGTGACGTCCCTCTATCCACCTCTACCTTCCATCGTCAAAGATCACCCTTGGGGACCAGGGTTCCATCAGACCATGGACAGAGCTTGCAGCCGCTCACCTATATGCTGTAGTGTCAATCACCTTCCAACGCCTGGCACTGCGGATTGCACGCTTTATCGATAGGCCTTAAGTGTCACTAAAATGTACAAGATGAGAGTCCAGCAGATGATAAGTCTGCCTGTGAATGAGTCGAAAGCGATGGAGAAGAAGACCTTGAAGATGGGACATGTGCAGGACCGGTTGCGAGACACGAATGCCGGCGCTGGGAAATGGGAATTACTAACGCGGAAGCAGTAGCAACTTTGAGCAAAGGAAGTGGAGATGGAAGCCGGCTTGGTAATTAGGCGTCTTCGGGTGTAACCAAGTAGATGTCTCATATCAAGTCTATCGTCGGACGAGCCCGGATATATGAGTCAGATAGCAGGATGATCTAGGAGTCAAAGAGGCGGACCAGGTTAATATGCAGGTAGATAGAGATGCCTGAAATCAGTGCCGAGGAAACGGCAAGCAAAAGCACAAAGTTCAGGCGCGATTTGACCATCTCGGCCAAATAATTTGGGTGGAGCTACCCGTAGGCGTCAGCGATGGTGCTTTAGATTAACAAACATTTGTAGCTAACTATTTACATACAACACCGTCTTCATGCCTATGCATGAGCTAATACAACAAACCAAGCTCGGCTTAGCCAGGAATTGATGTGGGGCAATCCTTCGCCTTCTCAAGCAAACTCAGCTTTCACGGGATCAGCCCTTGGTCCTGACAATGAAGGGATGCCGTAGCGCCTCTGCAGGGGTGATTCGCTTTTCGGGGTTCAAATTCAGACAACGGTCTAAGAGGTCAACAAACAAATGCAACTCCTTCATCTCAGCATCGCCCATCCCCTTCACGTTGGCCATTAGCCTCGTCTTGAGGTCGCGTATCGGCTTGTTGAAGTTCAAAATTCGGACGACATCCTGTAAAGCAAAATCAGGCTACTAGTCCTTCAGATGTATTGCATGTGTCCAGGGGAAGCTCACCATCCCTGTCAATTTGTCCTTCTCCACACTTCTGAAATTGAGTAGATCATCGAAGTGAAAGCCGGCGAATTGTGCTTTCCGTATCACTTTGTGGCTGAACTTGCCTCGGCATTCCATAATGGCACGGAGCATCTGATTGTTACTGCGCCCGGTGAAAAGGATTTTCCCGGTATAAAGCTCAAATAGTGTGCATCCGATTGACCAGACGTCAATACCAAAATCGTATGGCATACCAAGAACTACAACGGCATTTAGCGATATCGTGATATTAAAGAATGTTGCCTGCTGCTTACTGATTTCCGGAGCTCGGTAAAATCGACTAACAAGATACTGCGTAATCTCGTTCTCGGATGCATCGGAAGCAGAGCCCAAATCACAGATTTTCAGCACGTTACGGGACTCGTTGACCTTTAACCTATTAGCATAATGATATATGGTCTGAGAAGAAGTCGATGCTTACAAGCACGTTGTCCGGCTTCAGATCAGCATGGAGGATGTTGACTTTCCGCATGAGACTTAAGCCCAAGAACAGCTGCTGGGCGTATGCCCGAGTCGCCTTCAAATTAATACCAATATCTCTTCCAAATTTCTTCAAGACTTCGCGTAAATTGATGCTTAGAGGTTTTAGCATTATGCCCATTTGTTTGTACTTTACACCCTACCTCAAATTCTCGAAAACCATACACAGGTGGCCTTTGTGTTCGAAATATCGTTCGAGCCGTATCAGATGCTTCTTGTCTTCTGGATCCGCATGTGATAGTTTGTGGAGGATGTCGATCTCTTTGAGGCCCGCTTTCTTCCTGTCAGAGGAGTCAGTGTTGGAAATGGCCAATATTCTAGATGTGTTTACATGGTCTCGTTGTTCCTGATTAACTTGATCGCCACTAGGCCTTTCGTCTTCTGATCTGTGGCACGGACTACACCGGAAAACATTCCTTTACCCAAATTTGATTGAACGTGATAGCGATTATCAAGAAGCTCGCCTAGTATGACTTTGTAGTAGCCTTCATGGTCATCCCAGTCATCGAGCATGCTCATGTCAAGTGCTTTGGCTTGAGGGATGGGAACCGCTCTGGCAACCACTTCTTCTGGCCTTCGAGTTGCAATGGGAGCTTCTGCAAACATATCAAAATCGCCGTTATCAGCAAACATGTCAAAGGCATCAGTCGCTCTCCCTTCCTGTGGCGAGTTGCTTTCGATTTCAGGTAAGAGGATGGTTTGGTCGATTGCCGCGGTTTCATTACAGGCTACGGAAAGAATCTCGTCTTTTCGCTGATGCTGATCATGGCGCATCTTATCTTCTTGCATGTCCATTGTCGGATCATAGTCTGCAGCTGAAGGCTCATCTCCTTGGATTGACCCAGCCGCTGCGGTGGTGCTATTGGCAAGATCGGTATCGTTGAGAACTACGAAATCTGTCGGCGAGTCTTGACCCGCTGTGTCTTTGAGAGTCACCGGCGAAGGTTCACGAGGAGATACTTAATCCGCGGATCAGCACGTTGTCATCAAAAGAATCAGACAGCTCACTTAATATTTTGCGGTCCTCTACTCCACCTGATGTCGGGGTTGGGGGTTGAGTATGATCGCCTATTTCTAAAGCCTGTACTAGTGTTGGTGTTGCCTGACCACGATACTTGGCTTTGATTGCTTCGCGCCTCTTGCGACGTTCTTCGATCAATGCGACCTCATCTACAGGCTGTGTGACCCTCTTGGCACTAGCAGTATCTTCAGATATAGAGCTGCTATTATTTCTGACGTTAGCTGTATGTAGACCTAAGTGTGGAAGGACATACTGAGCTGTAGACTCATTGCGTGGTCCAGCAGATTCGTCAAGATGCTGCGTCTGGTGGTTTCGGAATTCAGCCTCTTGCCTCAATTGTGCAGTAGCAACAGGGGAACGACCCCGATCGCTCACTGACTGTTCTGTAGAAAGCTTGCTCCTGCTTTCCCTATACCGTCTGTCATCCTCCTCCCGCCAATGGTCCCTAGCTCCACGACTCCTACCCGGAAATGGATCTTGCTCCAAACGCTGTGATCTAGAGCGCACGGGGGATCGACTTTGTTTCGAATGCTTCTCTAGTGACCGCCTACTGATGTCTCGATCTCCGTGACGAGAAGTCCCGATTGGAGCAGCGGGTCGAGCTGACTCGAGTCCAGGTTTACTTACTCTGGGTCTATCGCTGAGCGGATAGTCTTCGTATCGGACTTTGAAACGCCGAGGATCGTTGCGAGTACGGTCATAATGATCATCGTCCATGGTACGCTTTGTTCCACGATCTTCCCGGTATGGTGACCGGGATGCGCTGCGAGACTTGTAACGCCTCGGAGACCTGATGGGCGAAGGGGATCGAGAGACTGAAACTCGGGTTCTGAGTGGACGGTCAACACTCATGCCTTTATCTTGAGCGGTAGCTGTAGTTGCCTTCTCTGAGCTTGTCTCAACTATCTCGCCCTCAGATGGGGGCGACTTTGGAGGGGAAGCCATCACGAAACGACAACAAGCAGCACAATGACCGGGCAGAGACTCTGTGGATTGTAGATCTTAGATTAGCCACTGATGCAAATTGCGGTAAGGGCTTGAAGCAGCCCAACCAGTATATGTCTCCTTCTAGCGGATCCACCTCATAGTTTGCTACGATTGTAGCGGGACTCTCCTTCTCACGATAAGAAATTGGTTGATTTGAATGAAGGCGATAGGATGATGCAGTGCTGATAAAGTAGGTGAAAGAGAGGGATTAGCGCGTTACCCGCGCCAACATCGCTTTCACTTGAGAACATATCCTACCATAGACATCTCTCCACCTAGAAGCAATTTTCGTTTGATAAACCAAGATAATACGCGAAATCACTCAAAGCCTCCGCTTTCACACAACATAGACCCTGTTATACAGGCTTCCGGTCACGATGGGTGGTAATAGCAGAGAGGGTAAGCTCAGGTTTAACACCTGATTACACCTCTAGCACAGCCTGTTCACATCTGCGTCCTTAGGTGGAAAAGCCAAGCCTCTCAAAGCACCCAAGAAAGAGAAGAAAGATATGGATGAGGATGAGATAGCTTTCCAGGCGAAGCAGCGTGCTGGTATGTCGCCAAGTTAAGCTCTATGCGGACGCTCCAAGGCTTACCAGGCTTTTCATTCAGATGCCAAGGCGAATAAGGAAATGGCGGAGAAGGCGAAAGGGAAGGGCCCCCTTAACGCAGGGCAGCAGGGTATTAAGAAGTCTGGGAAAAAGTAGGGTCTGGCTACTTGGCTTTGGGCCTGCTCAAGTAATGGATGTGGGACGAAGGTCTTCTGAGACGATGCATAAGACATCTCCAGAAAGCGATGAATCACGAGGCCATCGATCTAAGATCAGTGGTAGTTGTAATGAAATGGATATTCACTAACACCACAAATAGAAACCAGGAGTTGGTGTATACTGTACAGTATTGTACATCTTCAATGAAAATACAATGGTGGCAAGGCTGGGGGTTGTCTTGCCTCTGTCTCAACCATAAATACATATATCATCCAGATAGCTGCCAATATTTATTCAACAGCCAGGCTTGCTGTAAGATGCAGGATCTCTACCCTTGTCATAATAAATCAGCTTGTCACCCGTCTCACCCAGATACTCGTAGGCTCGTATGCCGCAAATTCGTCGTCACGTTTCTTCGCTCTATGCAGCTTTAAACCCGTCTCGTGCTCATCTTTCAAAACATCCGCCAGCTCGTTGTTGAGACTTTCAACCGTCCTTTTGATCTCTTGCCTTGATGCCATATCATATGCAATCGAGCTAGGTTGTACGACATGTGTAAGCTCATGTATCACTGTTTGTAGGTTGTTCTTCCGACGTTTCAGATTATCGAGCTTAGCTTGGAGACCTGCAACGCGAGAAATAGCATTTACTTCTGGAGGAGACTTGGGCAAAGACTTTCGCATGCTTTCCGATGACGGTGGCGGAGGTGGAGGTGATGCTTGTGCCGTGACCCTCATCTCTGATGGTGTCGGCTTACGAGCAGCCATCCTACCGTTGGGCAGCCCTGTAGGCGCCACAGGCCGTTTCCTATTCAGTATTGAATTTGGGGTTGTGGATGTGGAAGGCGAACTTGAGCCTATTTCTGGCGTTGCGGGTGGGCTTTCATATGTCGTCGTAGCATAAGTCGTTGCGCTGAATCGGCTGGGCGGCTCATCTTGGAGATGCATATGTTCTAGATCAGCACGAAACCTGCTCTCTATCTGACTTGGATCATGTTCTTCGCTTCTACTAATTGAATTTGCGCTAGGTTTTGATTGCGTATGATGATCGTCCGTCATCTGTGTGGGCAGATGGCCTACTTCTGTTGCAGTATTCTGTGGTAAATTAGGCAAGGGTTGCGACCGCCAGTCCGTTATTTCCTCATTGCTAGGGTTGCGTGCCAATGGAGACCTTGTGTCTTCCGTGGTCAGGCTTGATTTACGAGACAGTAGGTTTTGTTGTGACGCTGGTGGTGTTACATCACCGGAAGAGCTTTCATATCTATCAACTGGCGAGGCTCTATTCTCCTCAAGATCTTGATTGTCAAGCACGGTAGAGGACTGACGGGGTCGAGATTTTTCACTAGCTCTCTGTGGAGCTGGAGAATCCCGACGAGTTGAAGCCATATTACGTTCTTGGGCCGCTCTTTCTCTCTCTCTCTGTTCTTGTAGGTATTTTTCACTGCCAGCCGGAAAAGATGCAGATACGCCAGGAGGAAGTGGCTTATCAAGGAGAGGATTTACGATCTTATGACGGCCACCGGCACCCCTCCACTCTGGTCTGATAAGGTGGTTATTGTTGAGGTCTCTGCTTGCAACCCTCTTACGGCCTATAACATTCCCTGAAGCCGATGTTCCAGCACTAATGTGGGTCAAACTACCGTATCCGTTCAACCTAGCTGGACTTGGGTCCGAATGCAACTTCACTGCGCTTGGGGTCGTTGAGGGAGGCTTCCCCTTCTCACTCGTGGTCGGCTCGCCCGAATAAACGTCCCAATGAGTTGTACTGGATCCTTGTTCGGGTGTGCCATAACCTGGGCGGTTCCAAAACTTGCGAGTCTTCCTTGGGACTGGTAGGTTACTATTGAATCTACCAAGCGTAGACACAGGCGATTGCGGAGTTGCTGATGGGCTTTGAGTCCCCGAAATTGGTGAAACATTGGGGCTGTCCCTCCCATCGTTAGCATTTCCTTCGTCGTTCGTGTGTAGCGATTCCGAAGGTGAAATTTCTTCAGGGTAGAGTGAGGAGGACCGGAGAGGATGACCGTTGGTTGGCATTATATGGGTCATCTCTGGGGAAGGTTGAGAGTAGATTGAAGAGGCCGTTGGGACTTCAGACAGAGGTCGATGTGGATCACCGACTCCCACAATTTGCAATGCATTGCTTCTCAAGGTCAGCTTTTGGTCTCCTGAAAATCGGTATGTAGACGTACAAAGGAACCGCTGGCAAACCCTTGAGCACGTCCGCCGTGCCTTTTCTCCCAAATGCCGGTCTGGAGCTTATACTGAAAGAGCCGTTGTTAATATTGGTGGAATTTCGGAAAATGTTCTGGTCCGCGGTCGTCTCAATAAGTGTTGGGCTCCCTACTATTCTTCCGGATTGACGATCTTTCGAATTTAGCCGCTTCCACATGGCTTTGTTGTTGCCCACTAATAGGAACAAGCAAATGTCTTGGGGGCTCTTTACAGCGGCAAGAAAACCATACTATCGGCAAAAAGGCGGAACTGAAACAACAACGGCTTAACCGTAATTTTCGGAAGTCAAATTTGTTGCAGAGTAGGTGGGATTTGATGGCTGCTGAACTGTCGGAGGATTCTCGTAGAGTACTTTACTGTGACTGCTTGATTGCATGCAACTTTTCTGCTCTGAAACACGATGCAGGGCACCGGAACCCTATTTACCGTTCCCGCGCCCAGACGTGCCGGAGAGCATTAATAGCTGAGCTGCTTGTACAACTAATTGCTTCAGACCTCCGCTAGATCGTCACGCGAACGGTTGCCAACCCAATTAACGATCAACTCGTGATCAGTTTCAACGTAATGTCGAATGGTGAGTACTATAAGCTCGTGGATAATTTGGTCTGTATTGCTCACATGTGAACAATGTAGCGCGAGACGCAGCGGCCCAAGCGTGAGCATGTGCCTGTCCCTCCAACCCAGCTTACTCTTATACGCAGCGCTTCCATCGTCTCGCCAGTCAATTTGATACTCTTCTCATTGCTGATACTGCTGGCTTACTCCCGACTGCGAGCGAGTCCACCTTCAACGTTGCCTAAAGGGCCCGCACCTATCGTCTTTCGTATAGTCTCCCCAAGAGCATATTGATCAAGTCAAGAAGTAAACAAGAGGAAGCTGACTCCACGACAGGTACATTCACCCCACCCACATTGAAGCCCTACAATGGCGAGAAGGATATGCCGGTATATTTAGCAGTGCGTGGCAAGGTTTTCGACGTTACACCCGGCAGAAACTTCTATGGCCCTGGTGGACCCTATGAGAACTTCGCTGGGAAGGATGCGTCTCGAGGCCTAGCTTGTGGCAGCTTCGACGAAGACATGTTAACAAAGGACTTGAATGGTCCTTTAGACGATCTCAAAGGACTAGGCGCGGAAGAGATGGAGGCATTACAGGGTTGGGAAGAGTAAGTATACTCCTCACTTGCCCGAGAGTTATGCTAATCACGAGAATTCTTAGACGGTTCGACGACAAATATCTCGTTGTTGGGAAATTGGTGTCAGTGAGCGAAGGTCCAAAGGATGAATAGGGGAGGCTTCGCGTGGATGGAGCATCTACTTGATCTTGAATGTTTAATGGTCCTCGGTTTGAGTTGGCTAGTGTGCGTTTGCAGAGATTGATACCAGTACTCTGTAGATGAACCGCAATGGGCGTTTTGATAGTGCCCAGATGAGGGATGATCATTGTAATCTCCATATCCACGGACTTAAGGTACGGGCAGATCAGGGGCTCACTTACTCGACTAGGCCAGATTTGGTAGTCGTCCGAAACACCGATCGAGACTCAGGTTCGCCATGCCGCTTGAGGCTAAAGTGCTCGTACAGCAACGAGAGCTGTAAAGGTCATACCTACCTACATTTAGTCCGTCACCCCTCACCAGCCACTGCCTTCGAGTGTGAATATATACTAAGTAGCAGCTACTTAAGCCTACTCCCTACCGCCTCTACTGCGAGACATTGTTAATATTTGATGAGGAGTTGCGAAGACCATGCAATTACGAATATAGCCCTCCAACCCATCATTCATGGGAGACGAGAAACCCCATAAATACAGTCAATATGACTCCTTACCAATACCCACATACGATGAATCCCAAGAGACCTCCCGCCCCTCTTCATCACAGTCATTCCTAGGTTCAAATGAGATCAGCCATGATGCCGAGAGGCAAGGACTGCTGGAGAGACGACCTGATAGGTATCATATCCCTACCGTCGAATCCGAGAGATCGAGTTTGGACCTTTTGCCCTCGGGTGAAAACTCCCCGAGAGGTTCTACGGTTGGACTGCGCCGTGAGATACAGCAGATGGTCATACTCGACCCAGGAGCCAATGTGGATTATGGAAGTACAAATCTCAGAGGTAACCGATTCTCGAAGCGCCTTACGAACCTCTCTCACACCCTTTCCTCCATCAATCTCCCTTTCCGTCAATGGTTACCATCTCGGGACTACATAATGGCAAAAGTACCTGCCCTAGCTCGGAACTTCAGACCGAATTGGATCTTGGTAGGGCGACTGTTCGCCCTCGTCTTAGTTCTATTCCAGGCGTATCTCCTATTCCTTTCCGACATTTTCACCGCTAGCCGAAAGAACGGCCAAGGCTCTACAATGTACTATCCAGACTCTATCAGGACATATGTGCGCCAACAGATCAACGAGACAAATATTCGGGAACATGCCAAATACTTGACACTCTTCCCTCATGTTGCAGGTACCGAAGGCAACTTCGCGCTGGCCGAGTACGTGCAGAGTTTGTTCATGGAGAGTGAATTGGAAGACGTTAGGTTGGAGCAGTTCGATGTATATCTCAATTATCCAAAGGAGGGTGGTCGAAGAGTCGCTATAGTCGAGCCTGTTGATATGGCTTGGGAAGCCCGAATAGAGGAAGACGCGGAGCGGTACCCTGTTTTCCACGGCCATTCGAAATCAGGAACGGCCAGAGGCCATCTGATCTATGCCAATTATGGCTCGAGGGAGGATTTCCAGAAACTCAAAAGTGAGGGCATAGATCTGGAGGGCTCAATCGCGCTGGTGAGGTACTATGGCAGCCAGGGAGATCGAGCGCTCAAGGTCAAAGCGGCAGAGCTGGCAGGAGCCGCAGGATGCATTATTTATAGTGATCCGGCCGAAGATGGCTTCGTCAAAGGACAGCCATATCCTGAAGGACGATATATGCCAAGCGATGGAGTGCAACGAGGGGCCGTCTCACTGATGTCTTGGGTTGCTGGCGACGTCTTGAGTCCGGGATTCGCCTCTCTCCCGGGGGAGCAACGAAGAGACTCCAAAGAACACAGCAAAGGCTTGAATAAGATCCCCTCGATCCCTTTGGCCTGGAGAGATGCGCAGAAGCTGCTGCAAGCACTAAAAGAACATGGGATGAAACTTGAGGGTGACTGGCAGGGGGGAGTCCCGGACGTCGAGTGGTGGAGTGGCGACTCCAACAGCCCTGTCGTGGAGCTTGCAAATGAGCAGGACGAGGTGGATAGAAGACCAATCTACAATGTGCTCGGAAAGATTACTGGGCTAGAGCAACCTGAAAAGTCGATTATTGTTGGCAATCATCGAGATGCATGGTGTTTTGGTGCTAGTGATCCGGGTTCAGGGACCGCTACCATGCTAGAAGTAGTCAGAGTCTTTGGCGAGCTGCTGAAGAAAGGTTGGAGGCCTCTAAGGACCATTGAATTTGCCTCCTGGTGAGTACTACTTGTGCGTTCTCATTCCCGCTAATAGGTGTTGAAAGGGACGGTGAAGAATACAATTTGATTGGATCTACGGAGCACGTTGAAGCTAGGATGGCTGAGCTTCGGCGAAATGGTGTCGCTTATCTCAACGTTGATGTTGCTGTTACGGGGAGTGACTTTGAGGCATCTGCTTCGCCAATCCTTCAGACGGCCCTTCTACGTGTCCTTGAACGTGTTGCAGACCCAGTGAGTAACAAGACGCTTCGAACTATCTGGGCCGAGAAAGGCAGTACTCTAAAGGGATTGGGAGCGGGCAGCGACTACGTTGCATTTCAGGACATGGCGGGAACGTCATCTCTTGACATGGGGTTCTCAGGCCCGGGTTTCCCGTATCATAGCTGCTACGACAATTTCGACTGGATGGAGAAGTTTGGTGATCCGGAATTCCAGTATCATCGAACGATGGCGCAAGTATGGGCGCTCCTTATCCTCGAAGTGGCAGACCGTGAGCTGCTGCCTTTCGATTTTGAGGTATATGCCAGCGCCGTAAAAGGTTACGTGGATGACTTGGAGGGCTATGCCAAAGTCAAGGGTGCAGAAGATGAGAAGTTTGCCCTGACAGTTCTTCACCAAGCAGCTGATGAGTTCAAGAAGAATGCCGAGGAGTTTCAGGCCTGGGGAAAGGCTTGGGAGGACGCGGTCGGTCAAGGAGGATTCGAGAGTAAGGTGATGGCCATCAAAAGGATGTCTCACAATTCTCGAATGGGCAATTTTGAAACAAACCTGCTGGACATTGACGGAGGCGTGAGTAAAGGATGGATTCCTCTGTGTACACGTTTGGATCTGACCGTGCATCTCTAGCTGCCCGGGCGCGAACAGTTCGTGCATGTAATATTCGCGCCACAAGCTTGGAGTGGATACGACGAAGCATACTTCCCCGGCATACGAGATGCCATAGACGCCGTGGACTGGAAGTTGGCCCAAGAGCAGGTTGAAAAAGTTGCGAGGATCTTATCCTTCGCCAGTCGGAAACTCAACCACTAGGGGAGGCTGCAGAGCAGACTGCCACAATCAGTATCCATGGCCATCCAGCTGAGCAAGGTCACAAACACCGGCAGAGTCGATCAGCCGCAAACGCTAGGCCAGCAATCCCAGGCGAACCCAACGCTGTCATAGAGTATGCTTGATGCAACACTAGCGCCTCCAACTGGCAAGACACATGGACAAGCGAATGGACAGCCTTGGACAGTCGCTATGGGAAGCAGCAGCGCATCACGAGGACCTGGAGAATGAGTCGGTCCCATGCAGGAGGGCTGCAGCAGCATTGTCGATCCGTCCAACAAAACGGGCGGAGTCGGCGCCGAAGGAAGCAGCCTGAAGCAATAGGGGTGAGGCGGCATTTTGACCAATCTTTCGTAACCAGGAGCTGCGTGAAGGGGTAGGGTAGAGTAGCTAGCTAGCTTGAGCGTCGCAAACAGGCTACAGGAATCATGAATCAGGTTTACCTCATGGGATGCACGCCCGGTCCAGACATGGCTGAAATCACCTGACTCATGCGACAGATAGAGTGCTAGAGTGGGGTGGGGAGAAGGGCTGCGTCAGACATCGTAGAAGAGCGCTTCCTTCAAACCTCATCTTCGGTTGCGGGAATCCCAAGGTAGTATACGATATGTGGGGGATTCTTCATACCCCGGTCTTATTCTAAAATACCTCACCTGAACGCGTCGGTTCGATCGTCAGAAGCATAGGTAGGTACATCTCGGTCACTTACTCACGAGCAAAGGGTCCGTGAATATGGCGTAGGTACAGATCGACAAAAGTGTAAGCTGGGTCGTTTGACGATTGTTCCAGCCGTGATGCAGAAGCAGACGCAGAAGCAGAGAGGTGGGGTGGGGTGGGGTGCATGGATTGCGCAAGCAAGCCAGTGGTTGGAAATGGGGCTGTGTACATTTGCAGAGTAGGATCGTAGATGAGAGTGAGACAGTCTCTGGTCTGTATTCTAGGCGGTGTGGGTTTCCCCAATCGCATCAACCCCGTTTCGTGGGAGGTCCAGTCTTGCGGACTAAAGTAGGTACTTATGTGAGGTAGATCTGAGGGATGGCAAGCAGGCGCGCGAGTAAAATAGATGGAATATATGGGTTTCGCTTTTTCCCCCCACGCACACACACATACATACATGGGATGTTCTAGAGGACGGGAAGCGAGATAAGTATGCACGATACCTATATCCTAGTTCTATGGCTGGCAGATCTCCCGCCAGAAGTAGTTCTAAGATAATTCCAAAGCCAATACAATCAATACACTCATCCCACTTTTTGTTTTTGCACGAAGATACCCGCAATATGAGGATGAGGGTTTGGAAGGAAGCGCTGGTTCTATATAGAATATAGAATACCCACTCTTGAACATATCGATCTGCGAGCAAAAGATAGGAAAGTATGCGATGACATAGACATTTCGATCTAGAATGAGATGGTTTTGATATTCGGTAGATGACATGGATCTGTTGTTCACCTATGATAACCATCTATTTGCCAGAGAGACCATTTAGAATAATGGTGACGTCGTCATCTATACTCTACATTCATAAATGTTGTCTTCAACCCATCCCACGTAAAACTACCCGTATCCTACCCGTACCCGGGGCGCCTGAAAGATCAAATCCACGTCTCTCTCTTATTCTACCGCATACTACCTACTTACCTACCTGCATGTCCTACCTGCATATCCTACAACCACCTCGCTATCCGTTAATATCCGTGCGAACCAAACCATCCATCCATCCATCCATCCATCCATTCAGCTCCCGATCCGTGGACTGGGGTCCTGATCTTTTCCTCAGACATGCATGACCGCGCCGCGTAATCTGGTTGGGATGGTGCATGTATCCATGCATCCATGTTTGATACGGAGCTGTGTACGCAGTAAAGTATTCCGAGGGCGATCATGCATGTTTGACCTCGGGACATGGTCTAGTCCGCATCGAGACCGCTGACATCGCCGCGTGCGTGCATGATCGAGTTGAGGGAAGTCGTGGGAGCGAGGCGGCCAATTAGATCAGGGCGGGATGTCGGGCATGGCTTCTTGCTTGAAAATTCTCTGCTTACATAGTGTAGTATGATTTGTGTGGCCTTGTCGTGAAGTTGTTTTCGAGCTTATTTGATTGAGTATTCAATGCTGACGGCCAGCTTTTTTCCCGCTCGGGATCCCTTTGCTTTGACGGGTGGTATTGTTACAGGATGGCAAGACTCGGCCGAGCACCAACGAGCAAAGGTAAAGGAATTAGGAATTAATTGAGTCAAAACGCCACACGTCGTTATTTGAGAACGACAAAACGACGATTTGTCATTTTTAAAGGATCGAAACAGAAAGGCGAGTCAGATTGTGTATGTTGCAAGGCTGCTTGCATTGAATCTCAAATATATACCTTCCTTCAAAAATCCCCATCAAATCTATGTATGTACATTATTTTGTGCATCTGTAGACGCCACCATTATGGATGCTGTGAAGCAACATTCCTTTTGGAATATGTGAAGAGAAGTGAAGAAGCCTAGTGGCAAGCCACGGTGGGAAAGACAGTCTGTCCATTAGGAAGGACCAAGTAGACGCAGTCCATGCGTATGCTAGCCCCTTGGAAGTCAATACTGACAGTAGCTTCCAGTCCATCAAGCGCCTTCGTAACATTAAGTCCCAGGAACTCTAGAATTGGGAGCAAGCCAAAAGGTCGTAGTCGTAATTGTTGATGATGAATCCAAAGCAAGGTACGCAATAAGTCGGCTTCAGGTCCTCTAATCGCTCGGCTTCTCATGGACCTCTATTCGCTTCAATGTGCTCCCAAAACCCTGTCGATATATTTCGTCACAGCGCATGCTCAGTTATCCACCCATGGTATCATTCCAGAACTCCCAGTTGCTCCATCGCTTCTCTACCATATGTCCGGAAATTCACAAGATACCATCGTCATTCGTAGAGACTTCCAGTCCATAGGTCATAGGTGAAAATACAAATACATTGATGAAAAAAGAGGCCCCTGTTGTGAGAGTCGCACCTGCATGACGAATGCTCCAGAGAGGGCACGTGGGCCGCGGGCTTCACGAGACAAAGGCCAGCCAGTATGGGTCCTTTCAGGTGGTCCAAGCAATCATCTAACACACAGAAACAGCAGCCATGAATGGTTGAGCCATCATGGGCCTCGGAAATGGTTCCATTGGGTAATAGTTTTCGAAGAATTGAACTGTTTGTTGAGTTGATGGCTGGGTGGGCGTACATGTGATAATGGGCTCTGAGAACTTGGGCATCTGCTCAAAGCCAGTGCAAGAAGATGACGAAGAACATGAGGAGGCTGCCGAAGTGTCTGAGAACGTGGATCCAGTGTCCGAAAAGGAGGAACCTCCAGATGATGTTGATAATTGTGCGGAAACAGGGTATGCAGATGATGGCAGTGTTGGTACAGATGGAGCCACGAGGCACTGGTCGAGAGGCAGAAACATATCCGGTACAGTGCTGAGAGGAACCTCTGGAATGCACTGCGGCTCACAGTAAGGCGTTGGTGGTGCCGTTGTTGGCCGAGTCGTGAAGGTAGGACATTCGAAGATAAGAGACCTGAGTTCGGGGATGCCAATCCGCTTTCGTGGGTCGCACTCGAAAATACGGCCAAGAATGGCATCCAGCTCCAAGGATAAGGGTAGGATCGAGCTCAAAAACTTGGGATTAGTCCGGTAAGCCCTGAAGGTTGAGTCATCCATGGATGCTCGCTTCCAAGGATTACGGCCACAAGTCAGGTTTACTAAGATGATCCCCAGGCTCCAGATATCATTGGGTCCAGATGCGTAACATGAAGAACGTGAAGGAGTCTCGTGGCATTCTACGGTACAAGTATTAGTTGGATTCCAGGGGGTGAAGTGAGTAAAGTCCTACCTGGTGACATGTAGAACGTTGATCCGCAACCAAAGTCGTCCGTGATGTAGTCCTGGGTTGCAAGACCAAAGTCGGCAAGCTTCACCGTTAGACCACCATCCGTGACCAGGATATTCTCAGGCTTGAGATCTCTATGGTAGATACCGATAGAATGGCAAAAGTCGACCGCATCTAGAATCTGAAGAAAAGCATGCTTGGCCATCAAGTCGTTTCCCAGATAGTGGCCTTTCTCAGTAATGCTCGAAAACAAATCTCCTTCGGGGCAAAACTCAAGAACGACAAAAGTGCAGTCGTACGAGTCCATTATCTTGACCAGTGAAACCACATTTGGGTGGTGGCTGGCCGCATGATGGAGCTGAATCTCTCGCTGCTGGAAAGCTCGCTGTCTTGGATCCAAGCCTATCTTATTCAGAGCTTTCACTGCGTATGGGACCTTCGTGTGAATGTCGACCGCTGTGTACACCACCCCATAAGCCCCGACCCCTAGGATCCCGGTTAGTTCCAGCCGGTTGGCTAGCACAAGGCCAAGGCGGTCTTCCGGACAACGTATTCCATTGAGTGGTGGAGAGTGGGGAGGTGTCGGCAACATGGCAGAGAAGGTCGATTTTGGTTCAAGCAGAAAAGATAGGAATCGATCTTTTGGCAATCCAGAGAAAACAGAGTATAGAGCAGTCCTGGAAATCCTCCCTTCAAATCTTGCTGCTCTCCTTCAAGCAGACATTGGCTCCAATCGAAATCTTGGAATCCTGGTCAACAGTTGGTAACGTCGTGGAAGAGATTGCAGTAGTGGTTCATGATAAGCAACAGACAGGGCGAATGATGAAGGCGGACATGATTGACTTGTAGTGAAATCTTAGAAATGGATGTAGAGAGCCTTGGGTGAATATCAAAGAAGTGGATCGACGGAGTCACAGTAAGACAGTGGTTGGTAGAGGTGGTAGCGCCTGGAAGAGGTGGCAGGAGTTGAGCCATGGGGGGTAATGATTGACGGCTGGTTGAAGCTGCACACTGCATCGCACTAGGCCTAACGCCTTGTGGATCTCGTAGCGAAAGGATGATTCACTCTCTGTTTTGCAGGGCTACCCATGGCTCTCTAACCCGATAGCCTACCAGCATCGCGCTACCAGACTGGGGTGTTCACCACTGCAGGCGAGAAGGCAGGGCGAGGCTAGGAGGAGCAGGCTAGGCCACTAGAGGGGGATGATGTGCCATAGCGCATGACAGAATGGGGTGGGAGGGGCTAGGCTATTGCCGCCAAGTGATTCGCAGTCTCCGTGGCTTGGTGCGGATTACCACGTACTAGTAAGGTAATACGGAGTAGGGATTCGGCATGACGAGGATGTGAAAAGGCCGAGGGCCCGAGAAGGCGGCGTGGGACGTGGCCATGCAAAGGTGCATTAGCCTGCTTAGGGCGAGCAAGGGCTTCCTAGTACGCGTAGCCTCATTTTCCTAGCCACTGCCAACTCGCAAGCCTCGTACCGCCCCGTGTTAGACAGACATTGGAAGCGATGGAGCAATACTGCCTGCAGGAGGCGCTGTAGGCAGCAGGCAGACATCCTCGGCTTGTCGTCGTTGGTTGGTTAGCAAGTGGCGCGGGCGCAAGAAGCCGATACATCAATCTCGATTTGCCTTTCAGCCCTTCACCATTGCCTGTTGGTATGGAATATTATGGTTCCCATCCTACGGTATACCATGGCACGTTTGGGAGTTGCGGTTGCTGGCTTGCCCTGGTGGCAGTAAACCCTTACCGCTCTCCCGATTCCATCCAAGAGTGATCAGCGGGATGCAAAAAGCCTTGTGGCACCCACTGATTCGCCACGACTCTGACTAGTCTCATGGGAATGATCCTACGTGCCTACCAACTCTCTTCCTTGATCACGGATCCGATCATCTGAATCTTCTGGCGTAGTTGTGCAGTAGGGATTTGCCCGAGGAATTGCCGCCTGGCAAATAGAGTTGAAGGGCGTTGACCTTCACAAAGGGCTTTTGTGGAGACTGGCGGCTGTGACAAAGTGATACACTGCTGGTCTGAAATGTTCCGCTTGGCCTAACGGTAATACCTTCCGAAGTCAGCGAAACCTCTCGCCCGTTTCGCAAAACCGCTGCCTTGCTGGTTTGATGGTCGATTTGGATGAGGACTAAGACGGGTAGCGTTGAAACTCTGGCCTGGTTCTCTCGTCAAAGCATAATTGCGGCACGTAGCTTCTGAAGCATAAAATTCACCGATCAGATCACATCAGCCTTGATCCTATTGGCGGAAGGCAGTTTTCGAGGCTAATACAAAAACAGGCCCAGAATAGGCAAAAAGTCAGGCCACGAGTTGCCGGCGTCAACGGTCTCAATCTAAGCCAATCATAATTGCTCTTGATCGAGATGAACCATGGCAAAGCTGCACCGTACTAGTACAGTAAGCCCTAGCAGAATGATTTGTTAGCGTTGTTGTCTGCTGTCGACCTTCCCAATCCTCAGGTGACATAGCCTTGGATGATCATCCCGTTCTGCCCGACTTATTGCACCTTGATGTTCCGTCAACTCCCTGAATGTCATCCTATTGCGGAGAATTGCAATTGCCTTTTACGGAGTAGGTATAGTGTAAAGAGGGTCATCAAGCACAGTGTTGAGACCGAGCTTTCTAAGTGTCATGATCCGCTTGCTGGTCTGTGCGAACGGGATAGATAGTACTCTGGCGGCGGTAATACCGTATTCCTTCGTCAGTAAGGGGTGCTGTAGCTACGAAGCTAGTGAATGTCACATGACCTTGCCTCCCCTATACAGGTGCCGGCCTGTCTCCTTGGTATCACACCTAGCTGAGTTCTCGAAGCTTTGAAGATGCAAGCTTGAGGCTGGTCTTGCGCAATAACCGTTTATTGCCACCCCGGAGATTAAACCTTCCTGCGGAGTACTTACTAAGAGCGATTCCAGATTTCCAGTCAGCTTCGAACGCTTTAGCATGGTGATAGACAACCGCTGCATGAGCGAATCACGGCACAGCTTCACCTGCCTTATCTCCATTCGCGCATTGGCCATGCAGAGCGTCGCATGCCGTTGTGACAGCCACGTTTCGGGACTAGAATGATACTATAAAACTGTGGGGCTTGCAACCGCTCAGGCCTGGCCTCTGTGATCATCCCGCTGATTGCAAAGGGCGGCTATAGCCGGAGAAGCCCGGGACGCACTCATAGGGGGTTCCATTATCGATAGGAAAAGTAGGCACGAGCGGAGGCTGTCACGGACACGAAGTACGGAGACGTATTGTTGAAAGGCAGTCTGCCAAGGCCCTCATCATGTAATGACATCTAGGCTTCCAATCCAGTGCCGACGACCGTGGGAGTATGTTGGCAATCCACTTATTGGATTATGGGAAGGAGAACGATGAAGCAGATAGTCAAGCATCTGGCCACCGAACCATGAGTATGTTCTGCTCCATGTGATAGCATTATATGCGGCCACTTGCTCCGTGTCCTCCTGGAAACCAACCAGACATCATTAACTTGAGCAAGAGCAAGACTGATCGCACCTGCCGACGTGCTCCCAATACGGACCGAGCCAAGAGTATTGTATTTGACTTCAACCCTCCATTGTAACTGTGACTGTCCATCCATGATTGACGTTGCAATGTCGCGTGTGGTTCTTCCAGATGTAACACAGTTCCAGAGATGAAGATGAAGCTTCCAAAGGTGAATTGTTCACCCTACATTATCAATCCCGTAGACTTCAAGCTTGCATCACGTCAATGTTGTGTTGCTTTTCTCCCCACTTCCATGACAGTGGTCCAGCAATGCACCATAAGCCATGCGTTGAAACTTAGCTCAAATTCCTTCTACCCACAACTTAGATTTCGAAGGAACCGCTCGACATGAGCCGGTTGTCTTTGTATGGTGTGCCCAAAGATGCCAGGGTACATGGTGTGATTTTACATATTCGGATGCTTGGTCTCTGCTAGCTCGATATCACGCTATCATGAACGTTGACGAAGATAGCTGCATGGTATGCCACAATAGTTCTCTCTATTAGCGAGCCTCGCTGTGCCTTCTTGAAAGAATACAGAGTAAATTGCTGTCCAATCTTGAGACTTCTGTGCTGAGGCTCGTCTTCTAGCGCGCTTCAGCGGAACTTAGCCGCTGAAAATTTCATGCTTGCCAAATTTTCCTACGCGTGAAACGTGACGAATCTGGAAGTCCAACAGCTTATGCCAGCTGCCCACTACATGTTGCCTATGGGCGCCTTCCATAGAGGAAAACCATGACCAGTCGCTACTGGACTGCGTGAGCTGCCGTCCTTCCCCTTACAATATTGCAAAAGGCGAAACGACATGTGCTTGATTGGTGTCACTATAGTCTGGTCGTTAATCTACACGAATAAGATCAATACCAATGGACATGCCCCGGAATAAAGCCTTCCAGTCTCATGAGCCATTGCGAGCTCACGGATCCCTGAACCTCCAAAAAGATCGCATAACGGGGCCTTTGTCCTTCCTGAATCCTACGCGTGCCTCCTTCAAACACACTCCACCGGAAAAGATCCACCTCGGATGCCCCGAAAAAGGTGGTTTTAATGCGGCCGACGACGAGCTGGTAACGAAAGGAAACACCGCTGGACCGAAGGATGAGCAGCTGGCATCGAACATCGAGTTCAAATGGCGATCCCGAGACAATCGCAAAGGCCGCCATGCTCTGGTTGTCGATCCGTCCTCCGATCCTTCGTGCATTTACCTGGTCCCCGGAGAGACTACTCGGGGCCGCGCTGTCTTACAGATTCTATCCTGCATGTTTACTCATTATCCATACTGGGACGTGTCCTGGCTCGTCGCAGTGATCTTTACCCTTGGTTCTGTAGTCTGGGTCATCAATGGATTTTTCTCCTATCTCCCGCTGGCTCAACCCGGTACGAAGTTTTACGACGAAACACTAGTTGGCGGGGGTATCACCGCATTCATAGGCGCAACAATATTCGAGATTGGAAGCGTACTGTTGATCATAGAGGCGATGAATGATAATAAGTCGGGCTGCTTCGGGTGGGCGCTTGAACGGGTCCTTGCTGGTGACGAAAAGGGTGGCGAGAAGATCCGGGTCCGGCCAGATAAGGATAGTTGTGTGCATCATCAGACCAACAAGGGGAATCTTGTTGGCAAGGGATCTATCACTGAGGCTCCTAAGACCGTTGTAGTGAACTCTCTGATTTCACTTCATAGCGGCACGGTAGAAGAGGTTGACGAGTGCAACCCCGGGCAGTCATTCGTCTGGTGGCCTTCAGTGCATGAATTGAAAATTCATTATCTGAGGGAACTCGGTTTTCTTGCGGCTTTTGCTCAGTTGTGTGGTGCTACGATTTTCTGGGTCAGCTTCCTCTCTCAGGCAATTGACTGTGCTCATCCTGTTTAGATCTCCGGCTTCACTGCTCTCCCAGGCGTTAACAACAAAATGTCGCAAGGTCTACTTGACGGTATCTTTTGGGTACCACAGATTGTTGGAGGTTGTGGATTTATAGTATCAAGTTTGCTATACATGCTGGAGACGCAGCCGAAATGGTATATCCCGGCTTGGGAGGTGCTCGGATGGCATATCGGCTTTTGGAACTTGATCGGGGCATTGGGCTTTACGGTAAAGGATTCAGGCATTCGCAATGAGATCGTAAATCGCTAATATCTTACAAGCTTTGTGGTGCGCTAGGTCCCGCATTTGGTAACAGCGGTGCGGAATACGAAGCTTCGCTTGCAACTTTCTGGGGCAGCTGGGCTTTCCTCATCGGGAGTGCCATTCAGTGGTATGAATCTCTGGACAAACACCCTGTCGAAGATCGTAGTTCCTACCGTGAACCGTGAACTACCGACACAGTAATCTGGAGATCAACGAACCTTACTCCAGGCTCCGTTATCTCGCGTCCACTTCGCATTACCAATAATCGCCATCATCAGCAATACAGAATGACAATGCTCATTCACAATTCGTCGGTGTTGGCTCACAAATGCAAGGATTCGACACATGGATTGGACAGAAGGTATCAATGCAATACTTTGGAATGTCAATTCGAAAGTGTTCGACTCCCTTTCGCGAACAATTGGATGGACTGTCAGATCATCCATTGTCGTACAGGACGTGAGAAGAATCCATCGCTGCCATAAGGGATATTTCGTTGGCCATCATCGAGAGACGAATCTTGTGCCAAATGCAATTTGGATGACCAATCCCAGTCTCAGAAGACTCTGGAGTGGACCCGCCAAGCTCACTTGAAGTAGACGTGCCTGCAATAGTGCGATGGAAACTTCGGAAGCGCGATATCGAATCCCGCTCACTTCGAAGTGGAAAATGGCGGAAATCCGTCACAATCGTGATCACCCCATGTTTCAGGAAAGCTGCTTGACACTGAGCATCGTCGATGAGATTGTTCTCGAACACGGAACCATACCAGTAATTAGAGGTACAAAGATGAACCTGGCAGAAAAGTTACAGGTACAGGAGCGAGTACGCTTATGGAAGCTGTGGGATATAGACCTGTTTTGGTCGATTAGATAGCGAAGTATAGCGATATATGGCACGGATGAGAAATCCTGGCTGCCGTATTCTAGAATTATGATATTCGTGCTCCGCAAAATCAGCACTCAACCTTCACCACGTTCGTTCATATACTACTAAACCCAATCCACTCCTTTAGCATTGAAAGGTTCCCATGATGTCGTCAAAAGAGAAATACTCAGTCATTCTGCCGACCTACAACGAAAGGCGGAATCTCCCAATCGTGAGCTTCTCCACCATTATACATCCAGGAACCCCCAATTAACCCAACCCCAAGATCGTATGGCTACTCGAACGGACCTTTAGAGAGAAGTAAACACCCCACTCAACCCCATACTCTCCTACAAACCAAACCAAAACACTAACCACACCCCCCCGCCTCCCAGCAACCTAGACTGGGAAATCATAATCGTCGATGACGCCTCCCCAGACAACACCCTCGCCATCGCCCAGCAGCTCCAATCCCTCTACGGCCCCACCCACATCCTCCTCCGCCCGCGCCCCGGAAAACTCGGCCTCGGCACCGCCTACGTCCACGGCCTCAAGTCCGCAACAGGCACCTTCATCATCATCATGGACGCCGATTTCTCCCACCACCCCAAATTCATCCCCGCCATGATCGCCGCGCAGGAGCGCGGCGACTACGATATCGTGACCGGGACGCGGTATGCGGGCGACGGCGGCGTCTACGGGTGGGATCTGAAGCGGAAGTTTGTCTCGCGCGGGGCGAACCTGTTTGCGGATACGGTGTTGAGGCCTGGGGTTAGCGATTTGACGGGCAGTTTTCGGCTTTATAGGAGGGAGGTGTTGGAGGCGGTGATTGCGCGGACGGAGAGTAAAGGGTATACGTTCCAGATGGAGTTGATGACGAGGGCGAAAGGGATGGGGTTTAGGGTTGCGGAGGTTCCGATCAGCTTTGTGGATAGGGGTGGGTTTTTTTGCCGGGGGGGGCATGTGTGAGATGAGAGAGCTGACTGCTTCTAGTCTATGGGGAATCGAAATTGGGTGGTGATGAGATTGTGGAGTATGCTAAGGTGAGAGTTCTTGGCCGAAGAATGCTACGGTCTGCGAACGGTGCTAATTGGTCACCTATATAGGGGGTATTGAATCTATGGATGAAAGTGTAAGGCTTGGGATGGCGTTATATCAACAAGATACCCCATTTCCTATCATTTGGAAGGCAGCCCTGGCCACTTTAGGCTCCGCGCTCTGGATATAATAGAAATTTGAGCTAATGGTACAAGACCCTCTTCTTCGCTGTGTATGAAAGCCGCTTTGGCTTTCCATGCCACTATTGTCACATATCCAACGCTGATAAGCATATCCTCGAGGGTCTTACATGTTTCGTCCTCCAGTCACCTTCCTTGATCAGCAAATTGATCCCACCTGGGTTTGGACATGGCGAGCTTACCATTATCGTCTGCCCGTTAACGTATGAAAAAAGAGGACTTGCGACAGCCAGGATCACACTGGCCGCCTCCGTTGCAGTACCTGGCCTCCTCAGTGGTATATCCGCGTGCGCGTTGCTGCCAGCAGCCTCTTTCTGCGCCTTCGGTATTCCCAAGGCAACCTTACTGCCATCCGGTGTCGTCATGAAAGCTCCTTCTTCCTTGGCCGCCGTTAGACGAGTGAGAATGTGGCCGAAAGCGACGCTGCGAGGATATCCGCATTAGCACCTGTACTCGTACAGAAAGAGGTTGGAGACACACGTGTTTGCGCGCACGCCGAACGAGGGACCCCATTCCTTGGCGATGACCTTCGAGAGACCGGTGACACCTGCTTTGGCCAGACCATAATTGGCCTGACCAGCGTTGCCATTGACACCACTGGTGCTGCTGATGTTGATGATATTCCTCGGCTCCCCGTCCTTGACTCGGAAGTAGGGCGCAGCGGCTCTCACGAGTTGGAAAGGAGCAGTATTATGCAGGGCGATGATGGTATTCCATTGCTTGTCTGTCATCTGCACAGCATGCTTTCAGCCATGCTCGCTTGCCGGTTCTCGGCACGGGGTTTGTGGGAAGGTTTCAGACCTTGTGTATGACTCCGTCCCACGTGAACCCAGCATTGTTGACAATGATATGGATCTTGCCTCCTCCGAACTCGGCCGCCTTCTTCACAAGCTCATCGATGTATTGCGAGTTCAGCATGTCGCCCGGGATCGCTATTGCTTGCCCACCGGCATCATTGATCACTTTCGCGACCGCGTTGGCCTTGTCTATCCGCTCGCAAATTCTATCAGTATCCGATATGCCAGCCAGAATATCTTCTGTAGGCGAATGGTTAAGCACCGGAGTCGATATCCTGCACAACAACCTTTGCGCCCTCCTTGGCAAAGAGATTTGCTGCCTCAGCGCCGATTCCTTGACCGCTACCAGTGATTATGGCGACTTGGCCTGCAAGCATGCCTTTGGGGTAGAGATGCCCGGCGATTTGGGCAACACGATTTGCTGCCATTGCTTCAATAGGGCCGATGATAAGTTGCACTACTTCGCTAACGCAGGTGAACAATTGACAGCTTCGACTTTGAAGACCTCAATTCTGTCTGCGGAAGCTGCGAATGAGCCGAGGCATGACGCTATTACACCCTACCCCTGTTGTCTTAAATCTGCTCGTTTTGCGGAACTAAAAGTCGCGCGCACCACGAGCATGTCTAAAAGTCTTCTTCTTATTCCAACGCAATAACCACGCCTTGGTATAACTTTAAATTCTCGTAGAATCTAGAGGACATAATAAATAAGATATCCGCTAAGTCTTATAACTTCTTAAGGTCTTATTCCTATATAGAATTAAAGCCTTAGGAAATTTACTACTCCTCGTGCCCCGCTATTAGAAGTTACCTCGGCTAGAAAGTTGGCTCTATAAAGAGGCTACTACAGCGTCCTATTATAGGAATACCTAGAATAATTACATGTAAATAGTAGGATATAATGACTACGTATTAAGGATGACATTAGACGAATTTAGAGTTATACTAACGCGTAGTTATTACGTAGGAATAAGAAGAAGACTTTCAGATATGCTCGTGGTGCGCGCGACTTTCAGTTCCGTAAAACGAGCAGATATACGACAATAGGGGTAAGCTAAGGCTTGGATCGCGGTACGCTTGTTACAATCAATCCATTTGTGTTTTATCAGGTCGCTTGACATGTAGTCACATTGTCACATTGTCTAGCTGAATGATATGTGTACAGAATGCTTGCTAGTATCCTCATACCTTGAATTTGTAACAGCTATTTGTTTGTCATGATACCCATAGCATTTGGGTCCGTGGCCATTGGCTTCGTATTAGTACCAACGTTTACTGAATGCTTGGATTTCCGGTCGAAGGAGAGACTTGAAAGCCTTTGAGATCAACGCCTTCGTCTTTGTCTAATCCAATTGGTCTCCTGCTGCTGCTAGGCTAGGCAGGCTTTCTTCCCCATTATCGCACCTTTGGTTTCGGGATAGGGAAAAGGCGACTCTCGAAGGATAGAGCGGTGGCTTTCGCCCGCTCATTCCCGTATTCCGACTTGTAGTCGATTTCAGCAACGATGCCTACTACAGTGTTACTGTAATTGGCCTCTGGAGACGTGAGATTGATGTCCTTTCATTTGCTGTCCTTGGTTCTGTGATTCGTTCTCATGACCTCCTTGCTATAGCGCTTTGCCAAAGAAGCTATTTCAGCTAGACCGAATTGCGGACTCGCGAGCTCTGACTTCGGCTTGCATGACTGCTCTATTGCTGCAGCCAGATCCGGGTGTGCTCTAACCTCGGAAATTGTGATAGCAGCATGAAAGCTTGCTTGGAGCGTCGTGGGGGAGCGGTTTTCTTGAACGCCAGCACTCAAGAGACCGACCAGATCAACCTCCATATGAGTTTAATTACTGAGTAGCGAGTTGGCAGATCAGTATTCTTCGAAATGGCCTGGTCCCAGTCTAGCTTGGCTTCATATACTTGAAGGTCTCGAGTGCTTCGGATAGATCCCAAGATCAAATGTGATCAGTGAGAGACGTCTGTAGAACCAAAAGTGAAAGCCTTGGTCGGAGTGATTCTGAACGAGTCATTGATCAGGAGCCTCCTACAAAAGGTGTCGTACATTTCAAGGATCGATGCTCGTGCTTTCATCTTCGGCTAATCTTTCTGATGGTGATGACATCTTCGTCCAGCTGCCATCCCAGGTCGTTTTCCTCTTGAAGTTGTTCCCAAGGGCGCCGTACGGTATCTTCAAGATATCTTCGGTCTACACTCAAATATGTTTTCCCCAAGCAGTTTAGAGCATGCTTCCTCATCCCTTCTTCAGCCCACTGCATCAGCCGCCTTTGGTGAGTCCCAACCAGCCCCTCCTGCTCCCAGAACAAGCACCAATTGCCGTGCACCAACGCTCTAAGGATAGCCTCGACCCTGGCATCTTTGTATAGATAGCGGCACTTTACGTGATAAGCAGCAGCCAGATCCTTCTGTCTGCATGCCAGGTCAAGTACGTAGTATCCTAAAATTTCGTGGTATTCCGACTCGGCCAAAGGCACCACAGGCTGGATTGTACGTAAGAGATGTAGCAAAGCAGGATGATAGGATTCGTAGTGTCCCATCAAGATGGTAGAGCGAATGATGAAAACATACACCTCTGATGCGAAAGAGTCCTTACGAGCTGATGCCACAATGGCTTCACGAAGCTTCCGCATGGCGATCAGGATTATTGACAATTCGCTTGTAGTTGGCTTTGACGAATGAACGATCCTGCCGTTGGAAGACTTCGCTCCATTGACCATATGGTCGGTAGTCTTTGAGTTCTCTGATGAGTTCTTATTGAGGGAAAGTGATGCAAAGTCATCATCTAGGCTATAACGGTCGACTCCATTGATGGAAACGACGTTATTGTAACGCTCCAGGACTCTTGAAAAGTAGAGTTCTTGTAATTTGACATCCAACAGTCTAACAAAGTCTGAACTCTACACTGTCTCCCCAAGCTGGAGGGACTCACCTAGTGTCTCCTTTCGAAGGGAGTCCGATACTCTCAAGATAGTCCACGGATATTGGTTTCAGTCTGCTCCATTCTCTCCTTTGGTAACGATTACTTGCTCCGGATTTACTCATTATTCACGTATCGTTATGTCTGTGTCGTGAACAAAACTCATTAATGTTATTTTCATCACGGAGATGCTGTCGAACGACGGCATAAGAGACGATCAAGGCTACATGGAGCGACGGTGAGCCGCAGCTGAAGGGACCCATTCGAGCTCTATAGCCTTCGGTTAGACTTGCTTCAAGCACGCCAGCTAGAATACCCGCCTAGAACGCATCCATATGTTAAGGTGCTCCAACCTACGGCATCACCCAGCCATACCTAAAGCTCTGAAATTAATATGAAGCTTGACTTTACTTAACTCATAAGAAGTCGATCCTCCCGTTTCACGTCTTGGCATCTCGTTATACGTCCGGGTCGACCCCACTTGGAGAAGAATGATCTACAAGAAGCACTACATTCCGCTAGAATCCAATCCCGAGCTCTTCACCCAGCTCATCCATCAGCTAGGCGTCTCTCCGACCCTCGAATTCCAAGACGTATTCTCCATCGATGATCCCGATTTCTTAAGCTTCATTCGCCGACCGGTGCTGGCTCTTATCCTTGTCTTCCCCACCTCGGGCGTTTACGAGAAACAGAAGGCTCTCAGGGAAGCCACTGAGCAGGAATACAAAGGACATGGAGATGGAGAGGATGTGATGTGGTATAAGCAGACTATCAACAATGCTTGTGGCCTTTATGGTATCTTGCACGCCATAAGCAACGGAGAAGCTAAAGCTGCGGTCCGTATGTGATTTTCATACACAGCCTAGCAAATTATTACACCGTTTCGGCTGCTTTCCTACATCAACGTGATCTGAAAGCTGAACTATACTACCCAGAGCCTGGGTCAACAATAGCACATTTGCTTGATACCAGCATCCCTCTCGCACCTCCAGAACGAGCCAAAGCCCTCGAAGATTCTGAAGCACTGGAATCAGCCTACAAAACAGTAGCCGTGCAGGGTGACTCTGCCGTGCCCGAAAGCCCCGAGGACGAGGTGGACTACCACTACGTCTGCTTCGTGAAGTCGTCCAAGAATGGTCACATCTATGAGCTTGATGGTGATCGGAAAGGTCCCATAGACCATGGTTTTGTGGGGTCTGATGATGACGGTGGAGACGTCTTAGATCAGGCTGGGTTGAAGGTTGTACGGACTTTCCTGAATCGAGAGAAAGGGAGCAACATGAATTTCAGCCTGCTTGCTTTGGTGTACGCGTGAATACGGAGAATAGTGTAACTGGTTGCCACGCTGCGCGGGTTTCTACAGATTCACATCAATCAATCCCCATAGTGCAATGAATGGGGACTTCTTGGTCTTGGGGAGCAAAGATCAATAATTATCTGTGCTTTGCACACCACAATCGAACACGGTCAATTGCAAGGGTAAACAGAAATCGATTCGTTTTCGACATTGGGATTTGTGTTCAAATTCGCGTGGCCTACCCTCTAGGAATTTTACGATGGCCTAATCTTCGCTCGCTTTCCCCAAATAATAATTATGCATTTATCACGTCGCAAAGAGCTATGTGGTTGGCATTCATTAAGAAATATAAAATCCCTAAGAGATAAGTTTGATCAAGCTTACTTTAGAGCATGAGATTTTTATCCAGGCTATGATCTATTCTTTCCACAGTCACCAACGCTTGACGAATCAATCCAAGAAGCTTGGCCGACCAATCTGGATGTTACATGATTGGAGGAGCCATTGATGTCAAGGAGCAACGAGTCTCTCTAATGGAAGGCCATGACTGGTAAGGGTTGTGCTCTACCAATCGTCTTGAATGCCGCAAGCCTGCATTAGCGGCCTTTTGCGACGAGAGGGTTGGAGACCACGGCAAGCACCAAATCTGCTACATCTCATGGCAGAATTTGTCGGCGCCATTGTAGGTCTGGTCGCAGCCGGGGTTCAAGTAGCAGGAAGCCTTAATGACCTGATTGCCAATATCAGGGAGGCCCCTAAGGAATTTAAGGCCTTGTGGACGGAGGAGGCAGAATTTCGCGAGATCGTCTCGGAAGTTCTCGAAGCACGACAGCTAGGAAACCTTCCACTTCCAAGAGAGGAATCGAGTAGCTATGCGGAGGTCGTGCTCGAGCGTAGCTTTGAAAAGCTGCAAGAAGTACGCCATTTAGTTCAAAGTGTCATCAAGCAAAAGCATGATCCCACAGCGAGCCCACGGGTCAACAAACTTAAATGGGTACTGAAGGTCAAGAAAGCACAGAAGGTACAGAATGAATTACGGTTGCAGAAATCAGCCATCCACACAATGTAGGATCAGTGAACACGGAATATCCCCTCCGGCCAACTACTTACATTACGCAGAAAGTCCGACGCAAATGTCAAAATGATACTAGAGGAGCTGCGCATACAAAGGCAAGTGATCGCCGAGGGTCGAAGTATGCTTATGGAAAGGCAAGACTCGCAGCTGGCTTTGCTCGAAGAAATGACAAAAAGAGCACCTCTCACTCACAGCAAGCCTCAAAAAGAGGACGGCCGCCAAATGCTCATCAAGAGTGGGGAGAGTAAGTTACTCTCTGTCGAGCGTGATATTGAGGAGGTGAAAGGCTCCGGAGATACGCAACGCCTTGTTGAGGGAGAAAAAGCAACTTTTGCTACTGCTTTAAGGAGCACTAGACGGCAGCCCCTGAAATGCTTCAAAGTCTGTTCGTGCCGCTGCCATCAAAGATCCGTCGTTCGCACGCCTCGCCAGCTATCTCTTTACATAGGAGACATCTTTCTAGGCTTCTCCAATCTCTCCTGGACATTTCAGTCCTTGGCTTACCACTAACTCGATACGGTTCAGTCTAGCTTTCAGCATTCAGAAACCGCTTATCTCTATCTCTATAGAGACGCGCAATACAATTCCCTACGACTCGCCAATACATTTGTCTATCCTGAGCGGCGACATTGAACAAGTCAAATATCTGCTCTGCTCGCAAACCGCATCGTTAAACGACGTCGATCCTTTTGGCCTGGGAGTACTTTACGTGAGTTCTCATCAAGCTGCCAGTTCATTGAATTGAGCTGAGGTTGAAAACATAGTACGCGTCCCACTACTGTGCGAGAAGTTCAGGTCATGATGTTGCCATAAAAATGACTCAACAGCTACTAGAGATAGGAGCTCACGCAGACTGGGAGGATGAGATTGGCAAGTAAGGCAGCGCTGTTCACCTAGTTTTAAGCCCTTGCCGAAGACAATCTATCAGGGTTACTGATTCACCGTGAAGCACGCCACTGGAAACCATGACCGACAACGTTTTGGCGACAAGGATGGCCAACAGCAGCGGTGCCTCTACTTTCGCAGAGGAACAGCTTGTGGATGTTGCACGTATTTTTGGCAAATGCTTTAATGATCTTCTCGAAGATTACGCTGTGGAAATGGAGTTTTCCCCTCTCCATGAGGTGCTGCTTGGCCTCGAACCAGCCCTCGCAAATACAAAATTGAAAGACTACTTAGCCTCTTTCGACAAGAACTTTTTGTCAAAAATGATCGATACGATAGACGCCCGCGGTAGGACACCACTTGCGTGGGCTGTGGAGTTCGGCTGTCCAGAAGCTGTTGACACGCTTATACAGTATAGCGCCAATCCTTACCAACTCAGAAGATCCGCTCAAGCCACATCACCCTTGCTTCATCTCGTTATTGCTGCTCCAGCATCTCAACAAGAAGGAAAGCAACCTGATACGAGATTCCAGGATGTTGTACGCATCCTGCTTAGACATGGAGTCGATGTCAATGCCGTGGACCATGAGGGCTGGACCGCCCTACACGTTGCAGCTTCCTGGAACCTTCTTGATATGGTGGCAGAACTTGCTCGGATGGGAGGAACCCAGTTCAACTGGGATGCGATCACCACGGACGGGCAGACTGCACTCGATCTGTGTCGCGGAGGTGCATGTGATGAGCAAGTGGAAGCTTTTCTAATGAGTAAAGGAATGTCTTTGGGAGGTGGATTGGGCGCCGAGATGGCAGGGATTACGAGGGTCCAGCAGTGTGCTAGTAAGAACGATAGTGATGTCGACAGTGTGAGAGATGAAGAATTGTACTTCGATGCTCCTGAAAGGCCTGGCTAAACTGAAGAAACCCTGGTTCGTGGCGCTAGGAACATCACCTCTGGATATCATATGAAGTTCTCTCGTTGAAAGTTGGAATGGCATAGGAAAGAAAAGGTGAAGGGGGAAAGAGATTCAATCGTGGACGGGCAGAGGATGAGATGATCAGACCGAGGGACCATTTGAAATGATATTTCGGAACGGAAAATCATACATGCGTTCCGAGTATTGGTACCAAAGTATTGACCCGACTCGCCAAGACATTAGTTCCACCCATATTATTTTGCCAAGACATCCAACGATGTCTTCGACTCTTCGTCCACCATCTCCCATCTAATCATGATAGTAGACCCTGTCGTAGGAGTAGAACCGCAATGACCACACGCCGTACAACCCTACGGGCCAAAACGGCACCAATCCAGACCCTTCACAACCTCCTAACCGTCCAGGAAGCCGACAACGCGGTACGAAGACGACCCTCCACCGGCCCCTTTCTACTGACATACAACTCTCTCCCTCCATGGCGGCAAGACAATCATTTCATCTTGACCCACTATCGGTCCGAAAGTTACTCCTACGCCAGAAGTCTCCAGAGTCTGTTCTATTTGCACAACGAATCCGTCAATATCCATAGCCATTTGCTGGGCGTATTCCTCTTCACCTTCATCTCGTTATCCCTGTACGTCTTCGAGAGGTATAATGTTAAAACAGGCGACATCGCCGCCTTCGCTTGTTTTTTCCTCGGCGCAATCGTATGTTTGGGTGTTTCTGCCGGGTATCATCTGATCTCGAATCATTCCCAAGAGGTATTGTCCCCAATTAGGACGTATCATTACCCGCCTCGAGCGCTCAGAGACCGGCAGATAGCTAACCGTACGGAAGGTGAACCGGCTAGGAAATCAACTGGACTATTTGGGGATCGTGGCACTGATCTGGGGAAGTATGGTTCCAAGCGTCTATTACGGTTTCTATTGCGAGCCGATGCTGCAGAATGTATATTGGGCAATGGTGTGTGACCTCAAGATCGACTCTTACACATCTACATACTGAGGACACATTTCTTTCCAGATCTCAAGCCTTAGCTTGGGATGCTCGTGGGTGTCCGTAAACCCGAAATTCAGAACACCGCTCTGGAGACCTTTTCGAGCGTACATGTTCGTCGCACTGGGCCTGTCTGCAGTCTTCCCAGTCTTGCACGGAATAGTGATTTACGGTCATGAGCAGATGAAAGTGTCTATCGGTCTCTACTGGGCTGTATTGCAAGGTTTCTTGTACATCCTTGGCGCCGCCATTTACGCCGTACGTGTCTGATATCCCGTGCGCTGAATATTCTTCATTGCATGGCTAACCGCGGATGACACAGGCTCGTGTGCCGGAAAGGTTTCAGCCGGGCAGGTTCGATGTCTGGGGGAGCTCACATCAGATCTTCCATATTCTCATCTTGTTGGCGGCGATGGCGCAACTCATGAGCCTGCTAACAGCGTTTCATTACGCGAGGACGTACTCACGTTGCTGATGGGCCTGATGGTTATCCTAGCTTAGCTATCACTGTGATGTCGATGTGGTGATAGCCGTAGCCAGGACTAGCACCTATACGGATGAAGAAGATTCACTTCGTGCTTGGCGCATGTGAGGAATTCTCCCTCGCATCTGAACCCTTCAGAATCAGAGGAGATACGCATCCTCCTGGAAGACAACGACCACCATCATAGTCGTCAAGCCGAGATGTTACTACCAGTGTCGGCTCAGGCCTTCAATATAAAAACTCATCTAATCGATCAGCCCGTGCGTCGGCCCCACGTGCGAGAATGTCATCCCAAGAAAGGATCATAGTACCGCTCAATGCAGAACAAGGACTGTAATTTAGTATCGCAAAGACCAAAGGAGGAATTCAGTGACCGAGGTATCAGGTAGTCGAACGACAGCCTGAAATTTGTACAATCAATGAATTCAGAGGAGGTGCAGGAATGTATAGTAAGACTTGGAACGAAAGTGAAGAGCGTCCATTGATATATCTTCAGACTATTGAACATGTGTATCTTACACTTAAGCTACATGAGTGCTTCCAAAGATCGGATCAACAAAGCACACGATCGCCCCTTGGCCTATTTGGCCTGCGTGACAACTCCTTCATATTCCCTACTCGATATATAATCCAGTGTACGTTGGAAATGCTTCTTAGGAGCTTCCAAGCTCGCGCTCTCTTGGTTCGTCTGTAAATTCGAATGGATGAGCTCGATGAGGCCGTTCAAATATTTCGTTGTCACCTGACGCGACGTCAGCAAAATGGACTCTTGCTAGCATCTGTCGGGGAATGGGGAATCATATTTACCGTCTCGTTCTGTTGATCAAAGTAATATACATATCTGTTCAGAATCTCGACGAATAATTCCACCGACACCGCGGTATCCATACATGCGTCTGCCACCCGGAGCGCACGCTGTAGACATTCGAGCACTCTTTTCCCGTCACGATAAAGCTTACTTCCGTCAGCCGAGGCGTGAGAATTCATAAAATACCTTGAGACTTACATTCTTGGGGTCTTCCTCTCCCTTTGCTGATATCTCCACAGCCCACCAGAGATGGCTGGCTAAATACACCGCACGACATTGATCCGGCTTCTTCAAAAGCTTGCTGCCGTGCAAGGCAGCTTTCGTAATCAGCGTGTCGTAATTCTCTTTTCCAAAACCTCTAGTACCATGCAATGCACCCGCTATAACACAAACCGCTTGAAACTGAGCTCGCGAATCGCTGATAGCCTCCTCGTAAATGGTAAAAGCTTGCGCAAAGAATTCGTATGCGACTTCCTCGAAGCCGGCTTGGTCAGCTACTTGCCCGCAGCCTATGAAGAGGCGAAGGCAAAGATCGGCCGCACCATTGCGGGTGTAGAGGGCAGATATAGAAGAATGCATGAACTTGTACAAAGCAGAGGACTGAGATGACCAGTTGTCGTCGTAATGTTCCCGAGTTTTGTATTTCCGAGCAAGCTTGAGAGAAGAAGTGAGGATTGCAGGTGTGGTAAATTTGATGCGTTCATTACCTTCCGAGAAGGCTTTGCGGGTGGTCTGGAGGAGTTTGAATTGGGTATCGTTTTCAGGAGCCTTGATAAGGTGAACAATCCGCGCCAGCCAGCCCTGTTCTATGACTGTGTCGTCGGTCTCGGCGCCTCGCCGCTGGCTTGGCACTCCAGGGTACGCTGCAGGCTGTTGCATACCCTCATTTATGAGGACTCTCACCATCTCGAGGACGCCATCAAGATGTTCAGGGGTTGAAATAATGGTCTGATTGCGGAGGATGCTTCGAGCTACTTCACCTGCAACAGCCCGGCGGGTAGGATACGTCTGCGCATGCAATAGAGGGATGAAATTAGGAAGAGCTAGAGCGGTGAATAGGGAGAGGTAGGTCTTGATCGGTGAGAGAAGGAGGGCTAGGATGTTGGACTGAGTAGGCGCACAGTGTAGGTCTGCGCTATTTGCGTACTGGGCGACTTTCTCGTTTGCGTACGAGAGAATCTGATCTACATACTCTATACCTGTGTCAGCAAGATAGTCAATTTGAGGATAGGAGGATTACCTAGGCGTTCGGGGTAGATGTTGCTTTTCATTAGATTAGCCAGGCCTTGTTAAGGGTGAGACCATGCTTACAGAGCAAGGTTGGACAGAGAGACAAGGAGAGCAATAGTATCTTGAACATGCAACCGTTGTGCGTTGACGAGGTTGATGACCTGTTCGTAGAATATTTCGTAAAGCTTGACATCCTCTGGTATGCCTCTACTTCTTGTTGAAGGCGGTCCCTGATCCTTTTGCGACGGAGCCCGCGATTCGATATCCTTGTGCGGTTGGCTATCAACCTTATTCGGTGTTGATTCCGGCGGGTCATCACCATTTACATGATTACCGTTAGTCCTTTTGCCATTCACCCCGTCTGCCTTGGCTTCAGTTTTCTTGGTCTCTTTTGAAATTCGTAGCTTTTCCATTAGTTTCGAGGTTGCCTCTTCTTCTGTTTGTTTGCGGTCTTCCGGCGATTCTGACTCTGCTTCCCGTGCAGCATACGATGATAGACGATCCATCAATCCGATGACAATAGCCTTTATGTTGACATGAGGATTCAGTCGGGCGATTGCAGAAAGAAGCTGGTCGAGAGTGTTCAGGTGAAATTCGTCAGGGAAGACCTGCGTTATGACTAGAAATATAATGTCAGCTAGCCATATATAGATTCTCAAGGCAACAATTGTAAACCTTCAAGAAGATATTCCTGTGCCAATACGTCTCTACATTGGACGACCTGCTCAAGAAGAGGCTGTAGAATCACGGTTTTGTACGCTTCAAGGTCGACCAATTGACTCAGCCGCACCAAATTGGTTCCCACAAGGAGCTGCAATTCTTGCCTCTCTTTCGTCCTTTGCTCCCTCTCTCTCGAATGACCCTGATGCTGCAGCCTGACCCACAGCTTGTTCATTTCCACAAAGTTCGTCAATATGAAACTTATGGAGTCTTGCAAATTGCCTTCAGGCCCATCTCCATTTCCTGCTGGCAAGCAGTCTCGTGCTTGTCCGGAAAGATAGTATCTCAAAAACAATCCCCTTATAGGATGCTGAACCCCTCGGCTCATCTCCATCATGTCCTTCATGATCTCTTTCACTGGCGCGTCATCAATAGCCATATATACAGTTCCAACAGTGATCATGAGGTATAGTCGAGGCACAATGTTGCCAGCATATTGGACTAATTCGTATAGGTCGGCAAGGTGATTGACCGGATGCGATTCGCGGAGATAGACAGAAAGATGTCTGAGAGCATCGAACACAGACATATAAAGCTCGTAGTACTGTTTCGGTCCCAAGCTGCTTGTCCGAAGCTCGGATACCAGAGTGGAGCTGTGAATGGAAAGCTTGCATTTAGCATGTATACAGCCGAGTGTCGTATCTGCAGACGTAGCGTACAGCCTCTTACCTGCATTTCAATGCATCCATAAGCTTCCCAGGGGTCTCTAAGCATTTGCGCATCTGGTGTGACTGTTGTCGTACCATAACTAAGGCATCCTCTAGTAGCCGGGCCTGGTCCTCAATGGCCGGAGGGGACCCCATTCGTTCCCCCATATTTGGCGACCTTACTGGGACTTCAGTCCTTTGTTTGAATACTTAAGTCACACAGGCACGATATCGAATTCATCGAGTTGCGATCAGGAACACTGCCGAGATTGCCTATTCGGTCAAAAGCTATGGCGCTAATCTACTGATATACGGGACCGTATTAAGCATCATACGGTGAACCACATAGCTAGATACGCCAGGATCATGCCTTCAACTTGAGATGAATTCCACAAAGTCTTACACTTTGATGCCAAAATCTTGTAGGGTCAAACTGAAGACGAAAGTGTATGAACCACGAAATACGTTGCATTGATTAGTCTGAGTAGGTAACTTCCATGTCTATGCCGCGCCTTCACATGTCCGCCAAACGCCCGTCGCTATGCACTGTGCCATCAGATGAACCGCTATAAATGCTGCCAGAGAAACATGCTTGACGTTCCATCATTATGTTCATATCGACGGATCGAGATTGCCGGTGCGATCCGTCCTTTTGTCCACCAGGCCCGTCATAGCATCAGTCCTCGTCCCTACCATCTCAAATCACGACAGCAAAAGTTTCTTGTTGTTGGATCTCGTTGACCCGTCCTTGTTGATTGTCAGTATTTTCGAAGCACTGCGCTGGCCGTTGTTGCATATATATTCCTACATCCATAGTGCATCCCATAGTAACATATAACATCATTTGCCGTCCACATTTGTCGTATCAATTGTTCCAAATATTGTGAGCTCCACGAGAGATAGCCGCGGTTGCAGTTGAGCCGAGTGTGGTCGAAGTAGCGTTCCAGTATGGGTAATTTGTGTGCCACATTCCATTATCGTATGTCTTCAATGTTGTCGTTGGCTGCATAATGGACGTTGTGAACCCTGAAGAGGATGGTGGAGCTGATCCAACAGGTAGAGGCGCTCCCACTGGGGGAATTTCGGTACCCATTGGTGCTATTGATTGGGGCAGTAGGGCTGAGTGCACAACGGGGGAGGTAGTTATTGTGGACGAGATTTCCCTCATGGAGGTAGAGTCTATTGGTATGCTGGGGGTAACAGTGACGGAGGATGGCAGCGGGTTTGCTGTAGATATAGAAGTGGAGGCTGACGTCGGAGGCGCAATCGAAGTAGTGTGGGCTACCGTCACTGAAGCTGTGGAGATTTGTGTGCTAAAGATGATTGCGGTCACTGACGACGGCGTATCGCCAACATTGACCACCGTGTATACCGGCTTTGCTGATGTTGTCGCTGATGGAGAGGAAGACGGTACCGTCTTCGTAAAGTCTAGGGTCACACTGACCTGGACCGTCTTCGCTGGCTCTAGCTCGCTCACCACGGCAGTAGATATGAGTGTTTCGGTCGATGCAGGGAGTGTCACTGCAGGGGCTGTGACCGTCTGAGTCTGATCCGAGGTATAGATTATCGTCATCGCCCCTGGTACGTTTCTAGACGATGTTGTTGCCACCGAGCCCCCATCGACAGCTACTACAGAGTAAGCAACCCGCTTTCGGACAGTAGGCGGTTCGGGCATTAGTGGAAAGGCATAAGATAGGAGAAATGGACAAGCGAGCGAGGAGATGAGGAGAGCAAAGGTGAGGAGCATGGTCAGGGTTTCAAGTGGGAAACGTCTGGAAAGATGAGAGGACAATGCAGAGCTGGAGAGGGCTTTTCAAGTAAATTCGCTCGAGACAACTTATGCGGAGTATAATTTGAAACAATGGAAGGAAACGAATAGGAGACATGATGTTCTCTATCAAGCGATAGAAATTAGTGGGCGAGCAATACCGATGGCTGGTCAACGATGTATTCTTGGAATGGTTCCTTGGTGTTGAGGAGGTTGGTTACAGGATGTGGCTGGAAACACGCTAGCTCAGCGATAGTCTAGCGTTATCTCTTATCGACACGACGACGCGCAATGGAAAAACTTTATTGCGAAAGCTGTTATTGTCATTGTTGAAATGCAAAAGTTGCCACGTGACACTTTAGGCCATCTTATTAAGTTGTTTGTACGAGGGTCGGTAATAAAAGTCGTTCCCGACTGTATCGGACTTTTGTTACCGACCCTCGGTAGTATATTTCAACAATTATCAGCATTAGAGGATTCAATGTTTTGTCTGCTTCCGCTGCGCAAGAGAACGTTAAGTCTATGGCGAACATGCCTCGAGAAAAACCACTCTGGTCCTAGTAGTGAATACTAGATATACAGCACAAAAGCTGCATGTGGCCATTCGTTACTAAACTCACGAAGTCTGCACGAACATGAGAGATTTCAAGTAGTCCGTAAAACCCTTCTCAATACTCGCTGAAAAGTTCACAAAAAAGGCCATCTTCTTAGACCCTGGGATCGGGCAATGTTCCAACAACGCCTTAACGTTCAACATCCGAAGACCCTTGATCGCAACGATATGCTTTACCCACTCCATATCTTCCTCCATATCTTCAAGCTTCGAGATGATGCCGAAGTCTGATTTGGTGTATGTGTGGTTTTGCTTCCAATGCAAAGTGGACTGATTCGCGAGCGAAGGTGTTCCGCCGTATACGTACAAGTCCAAGAGCTGCAGTCGCATGTTTTTGGAGCGCATGTTCTCGGTAATGAAGTTGCAGGCATTGCGCCACTCGCAACGGTCGAAATCCTTGGTGTATGGCAAAGACCGCTTGACCAGTCTTATATGCTTGATCGAGGAGAGAGCGACAGGTGTGAGATCATTCAAAAAGGGAACTATGCTTTCAATGTCCATGTCGAAATCAAATACATGCTCATGGTAAAGAACATGAGATGCTTCCTCGTGGATTTGGTGATTCACTCCAAGGATTGCAGCATCGATCTCCTGGTATGGGGTCCTCTTGAGGAAGTACGTTGATTCAGTGCTGCGGGAGCGCATTCGATCGTTCATGAACCTGAATTTGCATCTCTCTCTTTGCTCTCGCTTGCGGTCCTTGTAGATAGAAGGGTCCTCGATGCGTATGCGGAGGGTTTTGTCATCGTGATTCAAAAGTAGGAGCTTGTAGATGACGAGTCGTATCTCCGCTGGTGCTCTGAGCAACGGCGTAACGTTCTCCATTTGTATTTTGCGGTGCTGACGATCGTGGATATACAGCAAATGTAATTTCACCTTTCAGATTCCCGGGGGAGCTTTGTCACGTCGTCATACAGATTCTTTCTTTCATGGAGGCAGATCAATGGGAATCGGAAGATGTGTAGAAGGAGGTGAAGAGACCAGGCATTAAGTGAAAGGGCACGAATGTGGGCATTGGGAATTTTTATCCCCCTCTTCAATGTACATGACATGTATCTATCGCTGTTATCGTTATTTGATGCTAGCGGCCCAGCCGGAATCAGCGGTCAGTACCTAAGGTAAGGTAGTCAGTTGGACCCCCATCCAATCACGACGTTACCGCATTAGCTTTCCACACCGAGGGTATTCGGGGGCTGAGAAGCATCCCACGCATTTGTCATTCGAAAACTAATTGTGGCTATCGCTAACTGGTGAGGATTGTAATGCCGTTGGTGCTTGGCGAAAGAGCGTGGTGATCATAGAGAGCATTAACTCCAGGGCAACCGAGTATTCTTATTCTATTCCATGGCTAGCCTTGAAGTATTCTGTACGTTCTTGAGCGATACCGAGAATCGTGCATCGTACTCGTCCCTAGGTCGCGAAAAGGCGCTACAGGATCACAAAGTAGTGAACTAGTTCAGGTCGTTGAATGGGGGATTTAATGTGGGACAAAGTCGGCGGAGACTGGTAGAAGGATAACAATGATCGCTAACTGGGGTATCAAAGACAGAGACACGCCTATACGTTCATCGTAAAATATGGCCTCATAGTACGACGCTGTGACCACATCATGACCCTCTAACCCGTCCTCGAGCAACTCCCCTCCCAATACCAGTCGCTCTCGCTGGTGTCGTTCCACTTCCTGCTCCCCTGGTGGTCCTTCGTCCTCCTTGACCGCCAACACCAACATACCCGCTGCTTCCGCCTCTTGATGGGCCTCTTCCCGAGGCTCTTCCCCGTACGCGAGAGGCCTTGGGGGTAGCTCCTTCAGTCATCCGGCGCCGCTCTTCTTCCTCCCTTTCCCTCTCCCTCGCTTCCACCCTCCTTGTCTCCTCCGCCTCCCTCCTCTCCTTTTCTTGCCGTCGCAAGACCTCTTCATTCTCGCCGTCAGCAATATCCTGACTTGCTCCCTGCCATTGCGGGTTCAAGATGAGGCGCTGGTTGTGTTCGGTTTGGCTCAAGATGCGTGTGTAAGTCTTTAGTAGGGTACTAGCGTTTGATACTGTGGCACAAACAGATCCCATGTTAGTCTTCGCTTTTTCCAGCGATTCAATGACGCCCGAGACAATTTGATTCATGTTGCGGAGGGAGGACAGTTCGCGGCGTAGTGATGCCTCGTGTACGGCGAGAGCATCTTCTTCATTCTCTGGGAGAGCGGTGGGCGGGGCACTCTGCGATGTCTTTGACCGATGAGAAACTCTGGGCTTGTTGGGAGGTACAGAAGGCGATGCGAAGAGGTCTTCTGTGTCATCCGCATCTGTGTCGGAGAGAGAAAGGGATTCAAGATCTGGCGTGGTACCATTCTGGGCCATGCTCAATGAATTGAATAATGACTGACAGATGTTGATAGGGCCGTTCTGTAGGCCTCATACCCTGTTCCCAGGATAAATCGGAAGACGTGTTGTTGATTGTTACGCGCCGTTCTCCAGCCTCCCCCACTGAGCCTAAATTTTGCCAGCCACTGCCCAGAGATGGTCTCAACGTCCTCCCTCGACCAACCTGCGCATCACATCCTCCATCGTTTGCATTGCATGTATTTTGATATTATGAGTAACGAGCTTCACCCACTATCATAATCTCTGAGCTTTACTCAAGTGCTGTGCTATCCTACATTGTCGGGATTGCTCTGCTCTGTTAGCTGCGGATACCATTCCCTCTTCGACTTCACCACTTGCTTGGTGCTCAATTGCTTTCTCACAATCTGGACGGATGCAATAATCGGTGGATCCGAGTCCTCGTGTCGAAACAAAATCGGCCGTTGATTGCAGGAATGGCAACAACACCTCCAACACGGATTTCTGCACAGACGCCGGCAACACCGCTTCACGGGGCGAAGTACGACGAATATCGACCTCGCAAGAGTCCGCGCCATTGCTCATCGCGGGTTCAACGCGCTATTCGGACTCCACCTCCGAACACTAACCACTCTCAACAACATTTACCATCATCTGATTCGAAGAAGCTATCAACGTTACGCTCTGCCGCTCATACATATTCTCCTCCCTCTTCAACACATACATCCCCTCGTAACAAATTTACCAAGGGACGACTACCGAGTCACAGAGACAAAGCTAACAATATGGACGGCGCAGGCTCGTCCTCAGATGGGGCCCCTCCCTTAGATTCAATTCACAACCAAGGCAAGAATCTATCAACACACCAACCTTCACTTCAAATCGCCGCAAACATGCTCCCAACCCCAGCAAAGACACCACGCAAGAAATTGGTGCAAGGTGCCGCTGTGAATTCTGTAGCTCGACAACTGTTTCCCACTATTGCGGTCCGGCCAAATTCGGTAGAAGATGCAATGCCCACTCCACGGAAGAGGCGAAACAAGCGAAATGTTGGATTTTCTCTGTATAGCTCGATGGAGGACGAGGAGGACACGAATGCGGATGGCAAGATCCAGATTTATACAGACTCAAAGGAGAAAATTCCAGAAATGGATACTACCAAGAACAATCCTTTCTACGAGCCTCCAGAGGAACGCGCTCCGCCGCCTGAGCCAATCAAAGGAAGAAGCAGCAGGAAGCGTAAGGCAGCACCTACTGCAGAAGGTAGGAAGGAGGTTAAGGATGCCTTTGATCGCAAAGAAGGCATGGTCTACGTCTTGTGAGTATCCTCAATCTTTTCTTTCTTTGCGGACAACGCTGACCTTGAACATAGCCGCGGGAAGAAAGTCTTTCGCAAATTTCCTGAAGAAGATGATGATGAGGAGGACTACAGCGGGCTCGAGGCTGATAATTGCCGTCCATTAACACGTGCCTCAATCAAACCACGCCTCCTTTTCCCCACGCCAAAGCAAGGCCAAGAGCGCAAAGCCGTCGACATCGATGACGAGGAAGCCTCTACTGACATTGAGGAGCATCACGACGACATCATGACCGACCCCGAGGAAGAGCAAGTCACACCTCATGTCGACCGAACCGTGTTCTCACCTGCCACTCCACCAACCACCGTTCATGCAACCAGATCATCAACAAGGAAGGCACCGGAGGCTGTGGAGGCTATTCCTTACAAGGGAAAGAAAATTAGTCCTTTCGATGGATGGGCGCGTACCAAGGCCAGCACAGGTACATCGATCACAGGGGGGCAAGGAAAGAAGCGCGATGCCGAAGTGATGGGAAGGCTGGAAGTCGCGGGGGTCCACAAAAAGATCAAGGGAAATGGCACGATTTGAAATGTTACCATTGATTCATCCAACTTTGATCCGGACTGGACCCACGGCTTGCTGTATTACGATATTGTGCAGGAGCACAGGGCGTGGAGGGAAGCTCATTCATGTGTCTGTCTGCAGCGTTGATTTGACACGAACGACTCGAGATTCGGTTTCGCACGCTTTGTGTACTGAACTGGATAGGAAATGGTCGGTTACTAGTACTACCTTTGTTGACGTGTGGGAGCTTGTGTAGACTCCTCCAAGACCTTACGGAGGCTAAGCAGCCACAACCTTTTGCTTTTCACTCTGCTCACATAGCTCGGTAGCATTGTGCGTCTTCATTCAATGCATCGGTACCCTTGACAGAACATCAGTCTTGTACGTGCATACGGTGACTTATATGACTACGGAGTACAAGCGCCCTTACATCAATTGCTTCAATTTCACAAGATTCTTCGCTCCCTGAGAAAAGGTCCCTTGTACTCTCACAGACACTACAACTTAAAATCGACCAACCCCCTCTCCCCACCCCCCCTCTCCTCAACACCCCTCGCCACCCTCGCCACCAACTCCGCCTTCCTCTCCCTCCCCCTCTCACTACAGAGCTCATACACAGTCGCCAAATTGAACGTCAGCGCATGAAAGCTCCTCCCCCTCTCAACAAGCCCATCCAACAACTCGAGCGTCTGCTCGATCTGGCCGGCGTAGAAGAGACAGACGGCTAGGTTGTGGGTTGCGATGTCGGTTGCCGGTATGGCTTTCCATTCCTCGACCGCGTCGGAATAGCGACCTTCGGCCATGCTTAGAAGTGGTTTTAATGGGTTGTTGGGAATATTTGGGGGGAGGAATCTTCGCGCGGCGTCTATGTCTCCGAGATGGATGTATAGTAGCGCTAGACGACCGTCTAGCGAGCTGTGATGCTTCCCGTCTCTTGGGCGTAAACTCTCCAGATGTCTGGTGGCGGCTCCCAACTCCCCCAGTTCGACCAATGTGTTGGCGACACAGTATCCCAGATCCTGCAATCTCTCTCTCCATATCTGCCTCTCTTCCATGTCCTGGCTATGTTTGATCTCCGCTCTTGCCTGCTTTGCCAGATCGTAATACCCGCCTACTCCTCTCTTTGCATCTCCATACCCGATACCTTGCAATCGTACTATCAATACTCTCAGCTCCCAAGGCAGGACGTTCTTGCCTGTGATCTCATCTCTGTAGAATGAGCTGTTCATATCCTGTAGCGCTTTCGATTCTTCGGCGGCGAAGGGGACATGGTTGATGAGTGTGAGACAAGCGAGACGAGTATAGATGAGGGAGAATAGCTCATCAGGGGGGGGCGGAGGTGGAGAGCAGAGACGAAGTGCTGCTGCTGTTGCGGCGGAGCGGAATTTGTGAGCGCGGAGAAGGTCGGGCAGAGGTTTCGAGGGAGGCGGTTGATGGTACGGGGTACGGAACGGTGGAGGTATATCCTGTAGAATTATTGGCCCGTGGCCTTGGGCACTAAGGAAAGCGAGGGCCTACCAATTGGGATAGAGGATGGTAAATCTCCGGCCGGAGCAGGTAGCCAAAGTCTTTGGTGGACGGTGGAGCGAGCGGAGGCGGAGGAGCTACGGTAGGTTTGGCAAATGGACGTTCTGGGCTGAAGGGCGTAGCAGGGATCGGCGTAGCTACGGCTTCGGCGTTGATGTTTTCAGGAGGAGGAGGAGGAGTTTCAGCTTCAGCAGCTAGAGGGCTGACAGATCAGTAGCGACTTCTGATCAATGACCACTCTGACATACTCTTCTGCATCGAGAGGCCCTTTTGTGGCGCGTCTGGCTAGTGGTGCTTAGGGTATGTCAACTCGTTGTTTTGCATATGCTTTGACGTTTCAACCCACTCCGACTCGCTGAGACAACTCTACTGTGCCCTCTGCCATGGCTTCTGTTAGCCGAGTCTTTCTCCGACGGTGGTAGGCTAGCCATGCTAAGTAGCCAGTATGGGAACAGGCCTAAACAGAAGCATCAGTGGATTAGATTGCCAAGAAGATATGGCTTATAATTGGCTAGGATAGAGAAACGTGGGACGGTCCGCGCCGACGCATATCAACCTCATCCTGTCATCCATAATCTTCCCCACAACCCACAATCCTCCCACAACCTTATGCAAGTACAATGTCAGTATATCGCCTCATCGGCCCATGCCATTTCACTGAAGCATTGCTATCCGAAACGCCCATGATAATCTCGAAGGCTCGCAGATACAGCTCAGCAGCAAACCATGCAATCCCCGCTCTCTGCCAAAACACTTCCGTCAATTAACGGAGGGAGGCATATCCCGACTATGTAGCACTGATCATGAAGCGATGACCATACTTTCTCACGCTTCTGAGTACAAGTCAAATTATCGAGCTCAGCCGATATACTACCATCCAGCATGACCAGATCTCCGTGCACTTCTGCGTCCATCTCAGCAAAGAGTTGGCTCCCAGGCTTAAGCCATTGTACAGATGACAACTTTCTTCAGCAGCGATCTTAACAATGAGTGGCTGACAACGACCTTTGAGACATCGGAACAGATAAGGTAGGAGCGAGATTGGCTTTTCAATGCAATGGTGAGAAAATTACTACGTCCCTTGTGAAGTTCATACTATTAGGCTTGTGGAATAGTGGTAAATTCATGTTAAGTGTAGCTAAAAAAATTCGATGAGGTGAGTAGCGTTATAAAAGACGTCAGCCATAGCTTGCAAGCGAGTGGCATAGGGTTAGAGGATCTCGCGGGGGGATATCTGGGATACTTGGGAGGCAAAAGTCCTGACGCTCTCCGGCAGAGATAAATAGGGCACCTAGATGCAGCAATGCAGGGCTATTCTTACAAGAAGCCATGAGAGACCTCTACATATGCAAACTTCAGTTCGACAAGCTTTGAGCTCGCCCCAGATTTCGCACGTAATGCCGCACTGAGCAAGCATGTAGGAAGAAATGCAACAAATCAAAACCCTCCAGGCTGCTGGAAAGCTCTCTGCCCACCAATGATCGGCATTGGTCCACCGCCGACTATCGGGCTACCAATGTCCCCGACCCCTCTGCTGATTGATGAATCTCGTCCAGAATCGAATTTGATGAGAAGACCCACGTGATCTTCGGAGTGGATGACGAACGATCCACCTCCGTTGTGGCCGTTGCCTTCGGTATCGCATATATCAAGCATTTCTTGCATGCCAACAGGCGCTTCATGTCCCGGCTTCATTACCTGTACCTCGCGTAACACGTCATCGGCACGATGCCACCCGAGGTTCGGATTAGGTGGAGACCGGGCTGTCAACTTCTCGCAAGCTGTGGAAACCAGGATTCGAATTGTTACTGCCCGGGAGCCATTTGGCCGACTAGAACCGCCAATGGAGCCAAACCCGTTACTGTTGTTTGTTCGTCCAAAGCCTGGAAATCATCAGCCTGAGATTAGAAGATCATTAGCGTTCGGTGCTTCGTGCTTACCAAGCCCATTCGGCCATTGAGGCATGCTTGACAATGGCGGAGCCCCAAACGGCGTCTGCTGCGCTGTCCATGTGTTTCCATTTCCGACTTGCATACCACGAGGGAAATTGTCCATTCTCGTAGCTATGTAACAGATCCTTAGCATTGAAATCACCCATAGATGAGTGACAACGTACAGCCAAGTAAGTTAGGAAATCCTGGATTTGCACCGAATCCATGACCGATAGTTCGAGGCGTACCGGGAGCTATACTTGCACGACGTGAATCATCAAATTGAGTACCAAATGAAATATCAGTATCGTCAAGCAAGGCGCTACTTCCAAGATGGTTGCTGAGGTCATCCACATCTGAACTCATCGGTCGACGGTCCCCGCCATGCTGATGGGGCGTAACGCTTGATGGTCGTTTGATAGGAGCCGGCCGTGCGATTGGTTGCGTCTGCGCAGTTATGCTTAAAGCATCAAGGCCAGACCTGTCGAACGATGCAGATGTGTTCCTCGAATGTGTTTGCGAAGGTATATTATCGCGCGACATTCCATATCGGCTCAGATCGATTGTATTGACGCTAGGAAGGCCTCCTGTTGATATGTTTGGCAATGGGTGACCCACCATACTTCCTCGGCCGGGGAGCATCTGGTTCGAACCGTTCATTGTAGGAGCATAGGTCATGCCATTCGGCGCTGCGCAGCTCCTAGATGGAGCGGTGCCGACTATGGGATGGTTAGGATATTGTAGCGATTGCTGTGTCGTTGGGGATAGTGGAGCGCCGAAACTTGGCGGAAAGGTGCTTCCATGCGTTTGCTGCAAATGTGACAACCCCGGAGGAAGCATGGTATGACCAGGTAAAGGACTTGCGGGTGAATATCGAGTTGGAGTTTGGGATCGCTGTGTAGGGGTCGCCTGAATCGTTGACTTCGCTGGTATTCTATGCTGCTGTGGCGCGGATGATACATTCGGCGACGTTGTGGTGCTCGAAGAAGTGGCCTGGGAGGTCTTTGGAGATATGTTATGAGAGTCCTGTAATGAGAGCTGGCGTGGGCGTACGGGAGTCGGAGCCTTTGGCACTGCAGGAGTGGCAATCTGTAGACGGGGCGAGGTATGAGAGCTTGTTGTTGAAGGTGGATAAAGACCTGGAGGCATTGCAGGTGACTGCCTCTTAGGAGCAAGCTGTGCATCCTGCTTGATCCGTTCCTTGGTCTCATTATCAGCCTTGGTGGTGGCTTCACGCTCTCTTCTCTCTGCGGTCTCGCGCTCCTTCTTTTCCTTGAGCTCTTTCTCTTTCATTTCTCGTTCCTCTCGTTCCTTCTTTTTCGTCTCCTCGCGCTTTCTCTTTTCCCGATCCTTCTGTTCACGCTGTTTGCGTTCCTGCTCCACCTGCTGCTCTCTGACTTCTTGTATGCGCTTCAGCTTCTCAGCTTCTCTGCGTTGCTTCTCCTCTTCCTGTGATTTCTTCTCCGCCTCCTTCCTCTTGCGCTGCTCCTCCTTTCTCTGACGCACTTCCTCTGCCTTCTTTTCTTCAACGGCTTTGACAGCAGCCTCTTCAGCAGCCTTTTCCGCATCACGCTTGGCTTTCTCCATATCTTTTGCTTCCTTTTGTTGACGTTTCTTGTCTTTCTTCTTTTGTGCTTCCTTGGCTTTCTTGGCTTCGCGCTGAGCGTCGACACGATCTTCATCATCTAATTCTTCCAATAGCTTTTTCTGACGCTCCAATGCGACCTTTTCTCGATACGCGGTTAGGACTCGCTGTTCAAACATGCGTGCAGCAAATATCTGAAACATCTTGCGGCCTTCCTTCACGCGTTCATGCTCCGTCAGAGAATCCTGAGATTGGTCAGTAAGCTAAGTTATGTCTCACAAACAAGGGTGTACCATTTCATCCTCTTCGTCAAATTCTTCTTCGTCCTCATCATACTCCTCGTCGTCTTCGTCCTCATCATAGCCGTCGTCCTCCTGTGGTTGGTTATGATTGTGACCTGGTATGGGGGTATGAGCCGTTCCTCCAGTTGCCCGTGCGTATTGGTCTTCTTCCCGTTGCATGCGACGCTCAGCGAGCTGTTCCATCATTTCGATGAATTTCTTGCCGTCATTCTTGAGGAGATCATCTGCAACGGTCAGTATTCCGCCTACAAGATATCAGCACATTGGGCCAGATGACTGTATATGTGGGCAATTGGCGCACCTTGCACTGTAAGACTTTTGCCGAAGTTGAAGAAGTCTCTCGGAACTGGATGCATGCTTTGCTCCTCCGCCTCGTCCCTACTCATGCCCTCGAATTCTTCGTCGCTATTGTAGTCGTCCCCTTCACCTGCGTCCTCGTCGTCTCCAATTTCCCGTATGCGACCTCTCGAAAATTGGCCTTGGTGTACTTGAGGATGTCGATCTTGCGGCATCCTAGCCATCGAATGAGCATACATACCAGGCAGTGTTCCAGCTTCATGGCTGCCATGAGTGGGGTTTGCATACACTTCCAGCTCCTCGTAATAAGCATCATACAGAACCTCAAGCTCCTCCTCAATAGCCGTACGCTTTCGGCCGCATACGGTACAACTACAAGAATGCTTCTGCTGCTCCTTCATCTTCTTTAGTACGGCTTCCTTTTCAATTTTGACTAAGGACCGTCTATCTTCTTCCCCTAGCGAAAGCCAAAATTCTTTGATCCTTTCACGTTCTTCTGCAGTGGATGTATTCCAGATGCGGTCTTTCGATTCATTGTGCATTGGCCGATGTCCTCCTGAAGGGAGATGATGGTTTAGAGGAGGGGGCGGCGGTGGAGGGGGTGGTTGATACGATCTCTGGGTAGCAAGGGATGGGTTGTCCATCGGATAGGCATCCTGAGACCCCGAACTAGCCTTGGTCTTATTCTTCTTCTTGGCCTTGCCTCCCAGAGCATCCTGGGTAACATATTCATGCCCAGCGTGGCCATTCGTCTGAAATGCGTAGTCGTCGTGGTATTGCCGATTCGCATTATCCCTGTAATAAATCACGTCCTCTTGCTCGGGCTCATACTGCTCAGGATCGTCGTAATCCGAACCACCGTAATCATACCCATTGGACTCACCGCGGGCCTGCGCTGCAGCCATCTCCTTCACTATATCTTGATACGCACTGTCTGCAACGTTGGCGAATTTCTGTGCAAGCCGAGAGCCGGTCATAGGAGGCTGCTCTGCGGCCTTTCTTGCCGCTTCTTTCTGGCGCCTCTTTTGTTTCTTCTTGTTGACGCCAACACCACTGCTAGTCTCATCCGCATTTTCGTGGAGGGCACTCGGTGGGGGCTGATCTGTTGACATTGTGAGTGGAGATGTCTTAGCAACTAGGTGCTGAAGATTCGACGCCGCCGCAGGCTCCATTGGATTCCCTTGAGGTCTGACGGGCTGGAAATCCTTCACGTTGGAAGCCTTTGAACCATTCTTAGATGCCGATGGCTTAATTTGGTTCTTTGATCCTGACGTCTTTGTCTGTACGTTTGAGGGCATATTGACTGCTAGGCCATATATCCGAGATGGTCAACGCAATGATAAGACTCGAGGTTGCTAAAGGGTCTTGGTATATGCAAAGGCTCATACACAACCTGCCCAAATTGCGGGGGCTAGCATTCGAAGATGGGTGATGGGGAGGTGTCTCTTCAACAAGGTAGCGCCCAGAGCTTGGCAGATCGCCCAACGGAGAATGGCACAAAGTGCAGATACACAGGTCCTAAGGCTACTGACTTGGTGCGAGAGAAGGATTGATGTCTGTTTTTTCTTCGTTCGGATGTGTTCCAAAGCGTAGACGTTCAGTACAGCACTAGCGGCGATCAGGCACAATTTGAGCATTGAGCACCTCCATCCAAGTACGTCACATCTTATCCTTTACCCCCACGAACGGTCCACCTTGAGAGATGCTTCCTAAGTCTACGTGCCGCGTCATGTCGATTAGTTAACGAGTGGATTGTTACTTCTTGCTGCAACAGCTACACTTCGACCTCATAAGCCAAGCCTTCTGGAGCAACTGACAACCATCCTTGAATTAGAGCCACTTTCCCGAGCCGCGTAGGGGAAAGAGCTATACCTGGGGCATTCGAGCACACATATTGGAAATACACCAAACCTGATACTGATTTCTGCGGAGGAATCGTAGCAGCCGGCGTTGTGCCTTTCGGTAGGGGGATCTGTCCATCGATCACACGCACTGTTTGCAGACCCCATCAGCCCCGCAATGGCACAACAACAGGCGCAAAATGTAATGCGAAGGTATGTTAGAATTGGAATACGCCGTGCCTTTTTGTGAAGACGCACGCCTGTTTAGGTTTGGATCTGGGGCTGGGGGCTGAGCACAGCTTTCTCATCGAAAACCTTGCGATGTCTCTACTGTGATCTCTCTGGGCTATGAATTACGTTGTGTCGTTGTACTGAAGGTTATCTGCTTGATGAAAAATGTCCACCACTCTTCGAGTGATTCTAGAGCTGGTTGCCTGCTCCGTCTGGATCTTGAAGCTCATCACGAGATCCCCAATCTCAGGAGATAGGGGCTGACTAGAGATGGGAATCTAGAAAACTCGTGATCATTGGGGACGGCGCTTGTGGTAAGACAAGTCTTTTGAGTGTCTTTACTCTGGGATATTTCCCAACAGTAGGTTCAAAGTCAACCATGGCCATTACTTAGCTAACGGCTGGTAGCATTATGTGAGTCCATACGTTCTGATCTGGTGCATGAGCGCTTCTTATGAGCTAGACCATTGAAAACATTTGCTGAGCCGAGAGGACGGATTTGCAGGTCCCAACAGTCTTCGAAAATTACGTGACGGATTGCAGAGTGGATGGGAAATCAGTTCAATTAGCATTATGGGATACTGCAGGCCAAGAAGATTATGAACGACTACGACCACTGGCGTATTCGAAAGCACATGTCATTCTGATCGGCTTTTCGATCGATACGCCAGACTCATTGGACAATGTAAAGCATAAGGTGCACTTATATGATCTATTATCCAAAACATCATCTGCTAATGGTCGCAGTGGGTCGAGGAAGCCAATGAGCGCTGCCCCGGGGTCCCAATAATACTCGTCGGCTTAAAGAAAGATTTACGAGAAGACCCAATGGCCCAGGAGGAAATGCGCAAGAAATCTCTACACTTTACAGTGGAGAACGAAGGTTCTAATGCTGCGCGGGAAATAGGGGCACGGAAGTACTTAGAGTGCTCCTCTTTGACTGGGGAAGGTGTGGATGACGTTTTTGAAGCGGCGACTCGAGCCGCTTTACTCACATTCGAGAAGAGCGAAAGGGGTGGGTGCTGTGTGATATTGTGAGGAATTTTGCGGACACCATCGTCGTTCCTGTTGTTCATACCTTTGGGAGGCGAAATCCATTTCGCCTCCAAGTCAGTACTTAGCATTCATGGCGTTAGCTAACGCGCTTTGTGTGTACCTACGGTTGCTGGCTACGGCGCATATCTGTCAATGAGAAAGCTCAAAGCACTGGTTCAGATACTATTCTTCGCTGCAACAGATGGAGCGTTGCGACTATACCTTGGTGACGCGTCTGGTATATGAATCATGCTGCAATATGCAATTGACGCCAGGCCTTTCATATCTTCCCCAAAAATGTACATCTTGAGGCCTATGTGGTCAACAATTTCAAGGTACTCAACCCCTCGTCCACTCATGATCGAAACCCCCTCTCGGCGGTCCATCCGTTTGTCCCCTAGCATATTCGACCGGTATACCTCCATTCCCTACCACTCCTCCCAACTCTCCCATCTTCAATCCACCATATATTCCCTTCCGTGAGACAGCCTGACGGTACAATCTACCCCCATCGTCTACGCCCAACCGTAGCTCTTCCATCGCGGCTCGCATGGCATTGTATTGGCGCTCCAAATCTCTTTCGCGCAATGTACGATCGCGGTGCAGTACGAGCTGAGCGGCGCGGTGAATGGTCCAATGCCGGAGAGCGCGCATGCGCGAGAATCGTAGGGGGCGGGGAGTGAGAGGGTGGTGCAGGTGATAGCGTATCAGCGCTGATATAAGTTGTTAGTGACAATGGTGTAGGGGGCATTGTGGGACACACTTATTCGGCGATCTTTCTTTGGGCCTTTGGTTTTACGGGCATGGATTGTGGGAGTCGTGGAGAAGAAGGATGCTTGGGAAGGGAAGGGCCGACATCGAAGCGGCAACGCAGTGGATGATATTATCAGTCTGGATTGAGGCTTTAGGGGTATACGAAAAGCTATCGCCAGGGACTGGAGAGGCGGTGAGAGCTTCATCGTCGTAGCGGGATTGGACGAACGTCGTCGATAATGGAGCTGCGACGTTGATATCTGCACATTTCTGTACTAAAATTGTGCACCCAATGGTGCAGCCCGGCCCTTGTCCCTTTAGGGCCAAAACTCCGCCTCTGTACTCCGTAGATCTAATCCCAGAGAAAGTCCACCGCTCAAACCGCAGAACATTGTCCGAATTGACTGCAACATCAGTCCCCCAAGATGATCAAGGACCTTTGACACCGCGAGAGCAGATAATCCTGTCCAAGGTCAATAAGGTAGCAGAGTCTGCCCTGGACGAAGGTAGAATACCTGCTCAGACGACACTCTGGTATGAGTTTCGAGTTCTATCATCTTCGCGGTACGCACGGTCGTACTGTTCTCCTATTCTAGTCGACACTTCGTGCCAAATTACAGGCTCGCGGGCCCGTCTCTTCCCTCAAATTAATACTGTTGTTCCGTCTTACATGTTCCTATTCTCTCTCTCATGATGTCGAACATAGCAAATTCATTATCTATGGTTTCCATTCTCTACAGCCACGAGACATGCGGGATAATTCGCGCTGATCATGTGGATTCCGAGATATGCTCTTCTTATCATCGATAGAACATCATTGTCACGGTCGAATATACAGATTTGAACACAAACCCGTTTTCATGTGGGGCTCATGCACTGTTGCGATTCCCGCCGCGTAAGTTGAGCTCCCAATTGAGTCAACTTGCAGATTGTTACTACCGTCTTTCGGCGACTTTCTATTGGTTATAGATGATTCTGTAATGTTCATGGGAGACTTGTATATGTTATGATTATGCTCAAACCCAGGTCGAACCACGAACGCACGGCAACGCAGGCGCAAGGCACCCCGAAGGTTACAACTCAGGATCACTCTCTTCAACTCATACACTAGAGCGACATCGATTAGAGTTTGTTGATGGGAGGAGAAACGTTAAGCGATTTCTACGAACTAAACACGGCACGGCTGAGAGCACGCGCAGATTCGTTGTGGGGAATTTCCCTAGCGGAACAAATGGTCGAGTACCTAAACTATGCATACCTAGGCACCCCGCGCTCTAGCCTATGACGATTTCTTACACCTCCGTGATGGAATGTCTCTTCATGAACGTTAAAAGGCCGCAATTCCCCTCTGTGCTTCTTCAATCCCGGCAAGCCAGATGCACGAGTCTCCGGCTAACGACGTACTTTTCTATATTTACTGACAATGGGCTTACTCAAGAGCAAGCAAGGGAAACAGAAGCGGCCATACTTTGGCCTTACTGGGGGATGGCTTACTTTCTGGGTGTCTGTTGCTTGTTCCACTGTTAGTCACTCTGGCGACCGATGACAGATAGTATTGTATTTGACATAGTGCAGGACATGACTCTGTTTGGTTACGATCAAGGCGTCTTTGGTGTGCTTCCCACTCTTTCGACAATGCCTAGAGGTCGTTACTTACACAGTCGCCATAGGTGGAGTCATTGTCACACAAGACTTCCTAGACACCTTGAACCTCAGTGGACCTGAACACACGTCTCTTCTGGGAACAGTCACAGCACTCTACGATGTGGGTTGTTTCTTCGGTGCTGTGGCTGCTTTCTCGATCGGCGAACGCTTAGGCAGGAAGTAGGTGTTCTTCCACCCTAATCTAATCCTTACCTTGAGTCACCGTATCAGAGCTTGAGGCTCGAGGAATACATGGGAGTATCGACTATTGAGTTGTGGCATGAGATTCAGAAACCCTCCTAATAATGCATATCACTGACTATGGGGACCACTCTTACCTAGGAAGTCGGTACTCCTTGGCACTACGGTACAAAATTATTCCGGAGGCCTTTTGCATTTTGGGGCCAGTAAATGATGTGACCTAACGGGATATAGGTAATGAGTATCGGCGCTATTCTACAAATTTCCTCGTACAGCACGACCCAGATGATCGTTGGCCGCATTGTGGCTGGTCTTGGGAATGGTCTAAATACAGCTACAGCGCCAGTATGGCAAGCGGAAACCTCGAAAGCAGCTTGGAGAGGGAAACTGGTAGTGATTGAGCTGATCCTCAACATTGCTGGGTTCTCCTTGAGCAATTGGATTACGTAAGTTACGTTTTCGGCATTACTTTTACCCCAATTTGACTTGAACGCGAATTTTCAGGCGTCTGTCATGAATATCCGCTCTTAGAAAAAGTCCTATCCCATATCCTGGCGTGCCTGGCAACTTGGACACTCGTATCAGGGGTATCTGCCAAGGCGCTAGCTAAGACCTCTGCAACGAGTGCTCTCCCAGGATATGGGATAGTTCTACGTGATGCCTTGTTGGGAAAATGCTAAGACCGAGAGTATTTAGTTATGGCTTCTCATATGTTAATGGACCTGTGGCCTGGCGGTTCCCATTGGCATTCCAATTCATCTTCATCTTCATCTTGTTCGGAACCGTTCCATGGCTCCCGGAGAGTCCCAGATGGCTAATCGCGCACGATCAAATCGAAGAAGCTGAGCAGATCATTGCTGACCTTGAGGCGACTTCTGTCGAAGATGCCTATGTGGTCACCGAGTCAAAGGAGATCCAGTGGGCCGTTCAGTATGAGCGCGAGCATGGCGTCAGCTGGGCCGACCTTCTCAGGGGCAGGAGTGGGAAGGGTACCGCTACCGTACGTCGACTGATACTCGGAGCTGGAGCTCAGGCTATGCAACAGCTAGCCGGTATAAACGTGACAAGCTACTACCTGCCAACGGTATTGATTCAGTCCGTTGGCTTGAGTGAGAAGTTGGCCCGTTTGATTGCTGCGGTCAATTCCGTCAGCTACCTTTTGTAAGTTGAAGTCTACCCAACAGGGTGCGATTTCCAGGAAGTTGCCACTTACACAGATCTAGATTCTCGATGATTGGGATTCCAAATGTTGAGGTAAACTTCTGAGGGTAAAGTATACGTAGTGTGCTCACGAAAGCAACAGAGATGGGGTAGACGCAAGATGATGATATACGCTTCCATTGGTCAAGCTTTGAGCTACTTGATAATCACCATTCTCATACGATACAACGAATTGTCGGGCTACGGCGCTAGCAAGCAAGTAGCTTCTGCGGCTGTGGCTTTCTTTTTCACGTGAGATTCCCTTTTGTTTTGATCCGAGGACAAGCTGAACCATTTACAATCTCAAAGGTACTATATATGTTTCGGAATCGGCTTCCAAGGTGTCCCATGGCTTTATCCAACAGAGATCAATTCTCTGTCGATGCGGACAAAAGGTGCGGCTATTGGCACAGCCTCAAATTGGGCGTTTAACTACATGGTGAATACGCTACCACCCCAAGCTGACCTTTTCTGAGACTGATGGTCATTATCTTAAGGTTGTTGAGATTACACCCATTGGAATCCAAACTCTCCACTGGAAGTTCTATATAATCTGGACTATCTTCAATGCGTCCTTCGTGCCCATTGTATATCTTTTCTATCCAGAGACAGCCGACCGCACCCTCGAGGACATCGACCGCCTGTTCCGAGAGAACGAAAATGTCTTTGTCTTTAGAGACAAAGATGCCATTTCCTCGAAACGGCCATTGAGTTATATCGAGCACGAACAGCGAGAGAGGAGGAGAAATAGTAGTGCCGTTGGTGCAAATCCTGAAGCAGAGAAGTATCGGATGGAAGCTATCGAGAGGGTGAATAAGGAGCAAAGTGATGAGGAAAAGCGCACTCACCAGCTGGAAAATGTGTAGGCGACTGATGTTTTACATATTTCTATTGAGCAGAACGGGGAGGGCACATATCGCGATTAGGATCACGCTAGAAGCGCGACCTCTGGGACATACAAGTCGAAGTGTAGTACCACAGTATTGACAACACGATCCATAGGCGTAGTCCATTATCAACACAAAGGATCTACAAAGTAACTCCGCATCCAAGACTCTTATTTTCTAAGAGTAAGCTACTTCGTAGCCTGATTGGAGTTCGTTACAATGGATCGATGGACAACTGCTCTGTATATATACTCGATCTCTATCCTTGATTGATATCTGAAGTACTATGGTCTACATTCACATAGGATTTGGGTGGGAATCCTCGAGCGTTCAGTGCCAAGGAGACGCAAGAGTCTTGACAACGCTAAAACACACAACCTACAGATGATAGTAGAGCTGCCACTGTTAAGCACCACCATTTGTTCACTCTTGATAGTCTTCACAGCTATCGAAATTACTATGTGTAGTCGCCGGGTCAATGGATGGCGTAAGTATCGCTGCCAATATCGTCGCGCTCGCCACTGCTGGTGTCACGATTGCCATTAAACTTGTCACACTTGCGACACAAATCAGCACCGCGTCGGAGAGAGTTACCTCAATTGGTAATGACATTTCCCTGACAGCTGGTGTCCTCCACCAATTAGGTGAGTTGATGACACAGAAGACCATAGATGATGGCATCAGTATCTTTAATCAAGGCGGGTTGGAAACGACAAGGACCTCTGCTGCCATGTGCCAGAGGATCTTTGAGGAAGTTGAGAATGAGCTCAAGAAGGCTACCGAGCAGATAAGAGGTTGTAAACGCTTGACTGGTGGCAAGATTAAATTGTCCAGAACTGAAAAGGCGAAATGGCCGTTCTTGCAGCCTAGTATAGATGTGCTAAGGGCAGATTTGAGGGAGACGAAGGGGACGCTGATGTTGATGTTGCAGGTTACGAGTCTGGCTTTGAGCAAAAGGATGGCTGATCTGAACCAATCAGCCTCCTCGAATATGATCGAGCAACGGGACTTCATGCGTGCTATTGTAGCTTTGCACCAACAGCAACACACTGGAGAAAAAAAGTCTGCCGTAACATCTTCAGCACCACGAGAAGGCAGTGGATCACCAAGCTCTATCACTACGGCGGCAATTCGAAGTATTGATCTGTCCTCGTCAGGTGAAGACACAGCTACCATTTCTGTATACCTACAAGCTTCAATACCGCCCAATCAACCCAGAACACCCACGAAAATCACGAAGCTGATTGCAAATACAAGGGGTCTACCAATGCAGCTTTCAGATGCCTCCAGACACTCGACGGAATGGATGTCAGGAGACCTCGGCGAAGATGTTACCCCAGCTTTGTCATCGCCAGAGCTTCCATTGCCTAATAATTTCGATATCAGTAATAGTAGTAGTACGATATGGTCCGACTGTTGGCCGAATTATATAGCATCGTCTCTAGACACAGGGGAAAGCACCGACAATATTATTCCGAACGGAGAGACGAAAAAAGAACTAGTATTATTCCTGCTGAAACCAATGGTAAGGGAATTTTTCGACAGGATCGAAATATCCTGGTCTGTACAGAAGACCAGGATGCAAGAGCCGGCAATCCGCAAGCAGATGGATAAGAACGAAGCAGATGGCGTTCCTTCAGTCATAGACATGCTCGAGGAGCTGAACGCTTATGAACAAGCGATGGTAGACACTGAGCTTTCTGAGACTAGCTCTCGGCCTGAAGCATTGCTTCTGTCGTTGAAGCGAACGAAAATTGACATACGGCATCGAGACATTGTATTGAAAGCCGTTCCTGGCCTGCAATTTGTGGTTGAGAGACAGGTAGCTCTAGCAGCGCCGCAAGAAGTCGACGAGGCATTAATCTCGAAAATGAAGGGATTCAAGCAAAGGGTCCAGGAAAGACCTCGATCGTCACCAGACACGGGACATGCAATCCCTGGTAGCTACACCGCTAATGCCGTTGGAATGCGACGCAAGCCAACCGTAGTAACTATGTCTCGCAAAGGGGTTGCTTCCCGTCTTGGATCAAATGGTGGCGCGGAAAGTCAGATCAGGAACAACTCAATTACAAATGTCACCAAAAGCGAGTTTGAGGCGGAACCAGAGCCTCCATTTGCCGGCCTTGAGGGACTTGTTGTAATTGATAACGGCATGATTGCAGATACAGATGGCAACAAAGTTGGAGTCGTTGTTAAAGGCGACACTAAAGCTCTCATTGGCTGTACAACTAACGAGTACGGAGATGTCATGAACAAGTATGGAAAGGTCAAAGGCTATGCTGAACCATACGAGGAATACGAAGGGGAGGCTATAGGTAGAGCAGTTTGTCACACGGATGACGAACCAGAGCCTCCATTTGCCGGTCTTGAGGGACTTGTTATAATTGATAATGGCATGATTGCAGATACAGATGGCAACAGAGTTGGAGTCGTTGTTAAAGGCGACACCAAAGCTCTTATTGGCTGTACAGCTAACGAGTACGGAGATATCATGAATAAGTATGGAGAGGTCAAAGGCCATGCTCAGCCATACGAGGAACCCGAAGAGGACGCTGTCGATCTTTCCTTTGTCGATGGCAAGATCGTTGCTAAAGGTGGCGATTTCTTCAACGAAGTTGGCACGCTTCTGGGTTGTATGGAAGGAGGCGACACTGCTAAGCTAGTAGGCAGGACAAATAGTCAAACGGATGACATCTGGAGTGATGATGGCACAACTATCGGTCTGTCCGACATCCCCCCTGGTACCGGAAGAGCAGAAGAAACAGCTCCCGATAATGCTGAGACGTCTTACGAGTCTCTCATGATCATGACTCCAACCAATGAGCGGCCAAACATCCCATTTCGTTTGGATCGGCGAGAGTCTCTTGAGGAAGAGAGAATATCCGGACTCAACACAGCGCCCGAAATAGAAGGAAGGTATGTAGCTGAAAAAGGATCATTACTACCGTTAAGGTATCATCATCAGCAAAGGCTGATTTACTACAGGCAATCTCATGTCACGTCAAGTGGTACTGGAGCTCGGGACGAAAACAGCCTGGAGCCAATTGCGTCCTTATTACCGCCAATATCTCCAAGATGTAGTTGCAAATCCTCCTCGGGAAAAGGCACTGGTGGCTCGGAGATGTCAAAACATGCTTCTGTGAACACAGAGGAACTTCCGACGGACAGCAAGCCACCCGTCCAGCCGCGAGTATCTTCCATTGAATCAAATGTTTATCGGATAATGACGTTTGACACGGAGGACGGTACTGTACCGGTGCCTGATGACAGAAAATGTACTTCAGGTACCTCCAGCAGGTTCCGTCAACGGCGGCACGAGAGGGAGCGTGAAGCCTCTCAAAGGACTTCAGATCTTGAAAAGCAGGTTCAAGAGATGAAATTGCTCCTGCTTGAATCGGAGATCTCCACTAACGTATATCATGGGCTGACTGCAGAGGATGAGAGTGCCGAGTCAACGGATGGAGACGAACCTGAAGAAGAGCAGGGTGACGAAGATGCTGTGGTCGTGGAACTGCTCGAGAGATATACTACTCTTTATGAGGAAAAAACACATCATTGAGAGAGTCCTTGTCTAGGCTGTGTGCCTGCAGAGATTCGGGTAACGGCTGTATGAGCTTAAGGTATGATCCTCAGATATCAACCTATCGATGCCCGAGAGCACTTTCTCTATCGGTGCGAAGCGGGAGTATGGCACTTGGTAGCTCATAGTTCGGCTTCCTTTGAGATACCCCACTCATCTTTGAGTATCTCCACATATGGCCTTTCTAACCCTTTCGTTCCTTGTGCAGTTCGGTGATTGCTCCTCTGAGAGACGAGAGTACTACTCTGTGCGCTGCTTGTGCCGTATACTTGGCGCGAATCGACCCAGTTTGTACCGGATAGGTTCCCGCACAGACGAAGCCGGCTCCTCAGCTTCCTCACGCTGTCGCTCCTGCGGCTGCACAAGGACCACAAGCGATGAGCGTTCGTGTGAGTAAACCGTCAATCCCTTCATCTTTGAGGATGAGAGCTACCCATCGCTCGGTCCGTATAGAATGAGCATAGGTGCATAACTTCTCGTCGATGCAAACAACATCCATGGTTGCTAGATCGCGGCAAAGCTGAATGGAGAAATTTTCATGGATGAGGAAAGAAGTAGCATACATCATGGCTTAGGCCAAGGTCTTTGCCTACTCCTTAACCTTCCAGATCATCTCTCTGATCGTCACGCCATTCATTGGTGAGCTCTGATTCGCACCTCCCTCATACCGAATGAATGCGATGGTTCATGAGGATTCGCAGAGCACGTGATTAGGATTGGTGTGCGGCATCGGTTGCTTCGTCGTCGGACATGAGGATCGCTCATAGCTCAGCCTCGCGTTGAGCTTTTACTCCACCTCGATCTGCTAATTGAGGATGTTTACCTCCCATTCAGCGATGTGTTTGACCAAATCGGGCACCTACCTATGGTCTCAATGTCTAGAATGGGGGACGCGCTGTACGGGGAACAATGCGGACATTTGTTGGAAATATGGCAACATGAAGAAGAGAAGAGGTACACATCCTCCTCATGATGATGTGCGCATTGACTTCAAAAGGTGGAGGCTTATTCTGATAGTAATGCAATGCCAAATTGTCTTTCGAGGCGAAAGGCCCGCCAAGTAGAGGAACTGACCCAACAACGCACCAACGAAAGGTATATAAGGCCTTGCGCTTCCAATATAAACCGGGAAATACCCTCTCAATCTTGAAATACACCAACCTCATAAGTCATCGCTCGCTATCCACAAAAACCGCATCAGGTACATGCGATCACGGCGCATTACTCCTCCATCCCAGCGAAACCTCTACCATCCTCATCCTCAAGTCCGCCTTCATCCAGCTCAGCCTTGACCTCCTGGTCTACGAATCCCTCGTAGTTTTCCAAGTTCTGCTGGACATGGACCTTGAACTTAATCACATCGTTCAGAATTTTATCGATCTCGGTATGGAGCTCTTCGCGCAGCGAATTGGCACGGAGAGTCAATTGCTCGAATCTTTGACATACTGTTAGTTTCTTGGCTCTCGGAAAGGGATGGGCGGGAGAGCTTACTCGATGTTCGTATTCATCTCGCGCTGCTCCATTAATTGCACGCTTTCATCGAGGCCAGCGCGCATTTTGGCCAGCTCTTTTTCCATTTTTTCAATCTGTGCATCGGACGCTACTTTCTGTGTTGACGTTACCTGCAATCGTTGGTCAGTGCGCCGCATCTCAAGCTGGCATTACCGTCATTACATACCTCCTTCGTCTTCTCAAACTCCTCCTCTGCCGCTCGTACTCTGTGCTCCAAAGCCTCCACCTCGCTCCTCTTGTCGTCGATGGCTTCTTTGATAGAGTCGAGCAGCTCATGGTTCTTCATATCCGCATCTACAGCGAGTGTTCTTCGCTCGTTGATCTCCTTCCTCAATCCAATCAATTGGCTCTTGACATAGCCTCGCAGGTCCAGATTGAGGACGTGCGGTGGGTGGTAGCCCGTCGACGGATCGGCCAGTAATCGGTCACTGCTGGTGCCACGTTGCGACGAGCCTAATTGTGAAGATGAGAAGTTCGGTGTGGAATCTATATTCAAATGCAGCTCGAAATCCTGGCCTTTGGCATTCGCAGCGGTCGACGGTACCAAGGCATTCTGGTAGCACAGAGAATTGTACTTTTCAATGACACGCTCGAGCTCCTCAAGACTACGATTGGCGTCGGTTTCTCTCTCGGTTGCTTTCCGCTTGACTTCCTCGAGCTTGATAGTTGATGCTTCCAGTCCTTTTTGCAAGCGATCTCGTTCCGAGTTCATGCGATCGATGTCCTGAATAGTGATGCCCTGCCGGTCCACCGAGTCTTGCAAATTTGCCTTTTCTTGCTCAGCCTCTCTAAGCTCGCTTTCGGTTCGCTCGATCTCCTCGAGCAGAAACTTGTTACGTTGCTCGTATTTCTCGACTTTACCTTCAACATTGGTATTGTACTCCTCGAATTTCCGTTTATCGTCTTCGAGAATCTTGAAATGTTTCTCCAATTTCGCCAAGTCCGGAGCACCCGCTTCAGCTTCTGCCATTTGTTGCTTTAGAACCTCATTTTCTGCTTCGAGAATCTTCATCTCCTCTGCGTACTTCTGGTTGCCTCGCTCGAACTCGGCAGCCATGGCTTCCACGTGCGGTATAAGGAGCTTATCGGCGTCTTCGTCGTCGTCTTCATCCCCCACTTGTAACCAGTCGCGGTATGCTCCGCTTAAGAAGCGGAAGATGATCCTGTCTCCACTCACATCCACGCCTGCCTCCGCACAAGCGACATCATATTCGCCGACCTCATATTGATCCATCATCTGGGCTAGTTGCATCATCCATTGCAGCATCCCCAGAAAGGACGACCAATTCTGCCCACCCACAGCAGCCCATTGCGATTTTGAGACCTTGTTCTCGAAGGGATATCGTAATTGCTTCAGAATAGCAGGGCCTTCAAAATCGATACTTTTCATAAATCGATAAGCGGGATCTATACGACGATAAAGCCATTGGAAAATAGCCTCAAAGTCCTTCTGTGTCGGTGAAGTCATGCTCTTCTGGCTGAGTGATCGCTTCATCTCTAGCTCGAAATTGTTTCGTGTAAGATAGTCGAGCAAGTCCTGGCCAACTTTGTTTCTGTAGTTCGGATCCCTCCACGGCCTTGGATCTCCCCGCGCGCTGGCTTGTGCGGGTGCCTGGGTGAAGAAAGATTGATGGCCCATGGGCCCGGTTGAAGAAGGCCGAGAGTAGACACTGCTCCTCCTCTGTAGGCTCTGTGATGCACTCAGTGACTGCTGATGCGCGGGAGTCATTGCACCCGGCGCATAGCTCATTCTGTGCGCTGACGATCCATTGGCGAATAGATTTGTAGACGAATTGCGTTGAACGGTGGATGGGCGACCCAGATCTGCAAGATTTGTACCCGAGGACGAGCGCTGAAAGTTCGGTTGTTGCGGGCGATTGGGAGCAAGGGACATGCGAGAAGATGAGACTGAGCGAGCATGCTGGGAGGTGCGAGGTGCCTGCGAATCTCTTATGTTCGAGATGGAGCTTGAGCGTTTCACCGAAGCTGGCTGTGGGATCGCAGAATTATAGTTGATGCCGCCCAGTGTCTATGCGAGTCAGTATGCTTCTACAAAGGGGGCTTCCGGACTCACTTCTCGCGGCTTTCGCACGCTGAACAACCCAGTATCTTGCGACATTCTTTGGTCTCAATTGCAGTACTAGACCGGAGAGCACGCGTAAGTTCCGAGCTGCATTCAGCAATGATTGTAGCAAAATGTGAAGAGCGAAGTTGAGCGAGAGCCAGGATTAGTCGACTAATGTTTATTCGGCCAAAATGTCAACAAAGGTCGGCTTGGCGTACAGCGGCGCCAAACCTAAAGTGCTATTCTATCTTAACGCGCGGACCGAGGTCCCCAGATTCCAGCCACTCGTGGCACTCCTCAGCCGTCAGCCTTTCACGCACTGACTATGTCCGCAACAACTCACTTGCATCTTCATGTTAACAGTGCTGTGTCTAGTGCTATGTGAGAAGCTCTGGCATTGATGTAGTCACTATATCGCAACCTCCGCATTGAGCGAAGACAAGATGGTCCGGGAAGAACTGGTATCGTCCGCTGTTGACTGTGAGTTATGCGAATGCTCAAAACTTGTAGTGGTCTAAAACAGCTGCGCAGTCTTACGAGATCCGTCCGTCGCGGCCTCCACGCTCGATAAGCGAGTAGCCTTCCTTCAGTCCAAGAATCTTACCCAAGAGGAAATCGACGTCTCTCTTGCTCGAGCAGGAGATGGATCGCAGATGCCGAGCACAGCAGCAACAGCGCCCCCACAGAACCAATACGCCCCGTCGGGGCAACAACCGATGAGACAGCCTGCGGGATATGGATATGGCTACGGACCATACCCACAAGGACCATGGAGTCAAGCCCCACCAGAGTGCGCAGGTGAAATCTGGAGCCCAGTACGAGACTCCCACTGACAGTGAGCAGACCGCCTCGGCGTGACTGGAGGGACTGGTTCATCATGGCGACCGTAACCAGCAGTGTCGGCTACGGCCTCTACAAACTTACCCAAGTACTTACAGCTTTTCCAATAGCCCTTCATGTTCTAACGGCCGTCGCAGCGTTACGTCCTCCCCCTAATCTCCCCACCCACACCGCCCCAACTCGAAGCCGACAAAGCCTCCATCGACGCGTCCTTCAACCGCGCCTTCGCCCTCATCGACCAACTCGCAACCGACACCGCCGATCTCAAGGAGAAAGAAACCCAACGAACGCAGAAACTAGACACGACACTAAACGACATAAACACCGTAGTCTCGGACCTCAAAGCCGCAAACACAAGACGAGAAGCCGAAAGCAAAGCCGCCGCCGATCAAATCTACGCTCTGAAAGACCAAATCCCCAAAGCGCTCGACGGCTGGAAAGCAAACGGAGACGCAAAACTAGAGGAACTAGGCCAGGAAATGCAGAGCCTAAAAAAACTGCTCGAGAACAAAGTCGGCAGATCGGGAAGCACGTCGGTTCCAGCATGGAAGACACAAGCGCCACCAACAACAACAATGAACGGAAACGACAAACCAAAAGACACGCGTCCAAACCCCACGTCCAACAACAGCGACGCATCGACTCCCAACACAGAGACAACCGGTCCTACCTCAGCCCCTACCTCGAAGCAAGAAATCCCACCCACATCATCCACCCCCTTCGAACGCAACGACCGCAAAGCCACGATCCCAGCATGGCAAAGGGCAGCGAGCGAGCAGACGGGCGGTAGTACCGAGGCGAACAAAGCCGAGGCGGGAGCATGACACTTCGCAGTGATGAGAGAGAGGTATGCGGAGCGTATCGGTAAATAGTAAACGTATAATATTAACGCAAGGAAAATAACCCACAATCCTCCATGACCGTGCCGTTCCCCTGTTCGAAAAAATCTCGCTTCAAACCATCACAGCTCCACGCCACAAGCCCCATTCAGCCACATTAGAGGTAATATTCTACCTCCCCACCACACGAACCTTACCCACACCACCACCACCACCACAACAACCCACCCCCCTCCTCCATCTTTTTCCAAAACCCATGATCCACAACACACACAATCCTTACTATCCCCTTCGACACTCCAAGAGCCAGAGGCTGAGAAGTTCCCAAATCCAACAAAGTAGAATTCAGAATACCCGCCTCCACGGAGAAAAAGGACATGACCTTCTCTACCTTACCTTATTACAGAGTAATCTAGCGCGAAAGCAGCACAGGTATCAATGATAAAAGGTTTTTGGACTGAGAATTCGTCTAGCTAGCTATGCAACATGCAACGTCTAATATCGTTGGCCTTTCAAATCCACACTCAAAGGCCAACCGTAATCTATAACCATGGTATGAACTGCTAGGGTATTTGCTGATAGTAAATCAAATGACAGGTGTCCCCGCCCACTTTTAAGGACGCCGGCATGTTTATAAATGAGATACCCCGTAGTAATGTGCAGAATATCATCAGGCCGTCTATCGTTCTCCCTTTATACTTCTATACCCCGGCTGGAAAGTGCACGCCGGCAGTCCTTTTTCCTGGTGTGATTAAATTAATTGATAGGAGGACTACCTTCAGCCGAATTGGGCAAATGTGCAACTGGTGTTGGAGGATGAAGGGTATCGCTCGACCCAGCACCTGATCCCTCGCCGGACGTATGCACGGGGCCTACCGCTGTTGTTCCGCGCTTTTTGGGATGCCAGTGCTGAGCGCGACGGCGGTGTTTTGATCCAGCGTTCGTCACATTTGACAGCGGTCCTTCAGGAGCTGAGACGCGTCGAGGTTGGGATCGCATAGCAGCATTTTCACCGGATGCATTGGGGTCTGGCGCATCGCTGGCCCCTTCCTCTTGATCAGGTTTCGATATTGAGTCGCTCGGATCGGTTTGATTATTGCGACGACGTTGGACAGGACGCAAACGCTTTCTCCTAGACTCGGATCCTTCTACACCAGTCGTCTCCCACTGGGAGTCGGAGTCGACAGTATCGAGTGTGCGCTCATTGTGTATCTTGCGCCTTTGTCGAGGCTTGGGCTTCCCACCATTGGTGTCAGCAGTCGAATCATTAGACTTGGCTTGATGCTCTGAAGCATTATCATCGTGGGATACCTGCGTTCCTTTCGAAGCTGTACCGCGCTCTAGTCGAGGAACAAAGTCCTTCTGAGGTACGAATTCGGGTGCGGTTGGGCGAAGGTTTCTAGTAGATGCGGACGAGGCCTCGGATGAGCGTATGACGGCTTCGTTTATAGTTGTATTGGGAGGCTCGCTAATGTCGATAAGCTGTTCGTCAGGAGGATCCTTATCCTTAGGCTTTCCATCTTCGGAATCCTCATTGTCTTGCACAAGACCGATCCCTACTTGTTTGAGCCACAGCTCGGAGAACTTGCCCTTCGCCTTAAGTAAAGCATGTGGCGAGCCCTGTTCGACAATCTTACCACCCTTGATGACCACGATCACATCAGCATTGGTCACAGTCGAAAGCCTGTGCGCAATCGTGATGGTTGTTCGTCCTTTGGTTAACTTTTCCAAGGCTTCTTGGATACGGGCCTCCGTCTCGGTATCCACAGCACTCGTCGCTTCGTCCAAAAGTATAATCTCCGGATTCTTGAGGATTACCCTGGCGATTGCAACTCTCTGCAGCTCACCACCAGAGAGCTTTACGCCGTTCTCGCCGACAGTGGTCTGGTAGCCATCCGCGAATGTTAAGATCTTGTCATGGACGGCAGCCCCTTTACATGCTTCCATCACTTCTTCGTCGGTTGCCCCCAGCCTCGCGTAACGAATATTCTCCATAACGCTTGCATTGAACAATGTAGGGTCCTGAGGCACCACGCCGATACGTTCACGGAGACTGTGAAGCGTCACATCTTTGATGTCTTGACCGTCGATCTCAATCTTGCCTTCACGGACGTCATAGAAGCGGAACAGGAGCTTCAAGATGGTGGATTTTCCTCCACCCGTTTCTCCCACCAACGCAATCCTCTGACCGGGTGCCGCACGAAAATTGAAATCTTTAATGGTCTCCGACTTGCCATCGTACGAGAATCCGACATCCTGAAAGTGAATGGTGCCGGAAGTGAAGTTGAAGCAGCGAGGCCCATCTTTAACGGTAGGAGTTTTCTCCAACAGCTCAAGCAGCGATTCGGCATCCACAAGAGAGTGGCGTATTCGACTCTGAGAATATGCAAATGTTCCGAGCTTTCCGCTGAAGGTTCCCCAATACGTCCTAAAGGACCAGTGTCAGCGGATCAGTGTGGGCGCAAGTTCAAAGTCCATCGGTAGTACATACATCAAAAAGGCAAAGCTGCCAACTTTCTGAGCACCGTCGGCGATCTGGTAGATAGCCAGGGTGCCAGCGATGAAGAACCCAAGCTGCAGGGCTAGGTCTTCTCCAAACCAAGTGTAGTAGTAGATATATTCTAGCTTCCGCTCCCACAGTAAAGTTAGATCTGAGATGGAGCTTTGTCAGTATGGCAGTCCTCAATACTTTAATCGAGCGCAGATACGGACCGACTGCGGCAGCGTATCGCCCCTTTTCATAAGCGTGGCGATTGAAATACGAGACTGAGCTCCATCCTCCTACCGTATCATACATGAGTTGGGATTCCTTTTGCTGAATGTTGCGTGATGTGCGTTGGAGCTCGGCTTGCTTGTTCAAGAAATAAGTTGAAGTCCAAAGGTAGATGGCCGATGTGGCAGCAACCGTAAGGGCCATGTAAGGACCAAAGACATAGTACCTATGAAAGTCTTAGTTCCATCGTCTAACACCGTGAAGTAAACACGATGATTGAGGAACAGTGACTGTACAGATACGAAAACGCCACGACGACGTCCGTAAACATTGGGAGAAGTTGGAGCGCGACTATGTCGAGCAGTCCGGTAATAGAGCGTCCTTGATCGATCGACTTGTACAGCTCGCCAGATTGCTTCTCTGTATGAAAATCGCGAGAGAGGCTCATGATCTGATTGTACGCGGCAGTCTTTATCGTTCCCTGAGCTTTCCTAAGAACCATGAGCTAGGGGCACCAGGGGGATCTGAAGTGCGGAAGCACAGACGGAAGTATGGACTTACAGCTCCACTGGGATCCAGAGTAAGCGCTTGACAGGCGACACAACCGAGGACGACAGCCAAATATACAATATATAGAGGAGAAATTCGACAATAGGTAGACGCTCGTAAGACAGCTCGAGACTGTTCAACAGAATGCCCAATTGGCGTGGTGCGAGTACGTTGAGTACTCGGGTGAGCAGGATACAAATGCCCACCCCAGCAATGTTAAGCTGGACGAGGCGACTTTTCGAGGGCCATACGAGCGGAAGGAATACTGAGAATTTGCTTATGTACCTATTGCTTGTTAGCCACAATAAGAGAATTAGATCTATGTGCATTTGACAAGCCGTTCGGAAGCTGACTTGGCACAGCGGTTCACTGCATCGTGTAGGGATCTGGATTGGAAGCCATACTTGAACCAATTGCCACTGTCTCGCAAACCTTTCTCGAGTTTCTGTCGTTCCTCTTCGGCCTCCTTCTGCTCATCATCAAGACTTGCTTCGGTGGGGGCACGCGCGACAGAGCCATATTGTGTGTCTCTCTTCAATGATTGCGCATCGTCTGTTGCTGCTTCGGTCTGACCCAGTAGCGATGCAGACTCCTCGTCAGTGACGACTGTCGCCCTTAGTCGTTCCGAAAATAGTATGAGTGGTAACGCAACTAGAAAAAGTAATCGACACGCTTGAATTGTCATTCGCAAGTGGACGAACACGGATTTGGGCAAGCCGGGACCAAGCCCAAAGGCAAACAGAAGTGCCTCAGCTAGGAGAGCTATGGCCCAAGCGCCACATTGCGGGTGCCAGACAGTGTTCTTGCTGTCAATGAGGAACACGACCAACATCGCCCAGACCAGCATATTAGACAGGGCACCGACCTGGGAACCTGATTAGATCAACGACAATGCATGATGGGCAAAGGTCAGAATTCAGCTCACGTTAGTGTCTGTGGACGAAAAGTGGGCATGGTTCCCCAGAGTGTCTGCCACAAGCATGCAAGCCTCCAAGACGTAGGAGAGCAGGACCAACGACATGAAGCAGAAGATGGATTTTGGCGGGCCGGTACTGGAAATCTTCAAATTCTGCAGTGTACAAACACTGACGACTGCAGCGACCATATAATAGGCGATGACCGCTATAGGAGAGAAATAGTGCAGCATCTGAAGAACATATCGGAGTGGGTCTGCCTCTGCCTCGCCTCCCATCATGAAGTTTGTTTGATGGAAGGGCATCTTGCCTCTCGATTGAGGTTGGCAGTACTGCCAAAGCCAGTGGGAGGATGATTATGACGGTGACAAAGGGGATTGATGAGAGAGTAGAGGAGCAAAATGAAGTGACGAGAAGTATTTAACGGTCAGAACTTGGGGAAGGTGGTTTCCACGACACTAGCGCTCTATGCTTCAATTGGCGGTTACTCTGATGCATGGAGTCATGGCTCACGACCAAAGACAGAAGTGACGAGGGGGAGGTTGATGCGCAGCAGACCACGATGACTCAGTTAGGTCGTCAGTCAGTAGAATACAGTCACAATCTTATTATCTTCAGCTCCTATAGATTCTCTTCCAGTGCGGGCCTTGACGGCCTTAGGGTGGGGGGCCTTAGGTTGGTGAGGCCGCTATGTTGGTGCCCGTCGAGTGAAGATTGCACTGCGCCTGGCACCGCAACTTACCTAGTGCTTCAGCATGATTGGAGGCGTCGGTAAAGAGCAGCGTGAAGATCGCGGCTGTGTCATGACTTACATCAATAGCTGTGTGGCGCACTCCTAATGCTATACTCTACCTATAAGGTTGCAGTAGCGTGGCAATGCAGGAGCAGGTTGAAGACTGCAGACCTTTGTATGTGGGCAAGAACGCCTTAGATGGGTCTTGGGGGGCCTCCTTAGGGGCTAGAAGCGGCACTGCCGAGCTGAAAGCCATGTCCCGGCAGCAGGCACCTCCACCAATGTGGTTGCGAGATCCCCAAGATGGTTCAGACAGTAAGTGAAGGACTCTGAGAGACGAGTGCTGCATAGTAAATCTGGAAGGACGCGTTGCAAACTGCTTTGGTTGCGCCCCCCTTGAGGGCTGCGACCCCGGACCCCACCCGTTAGGTGCAGCGGTCCGAACCCGTTGATCGGGGCCCGCTGAAGCTCCCTACCTCGGTACCTCCTACGGAAGATGATACCAAAAGTCTTGAGCCGGCGCTAGATTTACAGGGACCAGGCACCCACGAGCTTGGGATCAGCTCTTGGGTTAGCGCCTACTCAAGACTTTTGCCTTCCACCGACTTGTAAGATACTTTACAATACTTTCCTGCTAGAACTAGCGCTGTGGCGTATCTATCTCGCGCCTGTTCTATACACGAGGCGCCAAGTGTATCGCTTGACCAAAATGCTAACAAGTATCAGCGGTCGTGTGCTACTCCATACAGCAATGGCCTTCTGGTAAAATAGCGAAACATCAATCGATACCTACTCTACAATGGACTTCGCCCCATACCAAGACACCGCCCCCGAATCAACACGAGCCCTATCACCCCCACCAAACCGCACCCTCTCCCCGCGCTCCCCCACCCCCAACCGACCCTCCTCCCTCCCAGCCCCCAACCACTTCAGCGACGAACCCCACACCAATACCGGCTTCGGCGGCGGTCATCTCGAGAATGGGAGACTAGACGTGAATCTGTTCGAGACGAGTCTGCCGCTGAGGTTGGACTACGAAGCTTGTCTTGCGTATCTGCTGCTGCCGCCTGCTGGGGGGGTTTTTTTGTTGCTGGTTGAGCATAAGAGTGATTATGTCCGGTAGGATGCCCATATGTTGATGGAGGGATTCATTTTGTTTCAATGGAGACTTGGGCTTTCGCATGACGGAACATGGCATACGTGCTACATCCAAGACTCAATGGGAATCCACTAGTTGTTATTGAATAGCATAGCTAACAACGGGTGGACCAGTTTCCACGCCTACCAATCAAGTCTCGTCTTCTCCGCCATCTTCGTCCTCCATCTGATATTTTCCTGGTCGAGCATCCTCTCCTGGATGCTATTCGTTCTAGACATGGGTCTGATCGGCCTCTTGACCATGCGTGCGTATCGAGATGGTGAGAGTCTTTCCAATCCTGATATAACCAGACTGGACTGACAAACTGGCAAGCTGACGGACTGGATCGTTTCGAGCTTCCTTTCTTTGGCGGACTGGCCAGTTCTTTCGTGGATGCGGAATGATCACCTCTTTTATATGGGTGGACCAAGGATGTGCAGGCGTTTACGCTTCGCAAGTTACCATGGGGTGATTCTTGGAATTGTACATTATTGAGCCACAGCTAGCGGAAGACCTGCGAAGCTGAAGCTCTGTTTATTATTCCGACACATCTCAGCCTCTGCCTGAAGCACCACTGCCCATCATCGCCTTTCTTCTTCGCTGGACACTAGCGAGCCTCTCCTCGTCTAAACCAGTGCCAATCCCGCTATCCCTCCAGCCACTCATTTCTTCCGTCATCTCGTCGGCTTCATCGTCCGCCTCGGCAGTCAAAGGCTGAATGTCCGTTGATCTCATAACCTCGTCTTTATCCCACTTAGCCTCTTCGTCCTCTTCCTTCTTGCCAAGCCCTCGGCTTGAGAAATGCAGCGGCTTTTGTCGACCGAATGTAGGAAAGGTGCGAGAAGTATCGGATAGATCCTCTATCGATGTGGGATCCATGGTGTCTGAATCGGAGCGCTCTCGTTTGATATAGCTACCATTAGCATCGGGCTCGGCCTTGGTAGCGGCTGGTGACGGTCCAATGTACGAGGAAAGGATGAACCATGCGCATAGCATGGACAGCATCGAGCTACTCCAGAAAGTCGTTGTGAAGAACAGGAAGGAGAGTACCCGGTGATGATAGAGGATCCACCTTAAGCCTCCCAATTTCGCAATGATCCGGATGCCAACTTCATAGAATTGCATCTTCTCGTCCGCCTCCACGACCACCTTCACGTTCTGTGGCACGTTCATCCAGCCCTTGGCAAATTCTACGCCCTCCATCATGTCCACTTCTAGCAATTCGCTCTCCTTTTTCCAGCCCAAAACATGCCATGGCAAGCCACTGAGAGTATTCGCCGTGTCGACAATCGGCGATGCATATGTCAGTATGGCGGGCCGCCTGGATCGAGCAAGAACCGAGGCTGAGCTATTGCCATACAGAGAGGACGTCACGATGGCTGAAGAAGCGGTACCCTCTGGGGCGAGGAGGGAAAGGTCAAGCATAAAGTTGCCCGCAGCAAGGTTGTTCGGTGTCCGTGGGAGGTGAAGGAATAGGGTGACATCATAAGGCTGTAAAGATGTAAGGGTTGACGTGAGAACCGCTGTGCCATACGGACTGCCGTTGCTATAGCAAGTTATTATCAGTCTAGGCGTCGGGCACAGGGCCGTAGGAACTTACCCGAATTGCAGGTGGATCACCCTCTCCACGCTGTTCTGCGGCACGTAGTTGTAGTAGAAGAGTGTGTAGGCTATGCTTGAGATAGCGAAGAGGAAGATGCTCGTCGCCGCGAAGAGAAAGGTTCCCAAATAGGCCTTTTGCGCGGGCCTTGAGGTTGCGGCATGGAAGGGGACGAGTGCTGTATCCTGAAGAGTTGAGCGAAGACTCTCGAGACAGATCAGGTAGCTTACCACCGCTCTTCCTACCACTGTCCTCTCTTTCTTTGAATCGTCCATCAGATTATAGTGGCTGCATTGTTGGACATGTGGTCAGACAAGCGCGGTTCGCGGTTGTTGCCGGCTCCTGCTGCTCGTCTCTCGACCCCCAAGAAGCCTATTTGATAGGCGATGACTATGTAGCCTCTTTACTACTCCGAGAGGCTAGATATCGTTGGAGCTTTCCTCGTAAAAATAGATGCTAAGTATTTCCACCTATTCTACGAGCGGCATTGATTTCTCTTCTTTCGTACTTCAGGCTTCCTTGAAACAATTCAATTTCCTTTCAAGAACACGGCCATCATGTCTGAAGATCTATGGACTGTTACGGAGCATGTCATCTCTGCATCTCATATTCGCGGTTTCCCCAGAGGAGTTCGAGACGAGCAAAAGGGCAATCTACGACTCTCTGTGAAACAATACACGCGGAGAGTGGACCCTGGATACGTCTCATTAATTGTAGCCCATGGCATTGGCTCCTCGAAAGAGCTCTACGAACCTCTTCTTGACGAAATCCTTCGCCAAGGTCTTCCAATTCGCTCTGCGTGGTCTGTGGATGTAGCTCATCATGGTCAGTCGTACCTGCTTAACGAAGCCATAATAGGCGACGAACCGCACTGGCTCGATTCTGCACGGGATATGTTACATGTTGTCAACCATTTCCAAGCGCAAATGCCGCCTCCCATCTACGGTATCGGTCAATCCTGGGGCTGTTGCAATATCCTCATGATGTCAAGCTTCCACAGTCGCCTGTTTGCCGGCATGATCATGATGGAACCAACATTTGAGACCGGCTTTCAACTCCAACCGTATGGTCAGACAGCTCCCTGGAAACATAGTGAGGCTCGACCAGTACTTCTTGCTCGACGACGGGATGTATGGCCGTCCCGTAACGAAGCTCGAGTCCGACTTCGGAAAAATCCATACTATGCTAAGTACGACCCCCGAGTCTTCGAACGCTTCGTCAAGTACAGCCTGCGTGACCGACCAACTCCAGAACACCCTGATGCGGTAACGCTCACCACTCCCAAAGCCCAAGATGTCTACACCTTTTGTCGACCCGATCCACCATTCCCTGGCTTCACACCAGCCCCCGATTACAAAAATCGCTCGGACGAGACCATCCTTGTCCCAGGCTTTTACCGTGCGGAGATTACGCATATCAAACGCGCCCTGCGGGAAATATACCCACCAATTCTCTATCTATGGGGAACCATCTCGGACATTGGCAATTCGGCCTATTCTCAACGCATCATCGACCAGACTGGCGTTGGTGGTGGAGGTGGAGGTGGCGCCCTTGCAGGGCAGGTTGTGTCGAGGTATATCGAAGGAGCTGACCATCTCATTCCTTATAAGTTCCCAGAGAAAGCGGCCGAAGCAATCACTGACTGGCTTCGAGTAGAGCTGGAGAAGTGGAACGAGGAGGTAAAAAGACAGAGGGAACAGCCACCTTTCAATTCTGGGGTTCTCAACCCACTGTGGCTGGAGAGATTCTCGAAGCTATGAATGCTTCACAATGACGAATGAAAAGTAGCAGACCAATTACCCTTGATTCTGTTATTGTCGTCGTGGTACCCTCGTCTCGATATGCATCGACTGCTTTAGTATCGTCTCCAACCTCTTTCATGTGGCCCAACCCTTCCGCTCGCCATGCGTCCCAATCGAGTAAATACCAGCTGGCAAGCCTCTCCATTGAGCATTGAGCCCGAGATATATAAGCTTGTCATGCAGACAAGATCAGTCTACCCTACGACCATCCAACAATCCAATATAGCCAGGCAGACAGCTTAGCGAAGCGGCGCGAACAATAACCCTTGCGAACCTAAGGCCTCCGTCTCTCCTGTCGCGCATAAAATCATATTCATCTCGAAGGCTGGTGGATTTCTAAGGGACGAGCTAAGGTAAGGTTGATTCCGACGCTGAAAAGTCTCGCAGAGACAGTAATGGAATGCAAAAGCGACAAGCTTATATTCCTATAATTCTTTATTCCATTCTATCAAACCACATAAACATACCATCTACATGTTATAAGCTTATATTCCTCTCATATCACATACCACACTAACCCATCTCTAAAACATAGATTACCTCCAAAACCCACCGCATCTCATCTCAGATTATCTAAATTCAACACCTCCCCAACTTCCCAATATTGAAAACTTGAATTTAACGGTAAATCTACCCCTAAACCACTGAACTTCCAAGCCCAACCACATTCAATTCATTCTATTCCAGATGCTCTTACTGTATCCCTTCCTACTTTACTCTATCCACCTCCCCTCTCACATCCTACCTCTCACTCCATCCACCTCCCCCCTACTGTATCCCATCTCACTCCATCTCATGTCCTTCTAGATTCTCTAGCCCATCCACCTTCACATCCCTCCCCCATCCCTCCCCCAACCCAGCCCAACCTAACCCCCCCCTCATCGATCAACTCATCAACCCATCACCATATACAGCGTCCTAGATACCACACCACAAACACCAAAACACGAAACACACCTGACAACAAAATAGCACACTCACCCTATCCCAGAAATCTCAATGATACCATATGTTGTAGATTTAGAAATCGTGCATATGCATCTTATCTCATCTCGCGTACTGACACTGATGCTTCACGTTATTGGTTAGAGGATCGTCGGGTAGAGTGGAATAGCATAGAATAGAATAGGATATTTCATTTCATTCTTTTTCGGGACTATGTTTGTATGTGGATTGGATTGGATTGGATGACTTGGTCTAGCCTAGTAACTAATGTAGTAATGTGGATTCGATCCTCTCTTATACTATCCATGGTAATAAATGTTAATACACGTAACATCCTTCTCACTCTCATCTGTCGGAAAGTCGATATACTGTTCCTCGGTCTTCAAGGCCTGCTAGCAAAAGTAACTAGCAACGGGTGGGACCAATACTGTAAGAAGTCAGAAATAGCAAATGGAGCGAATTGCCGATTCTACAACAGCTAAACCCCCTATTATACATATCGCTAAGAAATTACCACCTCTCCTCTCTTTCAATCATCACCATATCGTATCAGAACCGCCCTTCGCCCCGAAAAACGCTATGAGATCGAGCAAAACGAGCCGAGAAAGCAATATCATACGCCCAGGTATCATCGTCGTCATCTGCACTCTATGTTATGTACATGGTAGATGAATGGACCCGATGATCAAGATAATGTGCAGAAAACCACAACACCGTCTCATGAAAACGATCCAGCGTCTGTTCCGCCCGTCGCCAGACTATTTTGGATGGATTTCAAGCGTCATAAACGCCTCTACTAGCAGAGCAGTCCCATATCCATTGGGTATTGTGGTCGCGCCGTGCAATGCTCCAATTTCGAAATCATATGTGCTGGGTGAATTGATCACCCCATCGCTCTCGCTCTTGCGCCGTCACAAGCAAGTCTTCACACATGGCTCGGATCTATGGTAGGTAACATCAGCAGGGATCCTGGAAGAGGATGCAGGATGCACTTACCGCTGGTGAGGCCTTGATGAATGGTAATTGGAAGAAGGTATAGTCCTGATTCTTGATCAACTCCAGCATCGTAATGACAAGACCCCACGGATGTGGCTTGATCACGTGGAGACGCTCGAGCAGTACTCGAGTGATCTGGTATTGCACGTCCGACTCTTGCTGATCAGCCAAGTCGGTCCCGAAAATGTGAAGGAGGGCGTAGCTAAAGTATTGAGTATGGCTGTTGGGATAGCGAAGCTGATGCGCCATCGCGCTGAGGAAGTGGTAACGAGCCTCGGGGTGTAGCTCCTTCGCTAGCTTCGTCAACAAACAGGCCTGCGGCGAATCGCTTGTGAAAGTCGGGCCGCCTTTTTGGCCGGCAGAATTAATCGCAGTCTGACCAACGTGCAAGACCAGAGCGTGCAGAAGGGAGGAGTTGACAGCCAAACCGTGCCCAGTGGAGACGTATGCGGCATCAGTGAGCCGGACAAGCTCGTCCCCTGAGATATTGCCTCTCTTTAGAGAAGCGTCGACGACCCCCTTGACGTTTGCTCGGACAAGCGTGGAGACATAGTCGCCAACTATTCTGGGTTCTTTCCTCATCTCTTCGAGACGATCTACTTTCAGGCCCATCACGAAAGGATTTGGGAGCTCCGGGAAGGATGAAGGATAGGCGCTGAGGACAAGGTTATGGATTTGCGTACAATGGTGAGGTATGGAGTTGCAGAGGCGGAAATGGTTCTCTGCTAAGAACTCGGGGAAGTCATGGTGAAGGACAAGGATGATGCGGAGGATGCCTCGATAAAGATCGATAGCTAGGGGTGAGATCGCGCTCGGCTTGAGCAATTGACAGATGTACGATATTGCCGCTTCCATGATCTTGGTAAATGGCGCCCAACCCTTCATATAGTTAGTATAATGCAATAAGGAGTCACATGGGGAATTCGAATGACGTACCTCGTCGTTGCTAAGTTTCAGCAAACTGGGCATGAAGAGTCGATGAGAGATCAGCATAAGCCAGCTGTAAGTGAATGCTGGGAACAGGCGAGGGGACAATGATTCGAAGTTCTTTGCATACACCAATAGCATGTCTCGGTCCTGTGCATAGCCCTCTCGCCCAAAGTCATGCCAATCACACAATATACTTGACAGTAGCCGGAAGAACACGCGCTGGCTTAGTCGCTCTCCTTCCATGATTTGGTGGTTGTTGATGATCAAGGTGATGGTGGCTAAGATCGAATCCATGTACACAGCTTTGTCGAGTTGAACAGAGCCATCTTGTTCACCCTGATTCTTGACCAAGAGCACAATGAGCCTGGACAACCAGTCCACTTTGAAGAACGAGGGATTGGAAACTCCATCCCTATCCAAGACGGTAAGCCCGTAAGTCTCCATGGCCTCATCAATGCAAAGTCTCAGGAACACAGCCATATCCTCTGTCGTATTCACCACTTGTCTCTGATGCAATTGAAAGATAAATGTCGAGAAGACTTGGTCTGTCGGATGCTTGGGATATGCATTGCAGATGGCCGTCCATTCGGTGAAGATATATTTCAGCTGGTGCTTCTTGGCCAGACCTCGGTCATCGGGTATGCTGTCCCCTAATCCACCAACACCCCAATCCTTCAATCTCTGAACCAAATCCTGGGCGTTTTCATGGTCCGGATTTTCGGCGAGCCAATGTCCCAAAGCGCCCAGGCTGCGGGCAAAATCTGCTCGAAGCGCAACGGGGTGCTCATTGAGTAGCAGTGCATCCATGATGTCCGACAGGAATTCTACGGCACCCTCCACGCGGTCACAGAGGAGCGAGTTCAGTGACGCATCGACCTGTTTCAGAGATATGATTTCCGCTTTGACCAACGGAACAGTCACATCGAGATTGAGCAATTTCATCTCGCTCTGGCTTGACGCCCATACAGCCACTTCCTTTCTGATGTTGGGGTAGCCGTGGCATAATCGTTCCAACAGATGTACAAAAACCTCGACTTCGAGACGTATCATGGGCTCTCCGAATACAGCTTTGCAAATGTCTTCGGCGCAATTCATAGCGATAGAGTCGGGCGACGACCCAATCAATTCCCATGCTTGATTGATAATCTCGACCAAGGCGGGAATATCGCTCTGTACGTTGTCCATTGGTGTATCCGGATTCTCTTTGATGAGCCGACTGATCTCTGCGAGGAGCTCGTGCACCCGGTCCTGCATTGCCCCAAGGTTCAAATAGCCGTTCATCTGATTTGAAGGAATCGAACTGGGTATTGGTGGAGGTAGCATACGGCCCGTCGATTGATGTTGCTGCTGCTGGTGACTCTGATGTGGCATTGCGAGTTCTGTAGCAGGAGTATGGATGTTGGACATGGAGGCAAATGGTTCTTGTAGAACATCGGGCAATTGCCGCCCACTGTCCGCAGAAGAAGTTTGCGCATGGCTTGCAGGACCGCGTGACTGTCGGGCGAATTCGAGGTAAATGCTAAGTTGCTCTGGATTGAGGCCGTTGAAAGATTGTTTGTAGGGCTCGGTAATGAAAGTACTCCAGTGGCTGAAAGCTGAATCCTGAAACGGCTCGTTCGGGTTGGTCAGCCTGTGTTGCTGTCGTGAAGCACGCTCAGCTTCGATATGAGCCTCGATCTCTGGTATGGATCGCTCTTCTGCTTGCTTCTCCACTACGTTGCAAGCTATCTCCAAGTTGTCGTTAACGCACATCAGAATTGAACCTTCGGGAAACGCTTGATCTGGTAACTCGGCTTGTGCCATTCGGATATTGTTGGTCATGCTCACTTTAAGCGGCTCTTTACATGTGACCAAGGCAAGGCTTCCGGAGAGCTGGCGCACCATTTGCTGTGCAGATTTACGGACACGATCCTCGTCCGACTCACGGACGAAATCCTTGTGTATAAGAGAACTTGTTGCAATCGTCGCAATTGTGACGGAGCGTTCTACTACCGGAGCAATAATTTCGAGTATAGCGCCTCGGATAGCTTTTTGAACAATATCACGTAGCTTTGCTTGATTGGCACTGCTACCGGTAGCTGGGGGATATACCAGGACAGACTCGAGGTCCGGCAAGGCCGAGGTTATCGAGTCAATTTCGAATCGAGGATTACGCACTGTCCGGTTGATACTTAACGACATATCTTCAAAACCTTCGGGGCCGTCAGGTACAACAGCGTTCGAGAGCGTCTCATCGTGTACTGGTCGGTTTCGAATCGTGTCTGATGGATCGATTGAATTCATGGCCAGTCCAAATTCTTTTATGAGTACCTCAATCTCGAACTTATGGTTCAATTTGATGTCAAAATGAAAGTATAGCTCCAGGAGTGTGGCCATGATTTCGACAACCCAAGGATTGGGGGGTTTGAACACGATGGACTTCGTCCCTTGTACCAGAACATTGCACGTGAAAGGTATGATGAGATTCAACCGCTGCGTTTCGAAGCCCTCGATTAACAATTCCAAGAACGATATATTTCTATGCTTTATGGGCTTGTCGTGTGCAATGGTTAAAGACCCGAGCCAAGTGGAGAGGTTCTTCAGATTTTTCCGCTCAGACGCTGACTGCATTGTGGACTCGGCGTCGAGCATCTTCTTGACACTAACATAGGTTTCTCGTAAGACTTCGTTCCATAAATGCTTGTTGCCGAGGAGATCTAGTATATCCAGGTAGAGCGGCTGATAGTTTGGCTCGACTTTGGCTCGGCCCTCAACAAGGAAGTTGGCAAACCATTGGGGATGTATGTCTTTAAGAGCTTCTTGGAGTTGGGCGAGCCTGCTCCGAAGATTTTGCTCCGAGACGTTGTTGAAGAAGAATATCACTTTCTCTTGGGTATCCTCATCTGGTTCGTCCCAGGCCGAAGCAGACTCGGCGTTGACGGACCTGAATTGTGGGGTGGTGTCTGCTGAAAGAAATTCATCTATGTCGCCATTTGGTAGCCTATCAGCCATGCCATCAACGGCCGGCTCATCCATACTAGCCTGGAGCCCGTTCTCGGCGAGCACTTCAGATGCGGTGCGATAAGGTTCCGTCCCCCGAAGCCCTGGAATCTGTACAAGTCTTGAACAGTAATTCGCCCAAGCAGGTTCTCTTAGTCTCTGGAGGATACTCAAGAGAGCTTGAAGTCCAAATTTGTACATGGAAGCTTCGGGAGGGTAGTCGCGAACGGCGTCCAAAATCATCTCTTGCCCCACCCGAAGAGTTAGACCCGTAATGAGTCCAAAGGATATGATTCCTCCAAAAAGCACAGCTGTGGTAGCTAAGGGTATCAAAGGATATTCACCAAAACAGGCAAATTCGTCGTACAGGCCGTGTATCATACAAGCAAAGATGTCGAGCTTGGATAAAAGTTCGGAAGCTTTGCACTGTTGCAGGTATTCTAAAATGTCCTCGACCTTCAGCTCACGGTTGTACATTCGCTTGTACAATTCTTGCATCTCCTGGTCAGCTGCCCGCGGCAACCGGTTACTCTCTTTGCAATCCACATCGACGGTTTGTACGAAGCTCTCACCATATATGATTAATCTCGGATACGCTTGGATGCACTGACGTTGAAGTGCTTTCAGCTCGCTTCGATCAGGCATGTGGTCTCGTAGTATCTCCAACATATCGTAGACCGTCTTAATTGCAAGACTGACGGTACGAGGTCCAGGCTGCTCTTCGCGGGCGGTCCGCAGCTCATCTTGAGTCTTCAGCACGAGAAACTTTGAGATACAATCGATGACCGCATCAGGGTCCTGCGCGAGCTTCTCCTCTGCCCATTGATTGAGATCAACATAGCCTTTCCTATGTGCTAAGGCTGCGAGATCAAGGCCAAATCCTTTCATAAGCGTGAGCAGATCCTCGAGCCATTCATATTCTCGGGCCCGGTCCAATATCATCGTTAGCTCCAGTGGGTCTTCTAAATGGATCTCCATGAGGCTCATAGCAACCCATTGTTTATCTTGCTTCCACAGCGTATGAAGGACGTATTCACTGTCAGGACGGCCATCGTTCAGAAACATCCCCAGCAACTGTCTCATGATGGACATTTGTCCCTTACTCCATGGCTTCTGAATCCCAATAGACGAGCATAGAAAAAATGCTTCTTTAGTACCTACGACCCCTGCTAAGTGCCATTGTTCGCTTTCGGTCGGCAGCTCGTCAGGACGTACAAGGAGGTCAAAAACGGCCGTGACTGCATCTAATGAGATCATCGGGTCGCGCTGAGCTTGTTCAATGTAGGGCGTAAGGTCTCCGCGCCCATCTACGGACTCTTGTGGATCGTAGGCATGGCGCAATCCTGGGATCGTCGTTGCATCAAGCTCTGGAGGCGAGCAAGACAAGAAAGCTCGCAGGAATGAGAGCTGTGTCTGAGGGTTCCGCCATCTACCTCCCCAAAGTCGCTGGATGTCGAAATGAGGATTCTCTTGGGCTATCGACATGAGAACATTGAATAGGGCGATAAACTGATCTTTCGATATCTCAAGATCTTTCATGTCGAATTCTCGCACCACGGTCTGCCAGAATACAGCGTCAAGAGGGTCGTGAACGGCGGAAACAAATAGAGCCGGAATATATTGCTTATTCGCGGGCGTTAGGACCATGAATAAGAGAGCAGCAGCTACCTGTCCCTCATCAATTTCCTTGCCGTATCTCGCAAGAAATTCTTGCACAGCTCCAAGACTGCTCGTCACTTGAGGTCCACGACTCTGGAGGCCTGTTACCAGAGGGTGATCCATATCCATAATAGCGAAAAGGGAGAGCGCAGATAGTATCTCCACGGGAATAGAGACATCCTGCTTGGAATACCTGTGCTCCAGTGCATACGCAAGTTTCTTCGTATCCAGGTTTGTTCTAGCACCTGGGGGGAGGTCTTCAAGAAAGCTAATTGCGCAAGTCGCGAGAAGTGACGGGGGTACATCGTCTTTCTCGGTCTGCGCATTTGCGAGACTTGAGAACAGCTCGTCCCGATCGTTGGATAGTATCGTCCCAGCTTCACAGATTAGCGACCCTGGTTACAGTATGAATAGAAAAGGCATACCCTTGATTTTGAGATCTGATTTCGAAACGTGTGTGAACGCCGAGGCTAGCAATGTCTTCGCCAGAGGGTCCAGATTGAAATGAGTGATGAATGCGGAGAGGTCAAAGTCACGAAATATGTCTGCTTCTGAGGTATCAATGATCTCGGCAATTCTTGGGGCTTGCTCAGGATCTTGCGTGATCTTTTCCATCTCCTGAACTAGCAAGGGGTAATTGCTTGGATTTTCGACAATTCGATTGATGCCAGGAAATATAAGTGGAGAATTTCCTACCAGTAGGCGGCGGAAATACTTGGTGTAGACTTCCATACCGTTTGACTCTACCAACTACACGTTGTAAATCAGTGAGAGTCACAGCGTGAGTTAATCCCTGAATGACCGGCCTACCTTATGGATGGCCTCGGCCTGCGATTCCCACTTGGCCTTGCCCTCTTTCTCTGTGATAGAACCGAGCAACAAGAACACTTGAGTGACGACGATCTTCGATACCGAAGCTTGACCGGATCCAGTAGATAAGGAGTTCGAGCCTGGAAATAGGGATCGTTCGAAGGTGTTACTGATGGGGGAGCTGAGGCTGTGTTGTTGTAGAGAGGGAGAGAAGGGTTGAGTTCTAGAGCTTCCTCCACCGCTACTGCTCCCACCTCCTGCTCCTTGAGACGCGGTGGTAGATGCCGCGGCGGAGGAAGTGGATTGTAGATTCGTGGATGGCGTGATGGCTCTTGACCTAGGCGAGAGGAATAAGTGACCTGTTGAAGCTTGCTGAGATCCAGATTGCGGAGTAAAGAAGGTAGATGCTGAAGAGGGGTAGGGGTTTTGGATTTGGTCACTGGTTACTGACGAGTTGAGAACGGAAGAAAAGGATGGAGTGAATGGTGAGGGCGAGGATGTGTTGTGAAGGCGCCCCGGTCCCGAGATTTCCACTGAGGAGCCAAGATTGGTCGATAGAGGAGTAAGTACACGTCGAGCGCTTGTGCCTGGGGCAGGAAGCCCCCAGGCTGACGGTTGTCCCCTCACTGACTGTGCGCCAGCCGCAGAACTCTTGGTTGAATGAGAGGCAGTCGAGTTCTGTGCTGCAGGGAAGGAGGTCATCTAGGATAGCCGTACATTCGCAACGCTTGAAGCGGAGCTGATGATTCAGCAGTATGTTGACATGCCGTGTAAGAGGAGAATAGCGAATGGGAAGAGGGGTGGTGTCTAATCAACGGCGGGCGTAGGACTTGACTGATGGGTTCAATTGAGGCTCCGATGTTCAAGCAACTTCACTTAAGACAGCACTACCCAGCCCTATTGCGGCCCGATGTGTGCCAAGCATTCGGATGCGCTAGCTCCAGCAGGCTAGCACCGGGATGGTTTCCCACGCAACAACATGTAAACAGCACTATTCTACCTGCTGCCACCAACTTCTGTATAATGATGCAGAGAGAGTATTACGCAGCCACACGTCTCGAAATCACTAGTACGCCGCTGGTTTATACAGCTCATGCGATCGTTCCATACTGAGACAAAACCATCCGGGACTCCAGCAACATGCCTGGCACCATAGCGGATCCACCCAGCGTCTCGCTCTCCTGTAGGTCGGATCTACATTCAGCACATCAGGGCTGACCCGTGTAGTCGCGAATAATTTCTGGGGAAAGGAAGATGCTGGGGTACAGCCTCTGCTTGAGCGCATGCAAAATGCGAAAAGCACATGTGATGAATTGAAGAGCTTCTACGGCAGTATGACGACCACTGGCAGACCGACCCAGCTTGAGGCTAATCGCGTGTGAAGCTCGAGCTGCCATAGAAGACGAATATGCGCGAAAGATGAACACCCTTTGTCGTAAACCACTTGGCTCCTCAGAAGCAGGCACTTTGAGAGCGTCACTTGACGTAATGCGCGGAGAGGTCGAGTCAATGGGAAAATCGCACCAAGCCATCGCACACCAAATGAAGAGCGAATTAGAAGAACCATTGGCTGCTTTCTCTGGAGGAATGAAGGAGCGGAGAAAGATTGTGCAGAACGGTATCGAGAAGCTGTTCAAGGTAAAGCAACAACAGACTCAGGTAGTCAACAAAGTAGGTCAAAGCGCGCCGAAGGAGGTGAAGCGGTGGCTTACACAGCTTAGTCTCGAGATCGATACGAACAGGATTGCCTCAAGATAAAGGGATATCTTGCACAAGGACACATGGTGATGGGCCAAGAAGAGCGCAAGAATAAAGCCAAGATGGAGAAAACTCAGATCCAGCTTGCGACTACAAGCAATGAGTATGAGGCGGCTGTCAAAGCACTGGAGGAGACGACTGGTCGATGGAATCGAGATTGGAAGGCTGCTTGCGATGTGAGAATATGGCCTGGGGTTGAAAGGACCAGCTCGCTAACTGCGGAGATAGAAGTTCCAAGATCTTGAAGAGGAGAGACTCGATTTCATGAAAAGTAGCTTGTGGACATTCGCAAACGTCGCATCGACTGTCTGTGTCAGCGATGATGCTGTAAGTATTCTCGAACCTTTGATCGATCTCATCTAATCTCTTCAAGTCGTGTGAAAAGATACGGCTGTCACTTGAAGGTTGCGAAGTGGAAAAAGACATTCTCAGCTTCATTCAAGAGCGAGGCACCGGGCAAGAAATTCCCGACCCACCCAAATACATCAATTTCTGTCGAGGTGACCTAAACGATACTGCTTCGGAGGTTTCGGAGGATGAGAATTATTCAGTCGCCCAATTTCAGAGGACAATCAATCCTGCATTCCGAAGCTCGTCTCCACAGCCGTCGACATTTGAATCTCACCATGAACCACAGCCGGACCTGGCAGTGCGTATGGGTCATCTTGAGACAAACACGCCACCAAGCCGGGAGACAACCTTGACTCCACAGAAAGCCATGCTGCAGCAGCCACCCCCAGTGATCGATTATCGAAGACAACCACAGACACAAGCGCCGTATCAGGTGAAAGCAGACGACTTATGCCAAGTACCACATAACGAATATCCTGAGAATGGGATGACCATGTTTTGTCGAACCGATGCTCCACCGTCAGAACGTAGCTCTGCGGCAAGTCCAATGAGGCCATCAAGTCGGGACTCTCAAAGCGAATACTCAAATCCGACATCCTTTTCTAGCCACGAACCACCCAGTGGCAAACAGTCACCTGTCAAGCAAGATTTTGGAGCAGGAATTCCTGCAATGAGCCCAAGTAAACAGGTTCAGAAGAAACGAAGTGGATTCTTCAGTAACAGCCCGTTCCGCAGAAAGAGCAAGCATGACAAGGAAGCTCCTGCGATTGCAACACCGACGACTCGAAACACGTGGGGCTCTTCCAACAGTCGCGACATGCAGAGCAGCAATCCAAGCCCGACCCGCCAGAACGGCCATGGCCAAAACCACCGAGACAGATACTCAGGAAGTCCTGAACCGGTCGATCCCAGAGCAAACTTCCAATTGAACGTGGGGCCGAATGTGTTTGATGTTGCCTCCCCAGATTCCAATCGTAAGAAGCCAACCCCAAGAAACATGGGTCCGCCGGTGAAAGACTTAGACCCCATTGCTGCTGCTCTCGCAGAACTCAAGGGCGTCAACAAGCAGTCCTCTGTCCGCATGTCAGCGGATCGTTACGCTGGAGTGGCTACACCAGGTCCCCCAAGCAGCGCGTCAGGTATGCAGAACGCCGACATACAAGCTGCCCAGCGAGGTACACCACCACCATCTTATCACGATCAGCCCGTCAGCCGCCTGGGTGCTCCCCAGCCAGCCTTTACCTCAAAAGACATGCAATCTGCAACCCGTAAGTACGTCGGTCAGAACCAAGACATGTATGGGTCTTCTCGCCCTGGCACACGTGGAACGGGGTCGGAGATGCCACGGGCAACCTCACCGCGTCCTATGAGAAGCACAAGTCCGCGACCTGGATACCAAGGCCCAGGTCAGCCCAGCTATGCTCGAGCTACAAGCCCAAACCCCCATAGTAGCGGTGGCCGTCCACGGCAAACTCCAAACACTAGCCCAACAAAGACAAATTACTCTCGACACAACTCGCCCAACGACGTCGGCCGTGCTCCTTCGCCACAACCTCAGTATGTCAGGCAAGAGCGGCCTCATAGTAGTGGCGGCATGGCCATGCAACTTTCAACCGGTAATCCTGCCGATCAGCGAGCGCGTGGTGGCAACGTAGCAAGGCCTGTGAGCTACTATAGCGGTCAGCCGCCGCAGCAACAGGATCCCGGCGCCCCAAGGACAAGGAGCAAGAGCGTCGCCGACGGCCAAAAGTACAACGACGACGGAAGACCTATTCTGCATTATGGTGAGTTATCTCCGCTCACTTACTTACCCTTCGAGATCAGAAAAGCAATGCTAACATTTCCGAAACCAGCCAAAGCACTATACATGTACCGAGCCGCCATTCCCGAAGAGCTGAGTTTCGCCAAGGGAGACATTCTTGCCGTGTTGAGGTTGCAAGATGATGGGTGGTGGGAGGCGGAGGTCAGTGGGAAGAGGGGGAGGCCGGGATTGGTGCCGAGTAATTATCTGCAACCTTGTTGAGGGAGAGGTGGTATAAGGTATTAGGATGGTCTTGTGGGGTGGGAGCAAAGGTCTCTTGTGGTCTGTATTTGCGTTGGGTAGCGGGGAAAATCTTGTGTGGGATGGTGATCTGTAGGCGTGGATAGATGTTCATGTTGTCCATATCAGTGCTGTTGATTGCTAGCGATCTGGAAGGAAATGCAGGCGCTTATGGAGCGATATGTCATTGGAATTTTATACGAGCATCAAAATCCAAACTTATCTGTGTTTTGCTCCGTTCTTTGATCGTTGATTTCGTCGCTTACTATGTCATCTTACGAGTTTGCCGATGATCCTTGAGATCCGAGGTGACTTGTACAGTCGTGAAGGCACGATTTGTGGCCCACTACTCTCTCGTAAGGTATGTACGTATCACGTGAAACAGGACCTTTATACCAAGATATTCTACTCTTACCATACCTGCGACGTCTTTTGTTTAATCAACATGAAGGTACCCTTTCATTTCGAAAACGGTTTCTTTCGTGCTGCTAATCTGGTAAAAGCCTGCTACGCTGTATGTTTGGGAACGCATCTAGAGGCTGTTATGCTGCGATGGGTACGTACTAATGGATGGATAGGCAAGATTGTATGGACTTGATTACCTTTTTTATTGGATTCGCAACTTTTGCCAAAATAAACATTTATTGGTCTATTAGGTATGGGGGAGATTTTACTGTTGATATGATGCCAAGAACAATCGCTTGCTATCACGCATCGAGCGGAGGCGCAACGTTGCTTGGGAATGACTGAGCACCAGTCTAGCCTTCACGGTATCTAACTTCATCTGAGACGCCGATCAGCCAAAGCCCTCATGATTCGTGCCAACATCGATTCCTGATGCGCCACATCCAACTCCTCATTCGCAACAGCGAGAGCATCCTCTGCTTTCCTAAGCTTCTCACCTAGCTTATCCAATTCACCCCTCCTATCCAATTCCTCCACTCTCTTCGCCAACTGATCTCTCTCAGCCTCCACCTTGTCCAACTGGTCGTTCAAATACTCATTGAACCGTTCATTCTGTTGCGACTCCCGTTCCCGCATTTCTATCGCGTCCTGCAGCATATCCAAGTCCAGACTCCTCGCAGCTTTCTCCTCGTCCAGCTCGGCCCTAGCTGCTACCAACTCTCGCACAGCGATCCAGTAGTCGTCGTTCCGATGTCCATGCATATTGACACACTCGGGACGGGAATGACCATATTCACACAGTGCTAGCGCTTGTCTGCGCGGTTCGCGGAAGTATACCTCACTCTTCCTCCATTGGTGATCCGGGTTGTGCTCCTGGATTTCGGGGCGGTCTTGCATGTCGATAGCCCACCAATTCTTTAGCACGTTGTTCTCTTCCAAGAGCGCTGTCATCTTTGCTTGGTGTAGCCTCGTAGCTGTACTCCGGGACTTCTTGAAGGATTTGGGGAGGCGAATGTCGTCTGTATTGTATTTGATTGATCTGTCTATTGTAGTCTTCCGGATACCTGAGTTGATGACTGGCGAGGAGGATGGAGTGCAGCGCGGCGAGTACCCAGGTGACAGAGACATGCTGCGAGAGGTTGAAGTGCGAGCTGACATCAGAAGTATGCAAATCAAGCGATGTGAATATGTATATATATATATATAGTAATAAGAACGTCCGAACAGCGAGAAGTCGTATTATCGGTAGTGGAGGATTGGAGTCTAGAGCGAGGAACGTGATGATGTCCCACAAGAACGATTTAGACTCTACGATGATGACAGAGTTTCAAACCCTTTCCCTGAGTTCAGCAGATTGTTGATAGTGGAGTGTAGATACGTTGGTGAGCGGTGGTATCGGGATTTTTATTTGCGGAAGTGGAAAATTTTGACTCTGATGCTGCAATTATAGCAGTTATGTTGTTGGTCGAGGTACACCCGGCGAATAAAACGAGCAATCTCTCGCTTTTGTCCTGTAAGAACAACGTCCTTTCAAACTTGTTTTCGTGAATAAAGCCGACATTGGTAAGTTTTCCATCGGCTTTATTACTAGACAAGACACCTTTGCTGTGAGTACTATTGTCAACGCAATACCCCACCAACATAGATTGATCACTCCCATAGCAAGCCATGTTTTGAACGAGATGAGCTGCGGTTATGAGAAGGGATCGATGTATTACCGGGACGACTCCACAATGTTATCTGGAAGGTTCCAATCCACCCAAACTCTCCTTTTTTGGTGTGGGAAAGCAGTGGTCCCAATGCCCATCACTTTGTGCAAAGCTCAGGCTCTCGACGAACTTACTAAGGATGCATCTTCCCAAGGCATCACCGCCACATGTCTCCAGCGGGAGTACCCTTCCATTGACAAGCACTCGCACGATCTCTTCCTTCACCCCATCACATACCATCTTCTCAAATACTGCCCGTGCTGCGAACGGCACCGTCCACGCTGCTGAGTATCCGTGCATTTCTTCAATGGTCATCAGCTCTGTTGTAGAAAGAGGCGGAGTGCTATTGTATAACCCTAAAGCTGAGAATACTGCTGTCATATCATTGTCATGCCCAAAATCAGCATAGAGAACTCTGTCCAGAGGAAACGTTCCAGGATCGTCGTCTAGAGTGCTATTGGACGTGGTGTGATCGACCACTGCTTTCCCAGTCAAGCGCGCAATCAATTCATTCACGTACCCCACACCTTGAGTTGGTCCTAAAGGACTCCCAGGACCGTAGCCGTAGTATTTGCCTAGTGTCTGATAGTAGTCATACTGCTTCCATTCATCTTGGGTAAATAGTGTACAGAAATGAGAAGGCTTGCCAAGGGGCGATGCCACAGTCTCGAAAGGGCAAAGATCCATGAGGAAGATAGTGTCGCGATCGCTGAGCCTGGCATTAAGCAACCCAGCATTCAGGCGGGCGCTGATAGCTGGGACAAAGTTCGAAGCGTAAGCGGTTTGGATGGCTGAGCTGGTATTGGAGACCTCAAAATTAGTGCACAGACCGTGATTCAAGGTATTGTTTGAGCCTGCGGCTTCGCTGATGACCACCACATCGTAGGGGTACTCAGCATCATCGGATTTCCCAGCGGCCTTTCTAGCTTCATGGAACCCTTGGCTAAACTTCTGCGCGGATGATATAACACGTTGCTGGCCGGAGGCTCGAAGGAACGGGATGGCAGTAGTCGCAAGCCCCGAATAGCGAGCGAAGAATTCCGTCCCCAAATTTATCAGTTGCTGCTCTCCAAAAGCTGTAAGTTGATCCGCACCCAAAGTGTAGGTGTAATTCGTGAGGAATGCGTAGTCGCCGGTAAAGTTTTGCCTATGGCGCTGGATCCTTTCGATGATCTCTGCATATAGAGTTGACTTATCAGAAGTGGGATCGCGGCTTCCATGCCTTGCCAGTACTTGAGCAAACGTGATCTCACAAGTCTCTGGGACTCCGGAAGAGATCTCTGATGGCACCTGGAAGTATGGCGAATATTGTCCCCAAAAGTGAGAGATCCGTGGCTGGCAATGGTAACCTCTGTCGACGGAGTCACAGCCTCCAGGCCTGTGAAAAACAAAGCCTTCAGATCTTCCAACGAATCTAGGGAAAATCTCAGTCAAGAAACCTGATGCTGAAAGTAGGATATAGGGTACATTGCGGATATGGCAATTATAACCAGAATGATCAAGGCCATCATGAAGGCTTGTCTGCTTCGATTCATACGGTATACATATTCATGGATCCACCTTCTTACTCCTCCGGTCTTTTCGGAAAGCCTCTTGCCATTCCAAGGATCGGATTCCAGGAAGGGCTGCTCCTCGTCTGCCATTCTTAAACTAGTGGAATGCCGACTCACCAGGCGTAACCGTTTAGCCATCCGCGCTTGTACCTATATTACCGCTGCAGACCCTTGCTAAGATATGCTGATGGGTAACGGACCCCTCCGACCATCACCATCGCGATCGGAAGTGACTCGGACTGGGCAATTCCTGTTTAGATGTTGATCGGAGTAGGATGTGGTGCTAGATGCCTTCGCCAAGCAACCTTGTTCTCTTAAGTTCTCTTGCAAACTCGTTGCCTCAGACGTGTTATTTGTTAAAGTAGCCAGCAAGCCGGTCGCTAAGCCCCTTCAGGTTAGCTATACCAACTAGGCAGCTGAGTGGTAATACTGGCCAATGGGGGCACGTCTGACGTACCGAGTCAACTAACTCGGAGGATGCTTGGCGTGGACTGCTCAAGCGGAAATTTATGGGATTGCTGCACTATGCCATCTTCTTAGACGTGAGACTATTGTTCTAAAAGGATTCCTCGCTTTCGCTTGGGCTTGACCTGCTACGCTAGTATTGTATGACATCCAAACCTATGCTATCCGATCGTGCCTTTGCTTAGGCAATTTGTTGCAAACGTTAAGTCTCGGTGGCTGTACCCTTCTTGCCCTTCTTCACATCATAGTCCACAACCCTCCGCTGCCTGTGATCCTGTGCTAGGCGGTATCTCGAATACAGCAGTATTGTATCTCTCAACGCAACGAACAGACAACCTCCCGCCACACTCCTCCCAAATCGCGATTGAAGAAATCCTGTAGGATACCGGTCCCAACGACCGGGCGGGGTACTCCACGTTATTGGTAAAGCGGCATTGAGGGCAAACCCCATGGCCGTAGCAATGGTCGGAAACATTAAAGCACCGATGGCCTTCTGAGCATAGCTAAGAATATTGATGATACCGTTGCCAGCCACACCTTGGTTGGCAGCTAATTGCGGAGCCAGATGATGATGATGATGATGATGATGGCCGTGTTGCTCATTCGGCATTTGATTTTGGTCCTGGTCCTGATCAACTGCGGGTTGCCCTGGCTGCTGTTGAATCCCCTCGGCTTCTTCATCAACGAGCTCCACCTGGAGGTTCAGTTCAAAATTGATACCTCCATGCACGATATTATCTCCATCCCCCTGATCCCCCTGTTGCTCTTGCACCTCATTCTCCCCAGCCCGTGGCTGAATCTCCTTGACCCACGCCTTCTCCTTTGGTGCAAGCACTCTACTGTATAACTCGTTATACGCTGCACGGATATATGGTAATGTAGACAGTGTAAAAGCAGCACTGGGCGGCCAAAGGGGACTCTCACGCCTTGGTACATTCGAAGCGAAATATAGGATAGGTATGATTGGTAAGAGATTGTCCAGGTAGTGAGTTCTCGCCCCAATGAGCGCAAGGGGGATGAATAGCAGACTGATACCCATCTTGCCGCTGATTTGTAGCCCATTGTCAATTCCGAGTAATCTCTCGGTGTCCTCGGGTCCGCACATCATATATATCGTGCTATACCCATGCATAAAGCAACCTGTAATCACCGTACCAGCGAGAGTGACCAGTACGCAGGGTATCAGGAGCCTTCCAGTAGCACGTTCTATCGCTCGTACGAACTCCACAATCGGACTTCGGGGTCTTGCAATAGTAATCTTCGCCTTGCATTGTGGGCACTCAATCTTCGGAGGCTTCCCTTTGTTAGGTGCCTCGAGGTCAGCGACCCAGTCCAGAAGACAAGATTCATGAGCTGTCAGCGCGCAAGGACAAGGCGATCGCCATTCAGAAGAGGTTGGGGTATCCTCGGTCTCGTCGCCAAAGCATATCCAGCATTTCCGCGGGTCTGAATTCGGCGGAGCAGTCTGGGGCTCAGGTCTTGGGGACGCTTGTCTCTGTTGCTGCTTTCCCGGCTTCGGGGAAGACTCCGATGAAGATGGATGGTTGAGGAGGACGATCTGAGAGTCTTCAGAAGTGGTAGATTGAGGAATGCTTGATCTCCGGTTTGACCGTGATGGTGTTATCTCCGGAGGCGCATGTTGTGAAGAGACATGCGACGGGACTTGAGGCTGGGGAGACTGCTGAGGTACATTCCGTTGAGGTGGTTGGGAAGCCATTTCGAAGAGCGGCAAAGCGTGGAAGTCGACAAGCTGTGAGAATTGAGGGAGGCAACTATGACGGGTGACGATTGATAATGGATGAGCATGGCCACAAGGCAGAGCTGTCATGCAGCCCAGCCGCGCGCTTATTGCTAGTTCTATTCTCTTTTAATTCTACTTAGCAATAGAACTAGCGTGCAACAATGCTTTTCTACTCAAGGTAATTTACTTTCGAAATTCGTGGCGCCGAAAAGTTCACCGACCTCAAATGAGTGGGTTTTGGAATGGAATCATAACATGAGGTTAACACTTCAGTCATTGCGACTCAAATGGAGCCGAAATTATAGCGACCGACCGCAGATGCGTTGAGACCTCAGTATATTAAAAATCTAACAGATTTCATGGCAAGACTCTGAGAAACCCTCTGCAGGCGTTTTCCAACTAATGTTCGTCACCATTTAATGAGCGAACCGACAATAAAATCTCGTTAGGCAGACGACTACTGTTCTTTCATCTGAGCGCCTTGCGTTTGTATTTTGAAATGGAATATGACTGATTCTACTCCACCGCGCAAGTCTGGAAGACAGCGGATCCCTAACAAGAAATATTCCAATGATGGTCTTAAAGTGCTCAATGCTGTCCTCAGCTCTGATTCTGAAGACGCTGAGATTATACAACGGCAGCTTCTGCAGGATGATAGCGATGATTTTCCCGTCGATCAAGTGGCCGATGAGCAAGAAGAAGATGACGAAGTATCTCACGTGGGAGACGTCTCCGAGGGCTCTGAAATACCAACGCCAGTCGAGGAAAAAGAAGATGCGCACTCTAATCCAAGCCCAGATCGTGGCTCCCCACCTATACCTAAGACTGGGCGACGCAAGGCTAAGGGTCGTGTCTCCCTAGACACCAATTCGCGTTCTCGAGGTATGCCTGAGAATCCGCTACGGAAAGATCTAGCGCGCAACCTTGCTAGTGTATTCACGGGTGAAGGCGTAGAAGACATCTCTCATTTCGTCAAGTCAAGAAATCAGTGGGCCGCTGACCCTATACTGCCTCGGCGAAGTCAGCTGCGCCACGGCTTTTCTCATACAGAGGATAAACGGCAGATGGAAGCAACGGTAGGTTGGGAGTGGTACTACGACCACGGAGGTTGTGATCTATTCGAAAAGAAGCAAAGCGTGCAGGGTTTAACACCTAACCAAGCGGTCAATTACCTAGGTTTTACGGCGAGTGATCGCGATTTTGTCATGGGTCCATACGGAAGGCAGACTAAATTCAACTTGGCACCTTCACATACATTAACTCTAGATCAAGCATGGAAATTCCCCAAGAGTCTAGGAGAAGTGCCGAAACGAAGAAGTCATGGTTGGATGTTAAATGTCGGTGCACGCGTTAAATGTCTTGACTGGGCCCCGAATCATGACCGAAGTATGCAGTATTTAGCATTAGCAACGGCCAGTGTGGCAGGGTCTAAGCAACCCTCCAAAGAGCCGCCGGCATTTACACCCTTGGCTGGTCCCTCGGCCATTCAGATATGGGCAATCCCTACGTCCCCAGATGGAGTCAGTGATGCAAAGCCGTTTGTTCGAGTCGTGCTATGTACTGATTGGGGAGATATTAAGCAAATGAAATGGTGTCCAGTGCCCAGGGTAACAAGAGATCCGGTCACCCGTGGAGAGTCAACCTTGTCTTCGACCTTTGTCGGCTTGCTTGCTGCGGTATTCTCGGACGGCTTCGTGAGAGTATTAGATGTTCAGCTTGAACACGATGAAGGATCCTCAACGTCGCTGCGGGCCCGAAGGTATAACAGCGCAGCGTTCGAAGCACGTCCATTGGCTGGCAACTTGAGTACCTGTCTTACTTGGTTGTCTGGCACAGACCTCGCGATTGGCGACTCCAGTGGGCATCTCGCGATATATGACATTTGTCCTGTAAGGAACTCTAATTCTTCGGATGCACTCCATAACGATCTCCGGCAAGAAAATGGTGTAAATCATCGGACATATCCCACTCCATGGCTGTCAATTGCGCTTCACTCGACGTATATCTTGGCGCTTGCCAGTGCATATCCGACCCATCCTTCGCTACTGATGTCCTCATCTTTGTCTGGATATCTACGTCTAACATCGTTAAGAGCACCGACAACGGATTACGTCCTCTCCGTTCGCACTTATACACCCCCGTCAACCTTGGCTTATTGCGACTCAATATTTTCAGCAGTGTGGGCTGAGGAAAGCAGCGAAACAGTAAGACTGTCAGGGCTGAGATGTTTCTATGCCAGTGTTGCCTGTGAGAGTTTGCCCGGACCGCCAGGACCAGGACCAGGAATTGTGGATGCGGGTAAATGTCATTCAAGCGTTGCGGCAGGCGGCGCAGATGGCAGTGTCTTCATCACAAATCCTCAACGCAAGGTCTTGGGCAACAAAAAGGCAATAGTCTATCAACAGTGTATCTTCAAGCACGAGTGGCGGCCCACCGAGCAAACAGGTGAGGACGAGGGACGGCAGCGGCAAGGCATAAGTTGCATCACTGAAGGTTATCTCCCTGACAGGGTCTGGCTAGGACCAAAGGACAAACTTGGTAAGTCGAAGGAGACCGTTCCCACAACCACCATCTATGAGAATGAAACCGCAGTCACAGCGCTCGCTTGGAATCCTAATGTGAACTTTGGAGGATGGTTAGCCGTGGGCTGGGGTAGTGGATTGGTCAGGGTCCAGGATGTCGCGGTGGACTGAGAGGGTTTGATCTGGATCGGCCTTCTATTCAGTCAACGATAATTCAGTGACGACTTGAGTTGCGAACATGCCTACAATGAGCAATCAGCACAAGCAGCAGATCTACTATGAGAAACCTCTTCGCCTAAGTGGTAATGTTTCCTGATATGATGACCACAGTCAAAATACAGATTCTGAACATCGTGGTAGGTTTCTGTTTGCAGCCTTTGGAATGCTAGGGAGATATGATATTTGACTCTTGATATGAGCCATTGGCAATTGAGAAGTATGCAGTCTGCAGCAGCAGGTTGCCGGATCAACGACAAGAACAGGGATCAGTGTTTGCTACTTTAAGGTTAACCTTACGGCAGATTCTCATCACATTTCACCTCCAACTTGTCAGTACTTATCAGCTCAAACCACCACCGTCACTCCCATTCTCCAACCATGGAATCCACAATCATCGACATGTCCTCCCTCATCGGCCCTTCACCAACAACACCCGCCCAACGTCTCGCCGCTCAATCCGCTCAAAACCCCACCCCTAACACCTGCGCCAAATGCCACAAACCCCAATCCGCCCTCTCCATCCCCCTAAAGCGCTGCGCAAAGTGCCAATCCCAATCCTACTGCTCGCGCGCGTGCCAAGTCGCAGATTGGAAAGCCCACAAGAAAAGCTGCGCCGCCTCACAACAGCACAAGCCAAAAGCAACCACAGACTTCTCCGCCATGCCGCAGGAAGCGGGAGATTTCTTAAAGAACCTAGCGCCGGATAACTACCTGCATAAGTTCTCTGAGAAAGATACCTTCGCCCAGCTCATAGATTGCTATCGCATGCGTGCCGAAGACGATTACAAGTTCGCAGGCGACGCGCGGGGCTTGTACAGCAGGGAAGACCCGCTATCTGATTTCCAAGAGTTTCTGGATCTGGCGGAGAAGAGGACGGGACTGTTGCCGAGGTGGTGGGAGGCGGATAAGCGGATGGCGTGTGAGCGGTTGGCGGTGGATGGGACGCAGTGGTGTGATATCAACCGTAAGGTTGAGAAAAAGGATGTGATTGAGCGGTATGGCGATAATGTGATGCCGATGAAGCTGAGGCTGTTGGCGGAGAAGATTTATGGGAAGAAGATCGATATGGGGTGATGATCGTTAATGACTGGAAGCCGATGTCGATACCAACACTTTCGAGTTAAAGCCGGTTTGCGAGTTCAATATCCCATGATTTGTGTCTGTTAGTTTAGCATGCATTCAGGGTTTGGCCCACGAATGTACCAATGATATCTCGATGCGTAATCAATTGCTTGTGCCACATCTGCTTCCTACTATATCCAAACGGAACCACTCGCAAACCCCCCCTACCCACACCCCATCACTCCCCTACATCTAAAACTAATCCCTACCTATCCCGCTTTTATCTCCATCCAATCACTACCCATCCTCGACTGTCGCTTCATCAATGCTCCTCTACCCCCTTAACGAAACCTCACACCAAACCACACCAAAAACACCCAATCAACTATCAAATCATTCTCATCCCATTCCTTTACAATCCTGATTACCTTCTTACTGGATGAACACCTCAGTTTCAGGGAGGTTGTTGAGTTGATTGTTTTTTTGTGTTGGGGTGTTTTGCGGGGTTAGGGGTTGTGATGGATGTAGGTTTTGTGATTGTGATTGTGATTGTTGGATTATTGGGGTAAGGGGGTATGGAGGCTGGGAGAGGAGGTGGGAGGGAGAGATGGAGGGATTCCACGTTGGGACACAATTGATTTAAAGTAGCTGTGATTGTTCCAACTAATATGACAGACATATAAGCTGTGTCTTTGGATGTTGATCCTGGAAAGATATCAATTATCTCTACTTGAATTTTCTACACAGTGTAAATGGTATGGGTTGGCTTTGCAGACAGTAAGTTAGGCCTGTGTCGTCATGAAAGCTGTATCGAAGCCTTCACGACATGGCTGACGCCGGGCTCTCTCATGATGACTGTGCTCCTAGGAAGGATGGCTTTCGAGATGATGGGCACGCCAGAGTCAAGAGCTGGGGAGGTAGTGTTGCAAGGATCGATGCGTGATGGTATATTGCTGCAGGACTGTCGACTATGTTCTGAGCTCGATCAGGTCACTGGTGGCGGAGCAGACTATCGCCTTGCTTGCTTCGCCCTCGAAAGCGTCATCTTTAACTTCGGCAGACAACGTCAGATTCATCTGGGGAGCGAGTGTACTCTTCGAGCCTTGACCCCTGGTCGTACCATGGTAAAACGTCGCTGACTGAATTCAAGACAAGTCAAGCCTTAAGCGTCTGTCAGCGTATTCATTTATGCGATAGAGTCTGTCGATGAACGTACAGCATCGCCCCATGGCCTGGTTCACTGACGACAACGGCTTCGGCCAACTTCTCCTCTGTGATCTTTGGCTCCAGCTTGCGGTAATACTTTTCCTCCCATGCAGCCTTAACGGCCTCAATCTTCTCCTTGGGCACTAAATGAACGGAACAGCCACCCCATCCTGCTCCAGTAACTCGACCACCATATGAACCCGCTTCAAGAGCGATATCGCACATTCTGTCGATCTCGGGGCAGCTATGTACGTATACATCGCGGCTTGAAGCATGGCTCTTGTTCAATATGGCCCCAAGCCTTGGGAGTAGCGTGGTGTTTGCGTCCGGAGGTGGATGCTGTAAAAGGGTCTTGAAGGCTTGTACACGTAGGGCCTCGGTAAAGACGTGGTGCGCCCTTTGGCGAAGGTAGAAACGCTCTCCTCGTACTGGGAACTTCTTCATGAACCTTTCCTCTAGAGCTGGTGTTGACATATTGAGGAAAGAGGCGATTTCCTCCCGATCATATCCTTCTGATTTGTCCAGGATATCCTGGCTCAGTGATAGCATGACCTCGATTTGTTTTTCTGGGTCACTCTTGTAGCCACCTTTAGGAGAATCAAAGTATGCTGTTTGAAATCCTCGCAGACTGCTTCCCAGCGGGCCGGAGTCAGCTTCCAGCTTCAACTCCAGCTTAGCAGCTAGCACCTCCGCTGCCAGTGTACATTCAACCACGCGGAAATTGTACTGTTCAGGCGCTGCGACATGCTTATCTGCAGCGATAAAGCTTTGGGCAATCATAAAGGTGATTGGTGGTTCAGTCTTTGGGAAAGGGAGCGCCTCCGCGTGCAGCTCTGGCGAGAATTTGATACTGACTGCGTCACCACGGACGGAGAAAACAGACGCTGTCTGATCCATGCCTCCGGAGTTGACGCCAACAGAACGTTCTGACACAATCGCAAGCTCAACCAACTCCTTTTTCGGAACCTTCTCTAAGCCATTAGCCCGAAGAGTCGCCAATGCACTGGCGCAGACGAAGGCTGCGCTGCTTGATAGGCCACCACCAGCTGGTACCGTACCGTCAACCAGAACTTCCATGCCACTCGGCGAAAATCCTGCATGCTCCCTCTGCAGCAGACCGACAGCACCTCTGAATCCGGCCTTGAAATAATTGGTCCATTGCAGGGTAGACGCATCGATCTCAATATTACCATGTTGTGGAACAGAGAACTCGCCATCTTTGAACTTTTCGGAATTGACGTTGGATACGTGAATCTTAATTTTATTCTCCTGGGAATTTTGAGATATGACTCTCACAGCAATGAGTACGTCTGCTGCTATTGCCATGGGAAGGACTTCGTAAAGCGAGTAGTCAATATGTTCTCCAATAAGATTGACCCGTCCGGGGCTCCGAGCAATAAATTGAGGAGATCTGCCACCATAGGTCTCGGAAAACAGCTTCCTAAGTTGTTCGAACCGCTTCTCCTGAAATTTGAGGGCATCTTGGGGATAGATTTCATCAATGTCTTTCACCACGGGCACTGGATCATTCATGTTATCAGCAAGCACAGTAGCCTTGGGTTACCACCAAGCGTTGGCAGCTGAAATGGTCCTCCGGATCTTAGTAACCGCACCACAGATTGCTCGGTCTTTGCTTGGATTGGCGCCGTCGCTCTTGTAAGAGAATCGGATTGAGATAACCATGTCGTAATATGCCTCGATTCTCAATTGAGCATGCTTGGCATGCTTCCCCACAAAGCCCTATTGGAGTCTCTTGGCGTGCTGCTAGCCCCAATCCCGAAATTGTTGTCGAGGTGAGCACGGAGATCACGTTTACGTACTACAGTATTGGTGAAGGTTGGGCGATGGTGTACGGAAGATTGTATGAGTTTGCCACTGCGGAACCGATGGATAGTAGTTAGTCAGACCACCTCCAGCTCATCATCGTCGTCTCCAGTGTCCCCGTATCGTAGCGCAACTTCTCCTCCAAGACTGTCCCGCCCTGCCTCTTTGATTCCAGCTTCTGTCAGAAAGCGCGTCTTCTTCCTCGACCCTCTAGTGTCCAGCCCACTCGCCTTTCTCTTCCTGATTGGACTCAAGTGGACACTTTTTGCTTTGTTTCCCAGCAGACCCAGTGAGGATGCATCCACAGGATCGGGGGCTTCTGGCTCTGCAGTCCCTTTCGCCGCTCCTAGCCCCTGCTTCAGACGAAGATACTCGCTCCCAGCACCGTTACCACCTTCACCTAATTTCCTTGCGATCTCGTTTTCTCTCTCCCTCTCCGCAATTCGCCTCCTAACTCTGTCCTCCTTACTACCGTATCGATCTGTTGCACCTTCTGCATCCAGGAGCTGCGCTGCGCTCTGTCCTGGGATGGAAGGCCCCATGAAATATTGTGATCTACTACCGCGATCGTACTGGGGCCCTTCCCTAATGAATCCGTCCTCTTTCGCAGGCTTCTGCCCTCGCCCCTTGTCGCCGAAGTAACCCGTCCTCCCACCTTTTCTACCGCCAGGCGCGAAAGGAGCACTCATCCCTTGGACCTCCATCCGTCCGCGACGTGTACGTTCAATGACGACATCCACATGGAACTCACAAAATTCCGTATGTCGCTTGTCAATCCAGCTCTCACATTGCTTACCGTCTTTCCGGACACTCTTGCACCAGCCTAGGTTTCGGCTGGTGCCAATTTCGAGCACGGTGTCATCACTTGATGAGAGCTTGAGGCTGAACCGACCTGTGTCTTTTTTCCCAGGCGGTGGAGGCATAATCTCTGGGTTCAGAAGAGCGACCACAGTCCCCGGGTTAAGCTTTCGGAATCGTGTATATCCAGTAGAGAAAAGGAACAGATCGACCGTCCACTTCAGGTCCGTCAGTGTCAAGACCATGTATTTGCCGTTGGTATTCTGCTCGCTCTCGGCAGCTTCTTGCACTGAAGTTGTCTCAGCGCTTGTAGATTTGTGGGCACCCTTGTGAGCCAATGGCGAAGATTTAGATGCAATAATAGCGAGGACAACATGATCTGGTTCGGGTAGGTCCGGTAGAACGAATTCAGGAGACTTAACAGCGCCGAGGAGGTCGGGGAGTAAGAACAAGTGCTTTTCGGTAAGGGTACGTGTTAGTAGCTCATGCGGAATGAGGCGCTTGGAGAGATGGAAGCATGAGAAGGGCTCGAACATTGAATCGGACGTTTCGAAATCTATGACTCGCGAGGGTGGATCTGTAGCTCTGGAGGGCGGTGATAGTGAACGTGATCGCTGGATCGCCGCCTTCGAAGACATTTCAGGGGCCGGCGGAGCTTCTGGGGGGGCGTTGGGATTGATCCATATGTCGGAGGTAGCCGTGGCTCGAGTACGACGTATACCGGCACTGGTATTGCTTCGGTGTACTAATCCTCCATTTACCTTGTTCGCGGCTTTCAGAATATCATCCCTTGAAAATTCACCAATGCCGGATATACTATCTGGCTTTTGTCGACGTTCGATGCTTCTGGATCTTACCTCGGTAGTGCTCTGTAGTGCGTCGAGTTGTTGTTGGGTAACACCGAAGCCTGTACTCCTTTGCTTTTGCAATTTCTCTGCTCTCTCCTTCTGCGCCTTGTCTCGTTTCCGAGTCTCTGCAATCTTCTCGCTGAAGGACTTTGGCCTGTCCAATTGATGCTGCGATGGGGTGGGGCTGCGACCGAAGCCAGAATGCCAAGCAGTACTGCTAGGATGTAATGTAATTAGGAATGGATCATCGTCCTTTGAGGTCTCCCCGGCCGGCCTACGCAACGATACGTTCCGGCCCTTCAGTCCTTTGTCAATCCCTAAGAGAACCCGACCAGGTGATTTAGCTTCTTCGGCAACAATGTGTTTTCGCTGTGGCGACACAGGTATCTGCACATTCATTGAGGCTTTGGGTTTTGCCAATTCCGGCACATCCGAGCCGTACACTTTTTGAGATTTATTTTGATAGTTTTCTTTCCCTACTGCTCCGATGTTTCTTTGTGCGCCATTCCCCGAACCGAACGAAGTGGAGACCGTCTTCTTCCTTTCACGAAGTTTCTTAAGCTTGAGTTTCGCTTCAATCGCTGCCAACTGCAACTGCAGTGTTTCTTCGTCTTCGTCGTCATTACCCTCGACAGGTCCTTGATCTCCTAAGTCTCGTTGCAATTGGTTACTAATGCGGGTCGTAGAGGATCTCTTCAAAGGCGATGGTGATGGGGATGTTCGATCATGGTACTGGCGAAGCTTTTGCCGGCCAGATGGAGAACTCAAGAGGGCTTCATGGGGCGACCGTGGCGGCCATTTCGGTTCCACAAGAACTTCGGATTGATCAGCATTCGCGCTCATCACCTTCGATTATTAGCACAAACCAGTAGACATTGTTGTGTATTGGAGAGACTGGAATCGTTCTTAGCATAGCAATATTCTACAGCTTGCTCATGCCATGTTCAAGCATTAAGCCAGGACACCCCGTACCAACGGATAGATGAAAATGGGAATAACGATCTCTTAATACGGAAGACTTCCATTGTGCACCTGTAACTCAAGGCCTGTTCAGAAAGCTGCCGTGATTCGCGCTTAACGCGTCTGTCACGTCCCCAACGCGTTCTCCGCGAGCCGACATCTGGAGAGTCTCTCAAGTTTTGGGCGTCGATTGACAGCATCGACCGAAGTCTAGATGATGTCTCCGGCCAGTGATCCTCCCAAGCTCCTCGTTCTCCCCGAGAACCCGTCCCCAGAAGCCCGAATATGTACCCTTGGACATCCTCGAACTTCCAATCCAAGTCGATACTATTTCGACCCTGAAAAGGGAATCTACGAGTTTACGAGGATAGCGGCACCAAAACATGTGTATCGGAGTTGGCTCATTGGTGGCAAGAGTCCACGTGTTCAGAGCAAGGATAGAAGTGGGAATTTGGGAACCTCAATCCCTACGACGCCGGGTCTAAAAACTGGAAATTCCGAGGTTGCTCCACCCAATGATTCCAAAGACTCCGGTGCAAAACCAATATCCGACGGATATGTCCTCAAGAATTCGGAATTGCTGATTGCGACGCCTATCGACTACCTGTTCCTCCTACTTCCTTCGCTCGCCAATACAGCATCAACCAAGTCATCTTCGAAAGGACTGTTTCTTTCTGCCGATGACCATATAGAAAAGCTGGTGGACAAGTCAGGCCATTTGGCACAGATCTCAGGCCATGGGACAGCTCGAATCGCGATGGAGGAGAGGATCCAAGCAGTATGCGACTCCGTGGATGCTGGAGACGAGAAAATGTACCGGCTTAACGATGACAAACTCCTCGATGAACTTGTGACCAAGGCAAAGAAGATGGTTGAAAGGGGCCTTCCAGCAAGTATGGAAGAGAGGTTCATCCGCAAGGCGCTGGATACCCCCATAATGGTGGTTAAGCACGAGGATCGCTCAGTGTCAGAAACCAATGCATATCAGGGCGATGCGCTGCCCTCAGGCTCAACCTCTTTTGATACTGAAGACTCGCAAACAAGTACCGCAACATCTGTCTCGACCGCTTCCGTCAACACGGAAGTAACAGTTCCCGATGATCCTGCTTCAGCGACTGATAACACAGAATTGTTACACCCCCTACGTATACGAACCGCCCTCTCTTACATGATCTCAGCTTACATCCCCCCGACTTATGCCACAATCCTGTATACAATGCTCGGATCCGACAAAAGTCCTGTGAACTTCAAACCTCTGGATGAGCGACTCGCATCTCTTGCAAAAGTGAGAGCCGAAGCTCTTGCCGCTCGATCTCTGGGCGACTTCAGCCGGAAGAGGAGCATGTACGAGGAAGACGATGCGGTGGAATCAAGAGCAGAGAAGAAGAGACTTAAAGAAGACGAAGAGAAAAAGAAAAAGGCTGGAGAGACTAGGGGGTTAAGGGATCTGAAGAAAGTCGACACGAAGGGAATGAAGAAAATGAGCGACTTCTTTGGTAAAAGCATCGCGGTGAAGAAACGGTGATCGAGCCAAGACTTTCTTTGGCGCTCGTGGACGATCCATCGATTACAGGATGTTGGATAAGTCTTGCAAACCATTCACCTTCTTCCTAGATCCACATCCAGTACCTTCTTCATCCCGAACTGCTCTTCTCCGCCCCTCTCAGTATCTTCGTCAACGAGACCAAAGAATCCTCTCACAGCGATACCGACCACAGCTTCCCACAAGCCCGCCACAACATCCTTCAACCCCTCACCACTCTGCTTAAAATCTGGAAAGGCATTCACTTCCAACAGCCACGAATTACCCACATCGTCGACCATCCAGTCTATACCAAATACCTCGAATGAATTCTCCAGCGTTTGGAAATGGATCATCTGTTCCCTCGGTGCGGCTTCGAAGAGTGTACCCGTCGCCGCGCATATCTGATCGAACACTGACTCCTTCCAATTCTCCGAAAGATTGGAGCTGGCTTGCAGATCCCAGAAGCTAATCACACTATCTTCGCGGCTACCGTCTTGCAGACAGGTATTGGTAAGATGGACACGGTCATCTATTGGGTTGATTGTGTTGGTAGAAGTCGTGTTTGACGTTATACATCCAGGGGCGGAGTATGGTAATGGTGCGAAGAGTGCTAGCATTCCTCGGTAGACATACGTCTGCAGTGCGCCGACTGCGAGAACGTAGCTTCGGATGTGGAATTTGCGATCTCCGTGAGCGGGCAAAAGTAAGGGCTGTTGGATATACCTCTGCGCAATGAAGTGACGAAGCTGAGAAGTCATCGTCCCGGCCCCGATCATATCTTGTGCATTGATAGCTGGCGGCATCTCCGTGTCACTTTCGTGATCACTCGAACACATCTCCGTGTCACTTTCGTGATCACTCGAACACATCTCCTCTTCCCATGCCTCGAATATGGCTTTCAGCTCTTCCTCGCTACTGAACAGCCTGATACCCTGGCCTTGATCACTCATCCCAGGCTTCAAAACCCACCACTCCGTTTCCTCTTTCGCGAAGCTCTCGTGCAATTCCCAGCATTCTAGCAGTGCTTCGTCGAGGAACTCCGCATAGTCTATTTCAAAGGCTACGGTCAGCGGTACATGGCCTTTCAAATTCCGATCGTCTGGATGTTTGCTCCACCAGCTCGTGATCGTGCTGTGGAGGTAGTGCTTGCGGATCAGCGCTTTGCGAATGACATAGCTATTTGCAAGTGAGGTTTTTGGATGGGAAAGATGATGGGTGAAGTCAAGGGACTCGTATGGTGTGATCTGGAGTAGGTGATCGTTCGCAGTCGGCAGTTGGGTTGGCGAGGCGATAATTTTGTAGGAGTTCTTGGGAAGTTGATGGGAGAGGGCGGCGTGGATGAGAGGAAGAACGTAGGGGTCCGCCTCGATGATGGCGTGGATAATATGGGGCGGAGAGGGAGAAGTCGAGGAAGACCTGACCATTGATGTTGTCAGCAGGATCAAGGACGATTAGATGGCTAACCATCTGATGGATCGCAATAAATATTGTCAAATACAAGCTGAGGATGACGTATGATATATCGAGCTTCGTTCGTAGGGAAGACGCCAAGCCAGAGGGATATATTAACAGCCATGAAATCAGGTCGTAGAATGAAATGTTCTCTCCGGAAAATCGGGATTGTTAGATTCTGCAAGATTTATGTACATCATGACTTACTCACAACTTCAACTCCCCTAGTGGGATATCGGACGCATGCATATAATTCGCTTTTAGAGGAGTGACGCTATGGGGTCATCAGTACCGATTGTCGAATAGATGCAACGATATACGCACCTGGTATATCCTTGAGCAATGGCCCAACCGTCATTGCCCGCCGGACTAGCATCGATCGATTTTTGGATATCTCCAAATTTCGGCGCCCATTTGAAGTGGCGATGCTTGTGCCCTGTTGGCTTTTCCTCCGAACGTGCACTGTCGTCGCTCTCCCGAATCTCCTTTTCTCGAGTCTCAGGGGTTTCATCCGGTTCGGTAGCTTCAACCTCTTCAAACGAGGAACCCGAGGTCCAGTAATTTTGCAGAGCGTGGGTCATCACAGTCTTATGGTGCTCGACGTCGGCTATGACAGGGACATTACAGGAATATAGATCAACATCGGAGCCCCAATTCTGGTACAGGTGCTCAATGAGCTTGACAGAATGACGGCACGCTCCAGCGATCAATTCAGGGTCGTGGTTTCTACTCCAGAACGCAAAAGAGAGAGCTACAGCTTTCTGTTGACAGACGGCGGCCTCCATGGCTCCGCCGATCGTACCACTGGATAGACTAAACAGAGAAGTAGAATTTCTACCATAATTAGGTCCTGAAACGACCAAATCGATAGGGGGTCGATCTTGAAAGAAATGATGGAGACCAAGCTGGGCACACGTCGCTGGTGTTCCGTTCACGAGGATCCATTCCTCGCCGTCTTGGTCGGACGGTAGTGGCCTAGCATGAGTGGTGCCATCATCCTTATGGACATTGCCTGGACGAAAGTATGTAGGTTTGGTCAATTGTCCAACGAAATGGGCCTTGCCGATCCATGACCGTTGCTCATGAGGCAGGATCACTGATACTTGATGACCAGCTTTCCGTAGACTGTCGAAAAATGCATGGATATATGGTGATGATTGGTTACTTGTAGCTGGTCAAGACGATTGCGTTAGGATGTTTTCGGAGACAGGGACTTACGATGGGGGTCCATCATCGTTGATAAGGAGGATATGCATGATGACATGGATGTGTTGAAGTGAATTATAGAAATCTTAGAGCCGAGACCAATCCAGTCTAGTTCTAAGCCCCAACTAGCGCCCGGCGCAGCCCTACTTTACCCCAGATGCGCCAATCTCTGCCTTATCCTAACGAGGCTGAAAGCATTCGCCCAAATCTGGCGTTGCCATATGGTATGTCTTCGTTACCGTGATATCAGGTTTCGGTGGTCGCATTGGCCGTCAACTCTGACACATGAGTCTCTACATCTTTCAATGCCATATTCCTTGCGTTCACAGAAATCAATGATTCTCATGTGAGACGCGATGCGGCACAATTATCTATCTTGAGACTGAAACTAGTCGGGATACGCATCCCTCCTATACTCAGCCCCAGCGGCCGGAGACTTTCACTACCACCATACAACATAATCCTGCCGGAAACAAATGACTGTTAAAGGATGGAGCTGAACACGTTCAAGACTGAGCCACCATGGCTCCGGACAATAACAACAGGATTCCCCCCTGCACTGATTCAACTATCCACGGTGCTATCATCTCTGGTGAAGTCTGGTGAAGAGCTGTCTTCCTCATGGCTGCCGCGGGATCAAGTGCATTTTCGTCCACACTGATTACTAGTCAACCCAAAGGACCATTCTTCATTGATACTGGCGTCTGTGGGTGTGCTTTACAGGAGCAGCTTGGTAAAGCGGCTTGGCGATGTCTTGCGAACCGGACAGAGGGCATATATAAAGGCCAGGATGGAAAATGGTTTTACGCTGTCAGAACCGAGGACTCGGCCTCGGCGAATCAGCCAATAAATTCGGACAGCAATCCACCAGATACAGGGACAGCATACCAGATTAATAACGACCAGTGGTCTACATTTCCAAGCGACGGCGGGCCCAAAAATGCCCAAGATGTGTCCTGCACCGGGCAAAACGCAACACAAGTAAGCTACGCTACTGGGTCATTTGTATTCTTTATGTGAAATAAGTGCATAATACTGGTCTTATGACCCAAATGCTTCGTCGTTGTGGGAATACTGACCCTGAATTCATGCAGGCTTCGGGCACTTTCTATAAGAACATGGCTGCTCTCGTCTCAGGGCAATACAATCCATGCTGGCAACCAGGAACGCTACCTTTGGTGATCCAAAATGCCTCGGAATGGAACGCGAAAGGCTGCAACCTTGGATTCTTTTGTGAGCGGAGACCACTGACAGTAAGGCGAACAACGTGAAAGTACTAATCTATACATGTCTTAGGCCAAAATAATACTGACACCAAATTACCGACGTATTGCCCTCCTTTTCCTCAAGCCCAGGAGGGTAGACTAGCAGGACATACAACCCCTCCAATGGGTCCCTTGGAGCCTGTCATATGTCGGCAAGGCTTCTACTGCCCACCTCCTGGAAGAGAGCAGATCCTTTGTCCCGCCGGGAGCTTTTGTCCGCAAGGGTCATCCGAGGCACACAAATGCACGCCCGGTGCAATATGTCCTCAGGGTACTTACATCAACAGATCGCTACTACCACTTGTATTTCTAGTAATCGTTGATGTATTGCTCATCTCGCTAGTCTTCGCAGCAAAGAAATTTCGTGGCAAACGAAAACCATTCCGAGATCAAAGGCATAGCCGGTCTGACGGACTTCGATTTCTGAAGAAGACACTCACCTTTACTCAAAGCCCGCAATTCCATAGCCTTCCAGATGATGATGTTGAGCTGGAGCCTAGAAGTGCAGGGGTCAGGAGGGCTCCTACGGGATTTCTTGCGACTGCAGGCAACGAAAATGTCTTTGAAGGAGACGAAGACGAAGACCAATTTTCGAGAGACGAAAGTCCGGACCCAGACATCCAGCAATTTGTAAAGTCGCTTTCCAGATGTACTCTTGCTTCGAATTTCGGTCTTTCATTTGAATTTGATAATCTCAGTTTCCAACCAAGAAAGAGTAGCAAGCCCGTTTTATCAGAAGTGTCAGGACAGATCAGCAGTGGGACCCTGTGGGGGATCATGGGCGCTTCGGGCGCAGGCAAGTCAACGTAAGTATCCCGTCGTCGTATTTCTACAAGCGACGTTCCTACTCGAGTTGAGGAGGATATCAGTCTCCATTGTAGGGCCAGTCATTGAAAGAGACACGCTGACCGTGACCTATTCCAGGTTCGTCAATGTCCTTATGGGCAAACAATCACATACTGGTGGCGTTACTAAGGTCAATGGAAGTCCTGGTGTTATTTCTAGATATAAAAAGATTATTGGTTATGTTCCACAGGATGACATAGTCTTGCCTGAATTGTCAGTCCGAGAAAACATCCTGCATTCGGCTAGGGTTCGACTACCATCGGATTGGAAAGACCATGACATACAGGAACACGTCGATATTCTACTTCGATGTCTTCACTTGTACCATATCAAAGACTCGCTGGTAGGTAGCCCAGCTGCACCTGTGATCTCTGGAGGAGAACGTAAGCGTGTCAGTATCGGAATCGAATTGGCCGCTGCTCCCATGGCCTTGTTCCTTGATGAGCCAACATCAGGATTAGATGCTACTTCTGCATCTTCGATCATGATGACCCTGAAAGCGCTTTCCCGCCTTGGCATCACCATAGTCACTATCATCCATCAGCCACGCCACGAGATCTTCGAGTCGCTCGATTTTATACATCTAATGGGCGCAGGCCGAGTAATTTACTCTGGTAAAGAAGATGAGGTTCAGCCGTACTTCGAAGAATGTGGATATAGTTTTCCCAAGAATTCTAATCCTGCGGACACGATCATGGACATCATAGCTGGTGAAGGTCATCTATACAAGAAGTCCGGAGACACTGGCATTGCTCGCTTAATAGATTACTGGAAGCATCGCGAGAAGACCAAAGTCAATTCTGGAGGCATACCATCGACCGTCGAGACGGCCGCCTTGACCAGGACAGTGAAGATGCGAGGAGCTCCCTGGTACCGTCAGATATACTTCTGCCTTTGCCGAGCTCTCCTTCAGCAATACCGGCGTAAATCCAGTTTCTATTTCGAGATTGGGGTTGCTGCACTAGCTGGTCTCCTCATCGGCCTGGCCTTCGTAAGTGAGAACGGTCTCAATTTCAATGGCATGTTCCACCATCCTTACGAGCTTTTGTCATCGGCCGCGGACTTTAGCTCTGTGCCGGAGATGTCGCTACTCGTAGGCTTGGCCATCGGTTTGACAGCCAGCTCGCCTGGCGTGAAGATCTTTGGCGAAGAAAAGCTCATTTACATGAGGGAAGCTTCATCAGGCCACAATAGGTTCGCGTATTACATCGGCAAGATGCTGTCCACATTCCCACGCATGATCATCGCCAATTTTCACTTCACGGTCCTTTTCATGCTTCTCGCCACCCCCAAAATCTCATGGGGCGCTGCTTTCATCGCCAATCTCCTCTATTTCTACTGTATCTATGGTCTTGCCTCCTGCATCTCAATGATCACTCGCCGTGAAGATGGTCCTCTGATAGCAACCATGGCAAGCCTCGTCGTAGGAATCATCAGCGGGACGAGTCCCTCGTTGCAGACCGTCCGAGGATGGCATATGACATGGCTTTGGCGAGCGTCGCCGGGAACGTGGCTGTCTGAGGGGTATTTTACGGAAAATGTGGTGCCGTACGGATACCTTTACCAGATTGATCAGGCGGCTAACCGAACCGGGTACCACTTCAACAGGTTCTCCTTGGATATGCTGATGCTGTTCGCGATTGGAAGTATATGTCGTGTACTGGCATTTGTGGGGTTGAGGGCATTCAATCGGAAAGGACTTCGATAATGATGGCTGTCACCGTTCGTATTTGATGACTTAGTAACTATGGTTCAACGCAATGACACGAACTCTTTTACGGCCACAGTATAGTCATCTCCAAAAACTGCATGCACAAGGCCGATGTCGGTCAAATTTATACCGAGAGAGGTACTGGGGACTTCATGATACAATGCAGAAAGGACTTGGGTAAAAGAATAGTAGTTGTGGCGATGTGATTCTTGGATGACATGAGGTATTCAACACGAAATTACCTTTATTGTTTGAAACTGCTTTAGAGCATAGCAGAGCGGAGAGACCATGCCAGAATTCAACATGCGCTTGGCTTTTGGTCAAATAGAGCTGATAAGGGCAGTGGTGTTTATCGTTCAGATCTGGCTATCAAATCAGATTACCGTGAATTCATTGGATACCAGATTCAAACATCCTTGACGAAAAGTGTTTCTGGGACTCGAGTCTATGGGTAAAGTAGCAGGCAATTCCCTAGTGAAGGTGGCAGAACAATCCTGTCGCAGCCCGGGGGCGGGCCGCTCGCCTGCGCTTCACCGCCAAAGCTAGAATCTTTTGGGTATCAAACTCCTACTTACTTTAGAGTTGCATCTCAAGATTTTCGGCATCAAGCAGAAGAATTCAAAAGTAAGTTGAGGGTGCTGCGATACCCAACACGTGGACCGCAGCCATGTTTTTGCTTTTCTGAACAGCTAGATTACTATTGTATCTATAAGAGGCTACCCATCTTTGCAGTTCACTTACTCTGCTAAACAAGATCGAGGGACGGGACAGCGTTATATTCATTGTTAGTACATAAGGCTGTTGAAAAGATCGGATTGGTACGCAGATTTGGAAGAGGTCGGAGGGATAGGTAAAGTCTCCCTGTATTTCCGGGTTTGCTCTCAACAGCAGGAGTGCACTCGTAGAATCACGAGGGGAAGGATCAGCTTACTTACTTTCCACATACTGGCAAAAAGGCAGAGTTTGGAGACCTACAAAAGAGATGAGCTCAGATCAAGACTGCATCAAGATCCGGTTCCCACAACATCGACCGCATACTCAGCTCACAGCCTTGTAATCGAGCAAAGATGTCTGGACCAGTCCCTCATTCAAATTGTATTTCGATAGCAGATCTGCTGAAGAAACTGCACAAGCCTGAGATTTACGCGACTCCGGCAACGGCTGAGGAGATCGCTGCCAGCTTTGCTCTAATTTTTGAAGAGAATCGGCTATCACCCGTTCAATCGGCTACTTTTCTAACACTGCTGGCGACTTCATCCCGTGATAGAGATCCTGATGTTATCGCTGCATGTGCTGCTCAGATGCGGATTGCAGCCTTGCCGGTGGATTTACCCAGACTAAAGGCTGTCATAAAGCCACGGCATGAAGGCAAATACAATGGTGGGTTGTGCGATATTGTTGGCACCGGAGGCAGCATACACAAAACCTACAACATATCTACCACGGCGTCATTGATCGCCTCATCTTCCCTACTTATGTCCAAACATGGTAATAAAGCGCAGACTTCGGTATCAGGTGCAGCAGACATCTTAGCATCAATACTACCCAAATCCCCAAATCTCACGGCATGTACGGCCAACAACATACCTCAGATATACGAAAAATCTAGTTACGCATTTCTCTTTGCACCGAATTTCCATCCTGGCATGCGCCTGGCTGCTCCTGTACGGCGTGAGATGGGCATCCGCACAATCTTCAATCTGCTAGGACCTCTAGCGCATCCGATAGAAGAACTGGTTGAGGCCAGGGTGGTTGGAGTCTCTGATAGTTCTCTTGGCCCCGTATTTGCAGAAGCATTGCGTATCTCTGGTGCCAACAAGCCGCCAGGCAAGAGGAAAGCCATGGTCGTTGCTGGACGAGAAGGCTTGGACGAAATCTCGTGTGCTGGGGAAACAGACTGCTGGCTTCTTCACGAATCCGCACCCAATTCGAATAGAAAGCAGGCTGGGGTTGAACATTTTCGGCTTTCTCCTCTGGACTTCGGCTTTTCGACTTGGCCGTCATTGGATTCCATCAGAGGTGGAAAAGATCCGAAGGAGAATGCGGAGATTCTGATGCGGCTGCTGGAAGGTAAGTTAAGAGAAGACGAGACTCCAATATTGCAGGTCGTATTGATGAACGCGGCTGCAATGTTGGTCGTGAGCGGTATCTGCGAGGCGGATAGGAGTCAGATGGGCGAAGGTGACGATGGGACTGTGCTCACAGAAAGAGGTCCGGGTGAAGGACGGTGGAAAGAGGGTGTTAGGAGAGCACGCTGGGCAGTGGAGAGCGGGACAGCGTTGAAGAGTCTAAAGGCATTCACGGAGATCTCAAACCAGTTACCTTGACATGTTGGGTCATCTCGTGGCTCGTTCCATTTTCCACATTGACAAGATGGACTAGGGACATGATAGCATGATTCTGTTCAGAGCAAACTGGCTCCTCCTGATTTGCTCTGCTATCTTGAGAAGGTCCAACATTCGCCCACTGAATGGAGGCAACGTTCAGATTGACAATTTGTTATCAAAAGCCGACTACGACCACAGCTTTGACGACTTCCCCCAAGTACTCTCATGATAACCTAGGAGCGTGATGATTCGTACATATATCTGTATTAACAGATTGTATTTTATCACATGCTCATCGCAGTCACATCCAAAGCAGCTGGCTCGTCGATGCACAACAAGCTGCTCTCATTCTGTTCGCCAATCACCGCGTTCATGATCGTCTCTGCGCTCCGTGAACTTCCTCCGGTAATCGAATCAGTTGAGCTTTTCTACTGTTGATGAAGATGTCTTCAACTCCTCAGCAATTGTCTCTGACATCTGCACCCATTCCCGAAAGCCTGCTTGGGGCGAATAATCCAGAACAGCATCAACACACACAGCAGTTCGCAGAAAGTAGATGGCGACTCTCCTTGGTGCTGTTAGGGTTCCTATTACACAATCCGCTGAGTATTCGAGCATAGGATCAGATTGTCACCAATGCCAGTGAATGTGCTTCACCTCACCAATTTCACTTCAAAAAGCTTTCCGAGCCGATACCTTGATCGCATGTTCACAATTATTTGAGAGGTCATAATACCAAGAAGAGTGAACTGAGCATACAACTATATGGAATAGCTGAAGTGAATCCGCCACATAGGCGTATGCGCAATCCACATTGTATCAATGTAGATGCGCGCATAAGGATGTGGTGGAGAGAATTGAGGGATGAATTGCGAAGGAACAATGCGAAAATGACGAGTAAAAGCGGCCAGTGACCGTTTGCGCCAGATCGCGAAAGAAAGGTTTCAGGATCAGGCAAGCCAATGAGAGTGATCCCTGTTGGCCCCTTTCTTTCGCGGGCACGCTTTGTCGCCGAAGCCTCGGCTGGGAGGAAAGCTAGTAGAGGCGCTAATGGTGGGCTTCTGGAGTACGCTAAGCTGTACTCATCATATTGATCCAAAGCGGCGAGTCACGTGAGCTGGAGCCTGATGGGTCACTCGCTTCTATAAAGCCAGTGCCATTTCCCTCGTCAAATTTTCTATGTTCTTGGCAATTTTCCCGCCCACCCCGCCGCAAATCCTCCACCACCTTCCTCTGCCACATACTTGACGTCGATAGATAGGAAGTCGCAGTCGCAGTTTTTAGATTAATACCATTTGGAAGGCACATCATACGTGCTCTTTCCCTACTCTCAGACGAGAATCTTGACCATCCTTCCGATTTGATTTTAGCGACTTCTTCCACACTGCGACCTCACCTTCATACTCATCGTCACTCAACCACCTCTCTTCACCCTTCGATAAACCCTTTTCGACAGGACAAGACCATCGACATTGAGCTTGGCAATTGTGCTAGGCCCTGCGCTTGATGAGATAAGTGTTGAGACAGGCACCGGGTGTCAGGTCGAGCAGCACGGCTGTAGGGGAGACATTCAATTGTTCATCTCCCGCATACGGTACGAGCCTCATCACCTATACCTCACGGGCGAGCTTGGACCAAGATCCGTCATCGGACCTCTACGTTTCGCTCGACGAACCTCGTTCTACGATCTTCGATCCCCTTTTGCGGAGGACCTTACGTTCTGACCCTCGTATCATAGATTGCCGACTCGTCAAACACTCGACTGCCATCCATCTTGCTCTTCGGATCTGCCCTGACACAGGTATCCATCGCAAGAATGGATACTCTCACCACACACCCCTCCACCGCAACCCAGGCTACAGCCTTCACTTCGCCTGGCTCCTTATCTTTTCCAGGTGGAGCTGGAGACTTGACGCCACCCTCTGAAAAAGACGGTAACCCCCAGGCGAACGGCGCGAACGGTGTATACCAGAGCGGGCAGCAGCTTCAAAAAGGAGTGGATGCCACGTCCAATGGCAATGGGGTGACTCCCACAACTCCTGCTGCGACCCCTGGTGAGCAAGGGGTGTCGGGGATTGTGCCAACCTTGCAGTGAGTATAGCCCTGCCTTTGTCTCTTGTTTGACCTTGAGGCTTAATGGCATTTCTTCATAAAGAAACATCGTGGCCACGGTTAATCTCGATTGCCGCTTGGATCTTAAGACGATCGCGCTGCATGCCCGCAACGCGGAGTACAATCCGAAGGTATTGCTGGCCATGACATACCATCTTGTGCATGGTATGCTGAACATTGCTTTTAGCGTTTCGCGGCCGTCATCATGCGGATTCGTGATCCCAAAACAACGGCACTGATCTTCGCTTCTGGCAAGATGGTGGTCACTGGCGCAAAGTCCGAGGATGATTCACGTCTCGCCTCCCGTAAATATGCTAGGATTATTCAAAAGCTTGGCTTCAACGCGAAGTTTACCGACTTCAAGATTCAAAACATTGTGGTATGTAATGACGGCACATGTCATACAGATGCGGGAGCTAATTCATATCAGGGCTCTTGCGACATCAAATTCCCCATCCGTCTCGAAGGGTTGGCCAGTCGTCATCACATGTTTAGCTCTTACGAGCCTGAACTGTTTCCCGGTCTCATCTACCGAATGATAAAGCCAAAGATCGTGCTCCTGATCTTCGTGAGCGGCAAGATCGTGTTGACTGGTGCGAAAGTGCGAGAGGAGATCTACCAGGCTTTCGAGATGATCTATCCCGTCCTTCAGGGTATGCATTGTTTCGTCTCTTCCTGGATCTACAGCTAACATCATCAGACTTCCGCAAGGTCTGAGTCATCATCCTCGGAGCTGAGCTCTGCCATTGATGCCTGTACTACCACAAGCTACAATCCGCATGTACATTACCTCATTTCACGGCCTGACGAATATTCTCTTCCGCCACCTCGATTGCGATCACGAGCCCAGCCTTACCCGGTGACACATGCTGCACCTACAGGCTACTCTACGCTCTCGTTGTTGGCTCTTTATCATACCTGCATACCAAAATGGCGTCCGGTCGAAACAAGGAGTTGTCTTTTCGGTGCTCACTTTAATACGCAAGCGTTCATTTTTTCAGAACATACAACATTAGAAAGTCGCACGGCGGTTTACGTGCGCTGGTCGGTGGAAACCGCCGAAGTGCAATCTGCGGGTTACGAACGCGAGTGTCGTATGTTCATACTGCCCAGAGAGAAAGAAGAGATATCAGATTGAGAGACCTGAAGTGGTGGATGTGGAAAGAATCTTTTCGGTAGTTTACCGGGCATGCTTGCTGGAGGTTGTCTGTTCCCGAGGGGCCACTCGCACAGTGCCTGTGATGATGGTGGATCAAGGTGCCTGAGATACAATAGAAAATTGAATAGTATGAAATATGAGAAATCATTTCGTCAAATTGTGCACTCGCTAGACTGCTCGCGACTGTGCAGTTAGCGGAAGGCATTCGCGGTACTTTGTTCGCTTTTCTCACTGGCATTCTAAGTTCATTGTAGTACTGACCCGGGTCACTCAATTACTACCAACCTTCCTGTCCACGTCACTTTCTTACAATAAGTAAAGCAAGCTACTGTACGATGTCCCGAATACATGATGGGTGAAGAATGACCTAATGAAGAAGTACTTAGGCTGCTCCACACAACATTCCTTCCCCTCAATCGTACAACCTTGCTACATCCACATACATCCTTAAGTTGACCATCACCTTAACTTTCCCTTTCACCCTCCACCGCTACCCTACCCGTCATGGCCTCGGATGGAAATCCTGACACCATAATCCTCCGCAACCTGCACACCGCCTGCTGCATCGGCCCTGACGCCTGGTCTCGCCCCGGCAAACAGCAGCCCTTGATCCTAAACCTCAAATTACAACTCGACACCCGCACCGCAGGGCTCTCGGACGATATTGCCAATACATTCAGCTATGGGACGATGTGCAAGGATGTCCTCTCTGTGGTTGAGGGTGGACATTTCGATAGTGTCGGGAAATTAATGGAGCAGATAGCGCCGGTCGCGGCATCTTGGCCGGGGAATTGGTTGAGGGTAGGGGTTAGGGCAACAAAGGCGCTGTTGAGGGTTGAGGGGGGGTTGGAGTGTGAGGTTCTTTTTGAGAAGAGGAGGAGGTGGGAGGGGAGGAGGTGGGAATGGGGGATCTTGGGACTGAAGGCTGCGTGTGTTGTTGGGGTGAATCCGCATGAGAGGCTGGAGAAACAGGGTGTGGTGATTGAGCTTAGGATTGGTGTTGAAGGGGAAAAGTGGGAGTCAGTGGAGAATTTGGGGTATAATGATTTGGTGTGGAGGGATCTCGTGAGGGCTGTCTGTGAGGTTTGTTTTCTTTCTCTGACTTCTCATTTTCTTTGGGAAGGTGATGTGGGGGGGAAGGGCGATGCTGAGCGTTTTCTAGGTCGTTGAAGCTTCGACTTTCCAGACTCTGGAGGCGTTGGCGGCGCGCGTTGCTGAGACTTGCCTTTCGGATACAAGGATACCGCGGGTTAATGTTTTGGTGGAGAAGCCGAGCGCGCTGGCTGCTGTTGAGGGGGCTGGGGTGGAGATTACGAGGGATAGGGAGTGGATGATGCGTCGCGAGGAGCGGAAGTGATGAAGATTACGAAGGACTGGTAGCTACTTGTTTCTACAAAGTTCCCAGGATGGCTGTGATATTGCCACATCTACAGCAAACCGTGGGAGCGAGCTTCAGTGTCAGGATCCGGTCATGGGATATTGGCCTGCAATTACTACTACGATCCGACACCACGAGTGGACCTGGAGCCAGCACGACGACAAGCCATAAGAGTCCGTTCCTGATGGGCCACAGACTCGGCCCCCATCCGATCAAATCTATCGCACACTCAGGCTCGGTCCTGAATCAGTCGGGGACCGCTGAGCCTGCAACCTGCAATCCCTCGCAAAACGCACGAGATGTCTGCTAGAGCCTCAAAACCCCTGGAATCATCAATGGCAAGAGTCTAGGGTTCTCGCCCCAACGACCACAATGTACCAGAAGAAAGAGCGAAGAAGAGCACGCTGTGCGGGTGTAGGATCACCACTTTCAGCTCACTCCTCGTGGAATCCCGTAGCGAGAACGGAGGCTCACGGGGTTTTCAGGAATTGATACGGGGAAACACCACTGTCGGATATCGCCAATGTACTCCTGGATTCAGGACCCAGGTCGTTGGGATAGGGGATAGGGGATAACGACTTGGGAGACTCCCAATACAAGGTCTGGAATAAACAGACCAAATACACGAGTTGGCTCTCATCTTACAGCTAACATGATCAGAATCTTGTAATTACCATCTAAGCATGTAAACCCCCCCAAACTTCTTCCGCATATCTCTAAGCTAATTTATACCAGCTCTATGCTTTCCTATTCCAAGACTGCTCCCATCGCACATACTCTGCTGCTGCTCTTCTACATACAGTAAACCGAAACTATTATTGAGCATTTACATTTCAAATCTAATCTAATCTAATAATCCCCAATCCCTCATCCATACCTGCCACCAAGCCAGCGTTCCGAAGACAGCTACCTCCAAGAACGGGAATGGAATATCCAGGCACCCTACTCCCTCATCGTGGAAGGGAGGATGGAGGGTAGATTTTTTTTTGGTACTGAATGAATGAATGATACGGCTTGTTTGAAATCTGCGGTAGTAATATGGGTTTGGGGATGTTTCTTTTCTTTTCCTTTTCCTTTTCCTTTTCCTTTTCCTTTTCCTTTTCCTTTTCCTTTTCCTTTTCCTTTTCCTTCCCTTCCCTTTTTCCTCTTTTTCTTTTCTTCGCTTCTCCTCATCTCGAATTCTTAAATTAGGTATAGACCAGAGGTTACCTGCCTACTATTCTACCGGTGAAATGATTGCTAGACATATTCCTACTAGGTAGAATAGTTCACTTCAGCTCAGAATGGAAAATCATACCCATCAACGATTCATTCTATAGGTATTTCCATCAATTTCCATCAGTTTCCTCCATTTCCAGCTACTACTACTAATGCTGATGATACTATCTACCCTCCCACCCCCCCCTTCAATAATTCTTGCCGTGCACTCACTTTTCTCTAGAAAAAAGAGACCCAAGCTCCACCTTTGAATCAGCGCCGACAGGAAATCGAACCTATTGTCTTATGAATCCACCGCAAACGTCTCTCTCTTGTATTCTATAGATCACATAAATACGATATCACGTATCAGACCTGACCTGTCCTGCACTATCCTACGTATCCTACCCCTCTACGTATTCTAGCCGTTATATCCTATCGATGTTTGTATGACGCAATTGTATATAATGAAATCATTCGTTCGTTCTTGTTTGGTCTGAGAGATTAAGATTAAGATTGTGGAGATATGGAGATATGGAGATGTTGTGTTCGGCATCATCTTTACTATTATTGATATTATTGATATTATTGATATTATAAAATGACTACCACCGTCGTCTTCGTCGTCGTCGTCGCTGAGGGTTGATGAGTTGGTTCGGTCGGTATATAAGTATCTGTTTTTGTTATAACTTGCTAGAGCTAGAGCTAGAGGTTTTTTTGTTGGAGTGGTTGTGGGGGTTGAGTTGGTGTGGGTATGGGGTGAGTAGGTTACGGGGTGAGTAAGGTAGGTAAGGTAGGTGCGTATGGTAGGGTTTGATATGATATGATATGTCAAGAGTAGAATACGTTGGTATTTTTGTTTTTGTTTTTGTTTTTGGCTTTGGGGAAAGAGTTGAGGGAAGGAGTTGAGGGTTGGGTTGATTGGTTCGTTAGCGATGGGAATGGAAATGGGAATGGAGATGGAGATGGAGATGGAGATGGAGATGGAGATGGAGATGGATTTCTTGAATACTTGTTGACTAGTTGTGGATTGTTTTCTTTTTCTTTTTAGGGGAAGGTTTCTAGGAGAAGGAGAAGAAGAAGAAGAAGAAGAGGTCGATGGCTTATATCCTTTTTACTTTCGTTGATTGAGGTGAACATTGGCTAAAGACTAGTAGAGACTGGCAGACTGGCCATTCCCATCCCTTCCCAGTCCAACTCAGTTTAGCTATATACATACCCCAATCCTATAGAGATATTGTCGTCTTTCCACAATCCCTATCGCGGAGAAAAACTCCAACTTATTCATCTTAATTTATCTTATCTTTTCTTCACGTGGGCATGGTACGGAGTACGGAGGAGACGCGTTGCTGATGCCATGTTTATGTTCTATGGTTGTGGAATATGTCTGGCTTTTCGAAGATGAGAATAAGAAATGTCATAATGGTGATCGTGTGTCTATATACCTTGAATTATATTTTCCTTGTTCGTTTATCTCTGGCCTTTCCCTTTGGACGCAAGGTAGATCTAGACAGTAGTAGTACATCCCATCACAGCTTACTCCTCCCCAGCCTCTCTTCCTTCCCCCACTCCTCCTCCAAAACCCCCCCCCTCTCCCCACCTCGACTCCCATCCTCCGTACCCGCAAACATCTCCACCTTCCCCCTCCACCCCCACAACGCCGCCAGCTCCCCCTCCAACCCCCCCTCAATCGCAGCAACGATCTTCCCCCCCAGCACCGGCAAAAACTTGAACCCATGTCCGCTGCCACCCGTCGCTAGAAAGAGCGAGTCGTTGTAGACGGGATGGTACGCGATGAGGAAATCCCCCGTCGGCGTATCCGTGTACCAGCATATCCTCGTCGAGGAGAAGAGGCGGTCGCCGAGCCAGGGTATCGTTTGCTGCAGGAAGGCGCGGCAGGCGCGTGAGCCTTCGGCGGGGATGGGGGTGTATTTGGGGTTTGGGAGGGAGGTGGTGATGGGGGTGCCTTCGGGGGAGACGCGCGTGGGGTTTGCGTAGCCGTAGCTGTGTCGGGCTATTTTGAGGAACCATTCGCCAGTGTGGGCGTTTTGGACGGGGGGGATGACGAACATGCCCGTGCTTAGGTTTAGGAGAACGGGCCTTTCGTCCAGCTTGGCTTTCTCTTGCTCTGTTATGGGCACGTAAGCCATGACTTGGCCCCTTGCCTCTGCCCTCCCACTTAGATCGACCAAGGCTCCGCTCCATGCGCCGGCTGCGACGACTGTGAGATCCGCTAGTATCGCATCTCCATCTTCCAATCGAGCCCCAAGGACACGGTTCTGGTCTCCCTTTTCAAAGAGCAGTTGACGGACCTTTGCCTGTCGAAATACCACTCTCCCTCTCTCCCTTACCCTTTTGATAACCAAGGCCATAACGCCCTCCATAGCTCTTGCATTATCAGCCCATCCACTGCCCCAATTCACATATCCACTTTCTCCTCCCGTGCCCCCAGTGCCGAGGAGCTTGCAAATTTCCTCACGGCTATTCAACGTTTGCACATGGCATCCCAGGCTCTTCGCGTTCTCCCGGGCTTTGTTCACATACTCCGAGCCGGAGTGATCAGCCGTCAAGGCAATACCGCTCTCTCTGTAGACACGATGGCCCTCTATAGCGCCAAAGCCTTGCCGCCATTGCTGCTGTGCAGCACTCGCTAGCCTTGCGTAGGCCGGATCGGCATAATCCGGGCGGATGATCCGGGAGGAGTCAATCGACGCTGCGTGAGGGTTCTGATATTGAAGACCAGGATCGGAGGATTCGAGGGATGGCAGGTATAGATCTAGTAAGGTGATGACCGTCCGATCATAGCGAGGGGAAGACAATAGGGCGAGAGTTGTAGACACTGTTCATGTTGGTACGAGCTTAGCATGATACGGGGAAGACGGACGGCCAAAGACGCCGGCTCCTATCACGAGAATTGAGCTTGGATTGGGCTGCTTCTTGGACAATTGGGAGGCAGACTGGTGCTGAGGAGTCATGCTGGTACTTTGTGTTCTTTGAGGGATATCATGAATCAAGTCGTGATTTTATCAATCTACCAGGGCATTTCATAGCGCCCGAGGGACCATGTCATCAAACGATACTCATGTATGTCGAGATTGTCATTAGTCTCGCTAACTAATCCACAAGAAGAATTCTACAATCTGAATGATTTGCAACAAGCTTGCACTGACACGATGGTTTTCACTTTCTCTGTAGATCGCGTCCGACTTTTGATAGCCACCTGTGCAAGCTGGTCCCCATACGCTTGACCATAATATCCCGGCCTATTGGTCTGACTCAGCCATCATCCACCAAAAGTCTCTAGTTAAGATTTGGCGCGCAAGAGCATCATGATATCTATCATCGTAAGTAAGTGCTCGTGTCAATTAGCCTGCAATTATCAAGGAAAGGAGCAATCACCAGTATCTTGGGGGGGGACGCTCATCGTAACCCCCGTATGGCCTCGGTGGTGGAGACCTTGCCCTAGGTCGATCGTACCCATTAGCAGCGTAGGGATCTTCATAGCCGCGACGAGGTGGGGGTGCTCCGTATGGGTCTTCACGGCCATAGCCACCACGAGCAGGTGGATAAGGGTCATCGATAGGAGGACGAGCCGCACGAGGTGGTGGTGGGGAACGATAGCCACCATGACGAGAGTAGTAATCATCACGGGGAGGTGGGGAACGACGACGGTAATCATCACGACGAGGGCTGTAACCACGAGCGGGAGGTGGGCCCCGGCCGTAGTAGCCATCTGAAGGTGGGTAGCCACCTCGACGGAATGGTGGTGGAGATCGTGAGCGGTAGCGCTCGTTACGTGGCACCTCGTCTTGGGTCTATGCAGAATGAGTGAGCGTTGAAGTATGAGATCTAGGGGCACATACATCAGCCTCGACATGAACGTTTGCGCCTTTGAATTCTTGATTGTCCAACTTCTCAACGGCAACTTTCAGATCACTAGCGGTCTCAAACTCCACAAACCTGAAGATACGTCAGCCACAGATCTCTTATCACGGGTAAGAGCTTACCCTTTGCCATCGCGGTCGCGACCGACCTCGGAGTAGACGACGTCAAGGTTTGATCGACGTGCAAAGTCTTTCAGATCCTAAGAGCCTCAAGTAAGTCCGTGCCGAGGTAGCCAACCAGGTAGAAAAGTCCCGTCAAAGATTCCAAATCGCCAAGAACCAGGGCAGCAGAGACAAAGGCCCAAAACATGACTCCAATAGAACCTCCAAAGTCAGGGCAAGGGCAGGGACAAACAGGGCAGCACGACGGTCCTACAATAACGCCAGACCACGGAGTAGAGACCTTGAAGCATCTAGTGGATCTCAACTTTGGCCGTTTTGCGGCAGTCCACGGAAAGACATCAAGCTGATACCAGGCATGAATAGGAAATGCAATAATCAGACCCTCCCGCGGAGCCACAAGCTTTGGTTTGTCCTTGCAAGGATGGGCCATCGATCCTCAAAGAACCAAGACTGAAGGTAACGGAAGAGAGCTAACCTGCCAGCTGGTTTCCCCTGGAAGACCAGATATCTGCATACGGTACGCAGTACGTCGTGGACGTGGATGGGTACGGTCCGGTGCGGGAAAGTCTCGCTGACGAGATCCACGTGCAAATTGGACGGTGAGGCGAGAGCCATTCATGTCAGACCCATCTTTGGTGGCATGGTAGTGTCAGATTGATCATGCCCAGCTTGTAAATCATATCAGGGAGAAAACATACGATAAGCTGGAAAGAATATGTTAGCATGTTTCCCCAAAGCTGGCTTGAGTACTTGCATACCAGGGACCACGTCTCTCGCATCGAGTGCATTGTCATACTCAATGAAGCCGAAGCCGTTCATGAGTTTGACCTCGGTGATAGTGCCAGGTCCGTCCTTGAAGTGGCCCTGAATATCTTCTTTGGCGACTGCAGGCCGGATATGGTAGTCAGCAGAGTTCCAGAAGGTCAGCAACATAGCAGGCAGTGAATCTGGCATCCCGTGCCGGATCCTCAGCGACCAGGGATTGAGACTCAGCCAGTGCAGCCGGGCTTCTGCGACAACAGAAATCCTCCGGTGTTGGTGTTGACCTTGACCAGGAACCGCGTAGAATGGACATGGGATGATGGAAGGTGCACTTGCATACCATCACGAGGGAGGTTGCCCAGATATAGGCGGGTGGAGGATACTTCAGCAGCCATCTTGCAGGGTTGAATCCTTGAATTGGACTGTGCGACGAGGTGGACGTCAAAAGTGAGGGAACAGGAAACCGGTCAGATGGTCTAAGTATCCCCTGGTTGGTGATGGAGGCCTCTTGCCAGAGTGGGGCTCGCGAACAGGGGACTCTTCTGTGCTGCAAATTGGGGAGACAAAGAAGCGCCCGGTTTGTATGAGCGTGTTTGCTTTTCGGTCAATTGTCGCAGAAGTTTCTAGCCATACCCATGAATGGCTTGGCAAATCCTTGGCATTATCTGCCCAGGCGCGCTAACGTAGGCGACTGGTCGTTCTCATGCAGCAACACCTAAGGTAGACTTCAGAATAAATCGAAGGTCACGCCTTTGTTCTATACGGTCGTGTCAATTGGCGACTACGATTCTTCATCATCATGAGATCCCAGACATACTTTCACCCAGTCTTCACTATCTTCGAGCAACATTGGGCAATTGCTATCTCAACATAGGTAATCAGAATCTGATCAATCGCTTCGAGCTTGTGCAAAGTTTGATGGGTATCTAGCAATTTGTAAAGTACAGTCTGAGAAGCACCAGTCTTCGGGCTAAGATATGTACATGCCCAAGTGAAGAAGATGAGGGGATAGTGTTGCAAAGCAGTAGGTATTTCTTTTCCTCGTGTTTACGCCTGAAAGAGCGCCGAAATCGTGCAAGAGTCCTGCCTCAGAAAGCGCCGAAAAGGTCGTCTAAATCCTCTATCCTTATATTTTCCGGTTCCCGTGTTTCCCATGTCAAGCTATGCCCACTGTCTCCCAGTATCGATATTGATTCCTTCATTTCTGTATCTTCACTTTCTCGCTTCGGTGCTGTCTCCATGACAAGCGATTGCAGCGGCTTGACCAGGGGACTGCTCAATCCTCCCATACCGGTGTCCTGAGCATGTTGTGTTCCGAACAGGGCTTCAGCAGCTTCTCGGTTCCTCTTGGCTTTTTCTTCCTCGGTTTCTTCAATGTCCATCTCATGAATGTCTTCGGTAGACGGTCTGACGGTAGGATCGTCAAGGCTCATGCCTCGCATCCGCATGCTGCTTGCCGTCTGGGTAAATTCCTTCTCGTCGCCTTCGAGTGGAGGGCTGACAGCTTTATGATTGCGACTCAGTATATCTTCTGGGGGAGAGCTATGAGAACCATCCCTTGCTAAACTTGACCTTCCCGAAAATGACGAGCCTGCCGGGGTGGGTGGGGTCACGAAATCGCCTTGAACGTCGGGTGCGGGAAAATCGAGGTCTTCCGTTGAGAGTTCAACTTCGGGACTGGGACTGAGTGCATTCCGTCTCCGTTCCTCGGCCGTTTCAGTATCCTCATCAATGCTTGCGCTGCTGATGCTCGGAGAGATGACGCGCCTCCCGCCTTTTCCACCAGTGTGTGGGGCATTTACAATGTCCAAAGAGGTAGCTGGAAATTCTTGCCGAGGAAGGGTTGTGAGGAAGTAGTAGATCTTTCGAGGGTGAACAGTGGTTAGCTCTTTGTCAAGTGGACATGGTGAAAGCGCGGTCCAGGGACGTTTGAGATATGCTGATAGCCGCGATGACAACAATGCCGCGGGATTTGCAGAACTACATTCAAACATCAGTAGGCTGAACCTCACGATATGGATGGCGCTTCCCCACCTTGAAACAGAGTCACTGATATTCGACAGGACTGCAGCCAGCTCTTTGATGAGATGTGGTCTATTGCCAGTCTTCTCCAGCTGTTCAATCACACCGACGACGATATCATCAGAAATGCCATCCGTATCGACCTTGTTGATATCTGTTGCCGAGCGAGGTGAGGGTGGTGGCGTGTTCTCGTACGCAGCCCTCCCACTGCTTTTTGGCCGGGCTGCGAAGGAAACGGCTTTGGCAGGGGTTGATGTATTAGTTGACGATCGTGATCTCGATGGTATTTTCGGCGACGGTGAGTCTGAGGTATGCGACCGCTTGATTTTCTTGATCGGTGGTTGTTGTGGAGGGGACTCCGTGACAGGCGAAGCTTTGAGCGAGGGGCGGTGAGCTCGGGATGAGCTGGGTAGTTGGATTCCCAACGAAGGGAGAGACAAGGACTTTCGGCGAGTATTGTACGGCATGATGACCGGAGAGTTACTGTGGCATCGATAATGTATTGAGGTAGCCTTGGGGGTCGTGCGAAGGATCGTGATGTGGTTGCTGAGCATGATGCAGCACGGTCGTGTTTGGAGGGCAACAAGAATGCGAGTCAGACGGGGGTTGCAAAGATCCTATTGGAGGATTTGCCGGGCAAGGAGGTGTGCGCAGGAATGCAGCCTTGCAACGCGCAGATTTTCGACTTGTTCCAGCCGGCGGCTTTGGACCCTGTTTAGTTTGTTCTGACTGGCCTGGTTGGATCGCTTTCAACAAGCCAATAAGGAATTGACTTTGATTGGCGGGCGAGCCAGGCCACTACTGTCGCAGGCTTCACCGCTTGATCCAAGGCACGCGTATAGGAAAGGACAGTGGTTCAAGGTTGGTTTGATGGTGCTCGATGGCAAAGCAAAAGACGAAGCGTGGGATGCACTGAATAGGGGGCACTACGTTCCGTAACAACTAATAAGGCTCTAAATGGAAAGTTTGATGCGCTGACCCGGCTAATGGAATGGGCGTGGCTAACAGCCTAACGTGCAACGACGGGTGAGTAGCTGTTCGTACTAGGCTCCGACTGGCAAAGCGCGGTACCAGTCGATCTTGGGGACCGCATCGCACGATCAAACCGCCGTTGGTCACCGAGATTTATGTCACTTTATGCAGTCAATCACTCCACGCCCGGGAACGCTGTTGCTTCACCAGAGCACTGATCAAAGCTTTGAGCTTTGAGCTTTGAGCTTTGAGCTTTGGTAAGTTGTCTGGGATTGGACCGCTTCTAAGCGAGAATAGACCGCGTTGTGTGATGGGAGAATCACATCTCACAGATCAGTCACAAAACGTCATGTTTGGAGCAATCATATCTTTGCCTGGAGCCTCGTCTCCGGAGGCAACCCTCACACAAACCCGATCGACCAATCAACGAAGTCCCGCAGATGCTGGCTAAAGCAGCGGCTTTCTCGAACAACGACGGTTGCCTGCAGGGTCGTATCAAGTGGGCCAGTGGCCAAACCTTGGTCAGACCGTTGGGTTTTGGGCTTAGCGTTACGGACCATGTTCCGAGAGGCGAGACGATCATCTGCGGATTTAATCGTGCGACTTGCCGTACAATATTCTAGAGGCACAGGTTGCCGTACTCAGGGTACTGATATCAAATTGCAATCACCAAGATGATTTCATCCAACTATTCTCAAATGAGCATCGACAATAACCTCCCTCGTTCCGTACGCCGGTTGCGAAGGTGAAAGCATTCTTAATCATGCCCTCCTCGGTCTTCTCGAGACCTCCTCTCCAAAGCGTGTTGACATCGCTCGAAAGATATTCACCGTCTTGAGTACCTACCTTATAATACCCTAACCTTACGCACTGTTCCCAAGAAGCTAGTCTCAGATATAACCACAGCACCCAAACTGATAAAGCCACACCTTTATCACGAATAACTCTGACTCTCACCCGATAATGCGCTTTCCCTTGTGATATCCCCGACCATGGCCGAGAAGGAGTATCATCCTCCATGCCACGGGAGGCTCCACTTACCCGATGGAATATATACTTTGCAGTGGTAGGCCGTCGAAACCTAGAAGAATTCACCTACTTCTAGTCCACACTTACTTCTAGTTCACGCTCTCCACTTCCGTAACGAACAGCTTTGATAACTTATTTTTACTATAAGAATTATAGAGTATCTAAATCTGAATAGTTCTTAACGCAGAATATTTCTTATAACTAGCCTAGTTATTAATCTATAGAGGCGGCAGTATTCTAGCCTAAGGGACCCCGGAACGAAACCCTAGAGTACGGAAATAAGTAACTCCGGGACGCTAGCCCCTTAGGGCTGGACCAGAAGTAAGTTTGGACTAGGAGGGGGTGAATTCTTCTACTAACAACTATTCTACAACCACGTAACCCTCGTAAAGGCCCCTGGGGGGGACTTATCAACTAATAGGTCTCTCCCTAGTACTAATAGCAGCGTCTTACTATCGGCTACCTGAGATTAATTATAGTACCTTACCGTAGTATCTCTAGGGGTTTAGTACCTATAAATTCTATTATAGTCTTCTAGCTCTTTCCTAACTAGAACGCTTTTAAGCCTGTAACAGATATTTATAGTAAACTAAAGACTATATATAGATAAAATCTATTACCTACCTTATTAGAATAGCTACTACTATTAGGGTATAGCCTCTTCCCCTACTACTAAGGTAGCTTACTACTAGGGTAGTAAATCCCCTATTCTAACAACTTTTATTAGGACGAAAACGTCTTAATAGGGTAGGGGATAGGACTTAAGGGCTAAGGGTCCTATTAGGAGGTATAACTTAAGAAACTTAAACTATCTTATAATTTAATAACTATAATATATATATATATTTTAAGCTAATAATATCGCTTATAAATAATTATATCTAAGTTAAATAATATTAAGCTACTAGAGTCTACTACCCCTAATATATAACTTAATACTACTAATAGATAGGAAACTAAGAATTAGCTAAGTTATAACCCTTAAGATAGAAGTATATCTACGCTAAAACCTACCCTATTATACGGGGTATAATCTAATACTAAGATAGCTATATAAGTAGTAAAGAAGATAAAGAAGAAGGCTTATAAGTTTAATATATCCTTTAAATAGAGTATAAGACTTCCTAACCTTAGTTAACCTAATAGATAGTCTACTAACGCAGAATATCTAGAGGAAATAGTCTAGGAAAAGGCGGATAAGAAGGCTAGAAAGGCGGAAAAGAAGACCTTAGATTATAAGGAAAATATATAAAAGGCGGTAGAAGCTAGGGAGTATAAGAGTCCCCCTCTATAGCCCTATAAATAGTATTAGGGTCCTTACTAGACCTAGGAGTACTAAACCCCCCCTTTAGAGAAGTAATAGTAGCCTAAGAGGGAAAGGGTACTAACTATAAAGTCTACTAGAACCCCTCTAAGGTAGTTATAAAAGAAGAAGTCGAAGATATCTATACTAATAGAACGGGAATATAGCTAGGGAACCTCCCTAGGTAATAGCTCTACTAGGGCTACCTTAGTTAATAGGGGGATATAACTCCCTATTAAAAGGAAGAAATCTATCCCGTAGTCTATAAGTAAAGGAAAGGTAATTTAGATAAAGAGAAGTAAGAAGAATAGGAGATAGACCCTAATAGAAGTACTATCTATAATAGATAGGAGGAGGCTCTACCTTAAGTTACCTATAAAATTAAGGGATAAGGAGAGCTCTCTAACTAGTAAAGAAATACTTAATAGGATAGAGTTAATTACTAACTTAAAGAATATCTCTTATATAATATTATATAACTTAAAGGGATAGATAGTATACTATTAAACTACTAAAGTCTCTACTAAACTATTTAGATAAGGCTTTAAAGTTAAGCGGTATTAGGTAGTAATAAAGAAGTATTATATAGCGGGGCTATAGGTATTTATAACTTATAAAAGTATACCTAGCCCCTTAGTAGACTAGTATCTCTTTATTAAGAAGATTATAAATCTTATAAAGTTTTATAGATAGAAGTTCTAGTATAGCTTTAAAGAACTAAGAGGGGTTAATTTTAATAAGATAGTAATAGTATTTAAAATAAGTTTTATTACCTAATCCTTTAAAGTCCCTTATAGGACCCTAGGGCCTAGGTATTTAAAACCGTTTATAGCTAGGTTTAGGCTAGTAAGCCTAGCTAGGAGGTATAAGATCTATAGGGAAGAGAGGTACTTAATAATTAAATACCCTAGCCTAATAATTCTTAAGGCTCTAAACTTAAGATAAGAGGTATACCTACTAAGGGATAGGCCTATAATCTCTAATTAATATAATTATATTATAAGGACTAGTTAGGAATACGGCGCTACTATTAACGTGGCGTCTATAGTACGTAGTAACATGGCGCTACCCCTTTTCCTATAGTATATAGAGGAGGGAATTCCCCCTAAAGGAGAAGGGTGTAAACGGAAGGAGTAGCTAATAGCTCTATCTACTTATATTAGCCCTAATATATATATCTTAGTCTATAAGAATTAATAATAATATGACCTGATATAATATACCCTAGGCGAGCTAATAATATAGAACCGTTATATTAATTCTTTCTAATAGGAGCCCGGCCTATAATCTTATTAATTAGGGCCTAAGGACTTATAATACCTAAGATATAGTATAATATAGACCTGCTTAAGAAATGGCTAGTATACTATCCTTATTACTTATATATTAAGGAGACTATAACTCTAGAGGTCTAGATACTATTAGCTCTAAGATAGCTTAATAACTATTTAACTAAATAGCTATCCTTAAGGCTAAAGTAGTAGAGTCCTGATATAATACTATTAGTATAGCCTTATAAAGGGGAAGAGGCTTAATAGATCTATTAGGGCTCGCTATAAGGCGTAGTATAACCCCTTCTATATATATACCTCTAATAGGAGCCGTAATAGTAGTAATAATAATAAATTAGGACTATAAGAGAGTAAAATATAATAAACCCCTAATATTTATTAGCCCTCTAATAGATATTTATTTATAGATTATTAACTATAATAACTTCTTTAACTTATAGATTATTAAGGGCTCTAATACTTAAGCGTTTATAGCTTATACTTACCTTAGACTTAAAATTAGAATAAGGATATAACTTATAAGACTATTAGGCCTCTAAGAAACCTTTAAGGACTAGGATAAGCTATAGGTATAGCTATTAGAGAATTACTCTATTAGGGATATTAGATTAGATATAGAGTTAAAAATAGACCGTATATATATAGGAAATAGAGAGTTAGTATAAAATTTTATTAATAGATTTAAGACCCTAGTAATAAATCTATTATAGAATAATTCGGCGATTTACTATACCTTTAGGAAAAAGCTATTAGCTAAAATCCTAGACTATATCTACTAGTTATAATAGTAACTACTAGATACGTTTATAGGATTTAAGACCGTAGTATAATAAGCTAAAAATTATATTAGAGTTAGGAAGTAGACCTTAGAAGACTATAAGGAGGTAGAATAGGGTTAATAAAAAAGGGTATAATTTACTAATAACTATCCTAATAAGGAAGGCGGAGGACGCTCTCCCTTATATAATAAACTAAATAATATAAACTTTAAACTATTAGGGTTAAATAGTAAGAAGAGGGCTAATATCTATAATAACTATTAGAAGGCCTAAAGGGATTAAAGGGTATATATATATTATAGGTAGAAGAAATATTAGGTTAAAGACTATACTAATAGACTTATTAATTACCCCTATCTAAAAAATAATTACTTATAATACCTAAGATAGCGTCGCGGGTTATACTAGTCTTAGAAGAGGGCCTTATAACCTAGGAATTAGCTCCTTTAAGGTAGGCGAGGCGTAACTTAGACTATTAGTTATAAAAGCTATAATATACCCTTAAAAAGGAGTTCTTACGCCTTACTTTATTAGATATATTTAATAAGGTCTATAATAAGGATTATATCTTAATACTTATATAGATATAGAAAACCTATTCTAACTTATACTATTAATATATAAAATTAACCCTATAAGCTTTAATTAACTATAAAGCTATAGTGAATTTTATTAATTAGGACTAGGTCTAAATATTAGGCCTTACGCCCCTAAATACTAAGGTAGTAAGGGTAGTTAATATAAATAGAAGGATAATTAGTCCTACCTTATTATAAGCGCTATTTCGCATTAAAATTAGTGCTTTAAGTAGTTACTACTCTTATTATACTTTTAGAGCTATTCCTATATAAGGTTATTAGATAATTCTAGGCCTATTATAGCTTTAATAAATTAATCCTATTATAGATTAGACTAAGGGAATGGTTAGTATACCTAATAATATTAGGGTACTAGATTAAATAGACTTTAATAATAAGGTGGAGGGAGAGACTATCTATACCTATTACTTTATAACTAAGGAAGCCGACTAATTACCCCTAAGGGTCTTACTAGTAAAGTACTTAGAATACTTAGACGTTTTTAATAAGGAGGTAGGAAGTAAGTTACTACCCTATTATAGTAAACTTAATTATACTATTAACCTTTAGCTAGGAACTATACTACTTTTTAGCCCCTTTTATAACCTATTAGAGACTAAGTTAGGCGTCTTAAAGGTATATATTAAATAGAATCTTAAATTAGGCTTTATTAGATACTTAAAATTAATAGCTAGGGTACTAATCCTATTTATAAAGAAAAAGGACGGAGGCTTATACCTTTATATAGATTACTAAGGCCTTAATATAATAATAGTAAGAGATTAATATCTAATCCCTTTAATCTTAAATATTCTAGACTAATTAAGGAGAGCTAAAATATATATAAAAATCGACTTATAAGGGGCTTATAACCT
>JAABUV010000060.1_pt1 | contig 147001 bp, 262 predicted proteins | sample 5559971 | NCBI WGS metagenome assembly JAABUV01 (sample SAMN10711881, study PRJNA513362) | rock metagenome | isolation source: Antarctica rocks | place: Antarctica: Victoria Land, Knobhead nord | collected 2015-12-19 | reverse complement strand
AGCAGAGCCGGTGCGGGCCGCATTCCAGGCGTGTCGCGCTGCCTCCTAGGGTGATCACATTGAGCAGCTACCTTGCCAGGCGCGCTGGCAGGGGCATCTTTGCAGTGCTGCTGGTGCGGCGCGGCTGGGGCCCCGCTTGTCGCCGCGCGAAAGCGCTCGCTGAGCGCGGCGGCGCTGTGCTGGGCGACAGGCGCGCACAAGAAGCCGCGCACGACGCCTAGCGGGTCCCAGGACCAGCCGTTTGCCACACCAGGCGCAGTCAGCACGGACGTAAAGATTCGCTGTCGCCCGACAGGCGCGCGCCCCGCCTTCTGTTGAGAGTTGCCGGGGAGGGCGTGCGCCATTGGAGCGCTGGGGTGCTGTAACCCCGGCAGGCCGGCCCCGGCGCAGCGCGCGCACACGCCGGCAACACTCGACAGGTAGGCGGGGCGCGCGGTCGGGCGACAGCATCTTCACTTCCGTGCTGACTTCGCCGGGCGTGGCACACTCTTTCCAGGACTCGCTTGGAGTCGTGTGCGGCCTCTTGTGCGTGCCTGCCCACCCAGCTGTGTCTTGACCGGTGCTCGGCAAGTGCCAAGAGGCTGGGAGGAAGTGAGCTGGTACGGGAGCAGACGGAGAAAAGTCTAGGATCAGTCCAAGAAAAGTCTTGCAGCAGTCCGAGAAAAGTCCGGAGAAAGGTGCCCACCCCGGGCATTACAGGAAGTAGCTTGAGCCGTGCGGTGCGCGCGTGTGCTCCATACGCAGACACCCACAATGAAAAGGGCGGCGCCCGGCCTCCGCCGCAGCAGGACTGGGGGTGGCTGCCCTGCGCAAGCGCCGGCGGCTGTGGCACTGCTGGGGCGCGGCCCAGCATCAGAGTCGCCAGCGGCCAAGCCAGGTCCTGCGCTGCATGCCCGGCGGCCGCAGCAGGCCCTGTTCGCCGCCGCGCGCCCTCCCCGGCCCCAGCACTGCGCAGCGGCATGGTTTTGGGCCTCGGAAAGCCGCCTGGCCGCGCCCTCTGCTGGCCAAGCCCTCAACCCCAACCCAATACCCACCAGCGCGCGAGCGGCGCACATAACGCATGCGCCACTCCCCAGCCTCGGCCCGGCTGCGCGCGTCCCGGGCGCGCCCAACCGCGCCCAGGCGCCTGGGCGCGTCCGCGGCACGTGAGCTGCCTGCATGATGTCCCTGCTTAGACAGGCAGCCCCGCGCTGGGGTGCGCCACGGGCCCCACTTGCCCATGCACTATGACGCGAGCAAGACTGCTCTACAAATATGTGCGAGTGCGAGGCTCATGCGAGAATGCGAGGCTCATGTGAGAGTGCGAGGCTCATGTGAGAGTGCGAGGCTCGCACTGCAGTGCTACAGCTTGGAGCTCTCTAGGCGGTTGTAGTTACATCAGTTACAGCAGGCATCACTTCCACAGCACACATGGTCTGCTTTCCTACCCCCTTGCACGCACCAGGCAATGGCCCTGGGACTGGCCTCACGACAGAACTCAGCCACAGAAAACTCCCTATCAGTGCTTGCAAGCAGTGCGCACTGTCCTGATCAGCCTGTGGAACCCCAGACACATCGCCGGCAGTGCATGCAAAAGACAGGCAGGTGGCAGCATCTATCGCATGAGATGGGGCCCTGAGCGTCCAGAGTGCACTAAATTTCCCTATGCTGCCCAGCTGCTCTGAATACCTGCTGCAGGTTGGTGCCAGCAGGGAGCAGCAAGCTGGCAGGGGTTGCAGCACGGGCCAAAACCAGGATGTAATGACAATGCAGAGCGGCATGCGCAAAAGGTCATCCTCGGGCCCCAAGCCAGCCACTAGTTGCAATCTAGCTTCAGAAAAAAGCAGCTGCCCAAGTGGCTCCAGCGCACACACTCAGAAAATGCCAGAAAGCGCTTGCCGGACTCGCACCGCTCGCATGCACAGTCTGCCGCCTGTTGTCAGACGGCGACAGCTAGATGCGTGAAAACCACATCGCCCCCTTGGGCCCAAGCAAACCCCAGGGCGCCAGCAGCAGCGCCCCGGCCGCCATGCACAGCACCAGCAGCACGGCCTTGGCGGCCTTCCGCGCGCAGGCGCAGCAGGGAACCCTGGCACGGCGGACGTCGCCCCAAAGGGGATGTTGGCCTGCGCCATCCAAAGCCTACCTCCGCTCCTCCTTCTGCCGGGCACCAGCATTCCAGCAGCCCCAAAGCCGGCAGGAGAGCCACAGCCGCCGCCGCCCGGGGCCCTACCCTCTCTACGAGGGCTCAGCACCAACCTAAAACCTACATGCCGCCACGTGGCGCGAGCGCGGCCCGCGGCGCCTGGGCACTCATGGGCGCCTGCGCGGCGAAGGGCAGCGCGGCGGGCAGGCTGCCGAGCGCCAGCAGCAGGTGGTGGCACTTGCTGAAGGCCAGGCCCGGCAGCGGCTGCGTGCCCTCGGCCTGCACGCCCTGGAGCTCGGCCGGGTTGAGGCCGAGCAGCTTGAGCGCCGTGGGCGCCACCTGCGTCCGGGCGCGCATGTTGAGCCGCACAAAGCCAGGGTTTGAAATGTCCCGTTAAAGCCCGCGCGTTCCCACGGAGCCCGGTTGGGATGCCGGGGGCCCAAGGGACGAGGCCTTGCCTGACATGCTTGCAACAGGGCTTGACCCCAGTACCAGGCAGAGGGCATTGTCGCTCCAGCGCAAGTCGATCACATCTGGCACTGCTTACAGGCATGTACTGTTAGGCTCGCAGGCCGCCGCTGGCTTTCATCATCTGCTGACAAATGTGCTGCAGCCATAGGCCGTTTTAGTTAGGAGGATGCGCACGGGAGGCTGGCAGCAAATGCGCAGGCCTTGGCAGCCGCCGCGCCAAGACGCTCTCCGGGGCCACACGCAGCCGGGCCCACATGCCGTCATCGGGTCCATGATGCAATACAGGGCATAGGATTAGGGTGTAGGCAGGGGTTACGGGTGCCGGCCAGGGCGCGCCTGGGTGGAGGTCACGTTCTGCGTGACCACGCCCGGGACCAGGCAGGGGTTGGAAACGAGCAGCGCCGTGTGCTCGTCGGACATCATGAGGCTGCGCGCGCGCGCCGCCGCGTCAGCTCCTGCCTGTGCCTGGAACAGCGGCTGCCTGGTGCAACTAGCGGGTCCGTGTAGAACTCACGCACAGCATGACCATCAGGGTTCAGTCGCGGGCTGGGCTGCTGTACGCTCTTGCGTACGCATGTTGTAGCAGATGGTGCGCACGCCCGAGGCTGGCACAAGTGCGCCACCAGACAGGCATCAATAGCTGCAGAAATGAGCATGCGGGCACCCCGTATGCTTAAACCGCATCGCAAGGAAGTGGCACCTTTGAAGATAGAAGCTTTGCATCATCATCATAGTAATGAAATGGTTGTGGCGGTCTGGGGGTGTAGGGTTAGGGCGCACCCGCCATGGTCGGACACCTTGTTGTTGGAGCCGCTGTACAGCGTGCCGACGTCGGGGCTAATGACGACCTGCGGGACGACGTCAACGAGCGTGCCGAAGAGCGCCGCGAGCGAAGGGCCGTACAGGATCTCGGTCGCCGGGTTGCTGACGCCGATGGCGGCCAGCGTGGCCGGGCTGGCGGTGATTGCGGTAACGGCAGCCTGTGCGCGGGCGCTCTTGGAAGTAAGCGGGGTGCCCATGTGACGAGCCTGCTCTGTTGTTTTTGGCATGAGCACGACCCTGCAGGGGTCTTGGTGCATGCGGGCGCCGCATGGAACTCTGACACGCGAGAGCCGACAGAGCAGGGAGCGCCCAGGCTGGAAGCGCTGCTGGAGGAGGGCTCCCCGGGCGGCGCGGGGCGCGCGCCTGCACGTCGGCGGTCGCGTTAGACTTGAGCCAGATGTAGCCGGCGGTGTCCGAGGCGGTCTGGACGACCGGGTTGATGCCCGCCAGGAGGGGCGTGAGCGACGCGCTGCGCGCACCAGGATGAGCTGCTGCAATTAGCACTTTGGACTGGCGGCTGCACAATGGGGCTAAGTTTAGGAGCTGCCATGACTGGGAAGCCCCGCCAAAGCTGCCACACTCTGACAAGCCACAGTGGTGTCGGTGTGCGGGGGCTTGCGTCACATGCAGAGCGGTACCCAGACTGGGGCGGCTGCCGTGCAGGGCTGCAGCGGCACATGCATGAGTGCACGGGTGATGTCCTGCTTTGTGGTTGGTCGGGCTCTGCCTCCCAAGCATACACGCATGTGGGGCCTGAGGCCTTTCACCAGTCATTTAAGCAGTCACTCAGCGGGCGCGGGCGGGCACGCACACAGACTTGCGCGACAGGATGGTCCGGTTGATGGGCGAGTTGCCGTGCTTGGCGGTGATGATGAGCACGGTCTTCTCGCGGATGCCGCCTCATCCAGCGCGTTCAGGATGACGCCGAACATGCCGTCCAGCGCGAGCAGCGCTGTCGACAGCTCCGACATCGGCTCCGCCTGCGCGCGCGCCGACGCGTCAATTGCTGTCTCTTGTGACTCGCGGCTGCCGCGTGCACCGGCGCCGGGCAGGCCGTCCAGCGCCAGCGGCGCCTCCGGCAGCTCCGGCATGTACCCCTCCTGTGTCGCAGTGCAAGCGAGACGAAGCGGGCGGGAGAACATGTGTGTTAAGCTGCATTCCCGTGGCGTTGCTGGGCGCGCACCTTGCGCGCCTGCACTCAGCACTCCTGGCTGGCTGTTACAGAACATCACTACTGCGTCACTGACGGCAAACAACGGCCGGACTGGCCGCATGCCCACTGTGCAGGGCTGGATGTCAAAGGAGCTGGGGCGCACGGAGGGGTCGCCGCGCGCGTTGAGCTGGGAGCTGACGTACGTGTTGCGCACGACGCCCGACGCGTCCGCCTGCTGCTCCGGGTTGGTCTTGACGGCGTAGTCGCCGGCCTGGATGATCTCGTTCGCCGCGATGGGGTCCGCGTTCTTGGCCGTGGCATTGTTGTTGCTCTTGGCGGCGCCGTTGATGGACTGACGCGCCGCGCGGCGCGCCGCTCAGCAGCGAGCTCTCACCGTCCACGGTATGCATGGGCACAGAGCCCTACCCGTGTCCCGCGAGGCTTGACCGGCGCGAGGTCCTATCATGAGTAGGCGGCCAGGGTGAGTCACGCACGCATTGCAAGTGAGCTCTGCGCACCTGCAGGGAGGTGCCCATGAGGGCGGGGATGCCCGGCAGCGGGGTGCCGTCGGACTTGATGGACTTGGTCCAGTTGACCACCGCGTTCATGTGCAGCTCATCGTACCTGTCCGCGGTCCGTGCGCCTCCGGTGATTGCCAGGATGGCATGCAGCAGCGCGCAGGCATGCTGGGGGCCTCCGGTGCGGGCTCATCGCCGAGCTAGGCCGGATGTCCAGAAGAATGTATTCCTCACCATCACAGGGATGGGTGAAGGACAAAAACGGAGAGCAGACAGGTTGGCTTGGCAACGCAGGGCTGCACAGGACACCATTCTGCACAGGACACAGGACACCGTTTAAAAAGCAAAGAGGCGTAAATTGACTTTCTCCACGTCGCATGCTTGTGGGCCGTGGGCTCGCACTGGATGAGCTGCGTGATGTCAAGCTTGGCCACCAGGTAGTCGTACGCGGGCGTGTAGATGTCGTCCATGTTGGTAGTGGAGCCTGGGGCGATGGTACCAGAGTCAAATGCAGCTTTAGTGTAAATTGATACGAGGTGGTGTCCAGACCAAGCTCGAAGGAGCCATTATTGCATACATGGCTCTGCCAACCTGACCCGCAGAGCCGGAGGGGAGCCATGGAGCTCAGTGGCATTGCAATGTGCCGAAGGAGGGAGCACCGTTCTGCGGGCCGGGGCCGTTGACAATCTGCGTGCGCAGCGGACCCTGTTTGGTTAATGTGACGCATGGGGGTGATTGAAGTTGTGGCGCTTTCACAACATGTGCAACATGTGCAACGCAGTGAAGCTACGTATGCACCATATGTGTGACCTAAGCGGGTGATATGTGAGGCACGCTCGTCCAGTATTGGGGGCCACGCACGACGTAGCCGCTGGCCTTGTCGGACCAGGTGGTGGTGAGGCCGTGAGCCTTGGCCACGCCAAACATGGTGTTGATCTTCAGGTAGCTGCGCGCGTACATTCTCTGGATATTGGAGCGTGCCCAGCTCGTACATAGAATACTGTGCAGTAGCGGTGCCGTTGTGCATGTCTGGTCAGCTTGCGCATGAGTGTCAGCATGCAAGTTGCATACATGCATAGAGCATGACCTTGCACACTCCTGCAGTGAGTGAGGGTGTTGTAGCAAATGCCGGGCAATGCTCAGAAGCGTCACAACGCCTGCCTGATTGAGTAGCAGAGCAAACAAGCGCTCTACAGGTGCATGCCCAGCATCTGTTCCTCGCAGGCCGTATGCGCCCACGGGAGCGCACTTCTGCGGGTACACAGGCGTGCAGCCCTTGCTGCCATCGCGGGGCAGCTTGGTGGTGTCGATGGGGCCGCCCGACAGCGTCTCCGGCTGGCTGTCCAGCGCCTCGCTGCGCACAGCAGAAGCGCGCTCTCAGCGCCTCGACTTAGGGTTCTATGGTAGGGTTTAGGGTAGGGTCTTTGGCAGAAGCGAGCACTCAGCGCCTCGAGCGCGCGTGCAGGAGGCCCGCCGCAGCATTGCCGGAGGCACAGACATGGGCTTTCCCACAGGGCCCACCTGAAGTCCACGACTGTGCCCGGTGTGCCCGTGCAGTTGGAACCAGGCGGGTAGAGCGTGCGGCTGTACGACCCCTCTGTTCCCATCCCGGGCGCCAGTCAGCACACGAGGCACGGAGCAGGGCATGGAAGCTCGAGCGCCAGCAGGCAGGAGGAGCAGCCGCACGGCATGCTTGCGCTGTGGGCCTTGACAGAGCGCGCTCCTATAGGCGCTTGATAATAAAGCAGCATGGAGGTCCGCAAGGCGCACAGCAACTGTGGCAACCGTGTCCTGGCAGGAAACATGCAGGCTGGAGCAAGCAAGCCACGAAAGGCATGTGGCTCAAGCGCGCGCACCGTAGAAGATGCCCGACACCTTGCTGGAGCCGCCTGCAGGAGCACGTGTGCAAGTCAGAACTAGCTGCCTGGTGACGCCGTGCTTGCAGGCCTCAAACACATATGCGCAAGTGAGACTGTACTTCAAGCGCGCTCTATGGCCCGCGAAGGTGGCAGCTGAGGGCCCAGCCGCCGAGGGGGCGGGGCTGGAGCAGGTGCTGAGGGCCGTGCTGCGCCGCAGGTCGCACCGGACACAAGGTTGACCACGCCAGGGAAGGAGTCAGTAGGCGGGTTGACATAATTGTTTGTGTAGGTCACCTGCACGGACACAGCCATGTCACATTTGCCTGCAGGCCCCCATAGTCCTGGCCAGAGCGTAGCAAGGCAAAGGTGGAACAGACTGTTGCTCGCACTGCGTGCCACTGGTGCGCAGGCTACCAGCAACATGGGGATCAGGAGCGCACGCCCTGGCCGGACAGCTTAGCGAGGTTGGATGTAGGAAAATCTGCTGTGAAGGACGCCAGGTCCACCGCGTGAAAGCCATCGACGCTGATGCGCACAGCGCACACTGGGTAAGAGATCAGCTAGTTGCGAAGAGTCTTGCCAGCGCGCAGGTGGCCAGCTGCGCGGCCTCCACACTAGCCCACACACTGGCCACGAGCGCTATGCAGCAGGAGACCAGTGCTTGTGCTGCCAACACGTGGGGATAGAGTGCAGCTGCAGCGAGTAATCTCTGCCCTAGCTCCTCCCTCACCTGACCACGAAGACGTGCTTGATCTCCGGGCCGTGGAAGCCCTCAGTAAGCTGTGCGAGGCACGCCAGCGGCGCCAGGCACGCCAGCGCGGCCAGCAAGCATGCACGGGCCTGCATCCTGATCAAGCTGCAAACTCCTCTGTGTGCTCTTGTTGGCGTGGGCAGGCGACGGAAGTCAGTGAGGCGGCTGCTGGCGGTGTGGCGGTGATCCGGCAATCGGAAGATGCTTGCGAAATGCAGACACTTGAGGCCATCAGGTGAGTTTGAACATGCAGGGGCCACCTTAGGGCATGCACAATGGCGCCCCATTTTGGTGGCCACATGGCCCTGGCCGTTGGCCAACGTCAACAAAACTCATCGAGTCCCGGCGTTCAGTAGGTCAGTACAGCCACACAGCAGCATCGTCGTACGTTTTCCACAAGGCAGCCGCCTTGTAGCTACACAGCGTGGCATGCAGACAGCTACGTCAACAGTCACGCCTTGGCAACAGCCCACAGCATGAAATATGGCCGCACGAGGGACGTCCCCTGCGCCCAGCGCTCGGCCCTGGCCGCCGCCCTGGGCAGAAACTCGCGCTGCAGCGCCGCCAGCTGCGCGTCGGTCAGCCGGTCGGCGAGCGGCGCGGGCGGGTAGCCCTCTATGTACTCGAACATGTCGGCCGCAAAGCCCTCTGCGGTGGTATTTGGCAGCACCGCCACCTCCTCCGTCTCCTGCACCTGTAAGCACACGGCACAGAAGTTACTGTAATCAACAGACATCACAGACTGTTCAGACTAAAGTCTGTCTGGACAAAGGGTCTGAAGCAGCCTTAGAAGTAAGTCAGCTGCATTTCCAGCCTCGCATCTCTTAGACATGCGTTTGATGTCATGCATGCTGCCATGCTCCACCTGAATGCGCTTCATGCCAATACTCTGCACCAATGCTGGCTCGCATGGTAATGCCAATACGTAAAGCAGCATGTGAACTACTCAAGGCCGTTGTTCAAGGTCGCAGGATACAGAGCGGCGTTGTGCACAACCGAGCTTGTATACAAGTGGTTACCATGATGCATGATGAGACTTGGGCGCTTTCAGGAGCACGCCTTTATATCCGCAAACCCAGCGGCCGCAAGCGCCGCCTTAATGACGCGCGGGGTGCCCAGCGCGGCGCCCACGTCCTCGATGCGCACGCCAAACATGGAGGCCGCCAGCTCAAAGGCCACGTCGCTCAGCGGCACGCTGGGCACGCGCTGGACGTTGAAGCACAGCCTGCCGCGCAGCGCATGCTGCAGCGCCGTCAGCACAGGTCACTTCGACACTACTGCACAGTGGCTGCGCAAGTCCCACAGGCGCAGTAACAGCACGCCAAACATGGCTGCCTCGCACAGCCTGCATGCGAGCATCATACCCACCGCCTGACCGATGCGCGCCTGCTCCATGCATGCGCACACATGTGCGACGCGCTCCAGCCTCCCGAGGCTTCCCGGGCCACTGTGCTGAAGGCACACTCTGTGCAAACGGCGCCCAATGCTGAGCGGCGCGCGCGCCAGGCAGGGCGCGCGCCTGCCGCCCGGGCGCAGCCAACCCCGATAGCGCCGCAGCGCCGCCGGCGTGTCCTGCAGGTACGCGAGCCCGCTGTTGCAGATCACGCGGTCGATGCTGGCCGCGGGGAAGTCGACCGCCTCGATGGCCTCCTGCGCGCCCCGTGCCTCCATGGTCATGCGTCTTCGTATGGGACTGGTACCCCTGATCATGCACATGCAGTAGGCAGTGCCCAAGTGCTTGCTTGCGGCCTGTCGCTGGACTGGGCGTCACTGGAAGGGGCAGATGCGGCGGCAATTTGAAGCGACGCCTTGCCGCGTCCCAGCGCTCCATGCAGGCCCCTTGCTCCCTCCACGCTGTGGGATATTTATAGCGAGGCCGCGCTCAGCGCCCAGGCGCTGCTCAGCGCGCCCGGGCGCGCCCCGCGTCGCCTGGGTCAGCAAGACGGGCACTGCCTGCCTTGCCGCCGCGCGCGGGCGGTGGCGCGCGCCTGCCGGAACGCGACGTTGGCCAGCCCCTGCGCGCTCGCCTTGCGTTCCGCGCGGCCGTGCATGCTGTCCGCGACGTCCACGCCAACCACGCGCCCGGCCGCGCCGACGCGGTGCGCCGCCTCCAGCGCGGTGTTGCCTGCGCTCGGGCGCCGCGCGTGTGACTCGCACGAGAGACGGCGCAGCCCGCACCAGCCAGCCGGGGCTGGCCGGGCGGGCCGGCTAGACAGGGGCGCCGCCAGGCAGGCGGCGGCGGCGAGGTTCACCTGTGTTGGAAGCCAGGTCGACCACAAATAAGCCGGGCTGCAGCTCGGCCGCGTCGCACAGGCGCTCGCCGAGCGTGGCGCGCAGGCCGGCCTGCGATGAGGGGCGGAAGGGGGCCGCCGCAGCGCAGCGCAGCCGGCCTCGGCCGCTTCGCGGCAGCGCACTGTGCCAGTGCGTCCATAGGCTGCGTGACGGGTTGAGCGGGCGCTGAACTTGCATTGCAGCATGCACCAGGCAGCGCTGTTAGCAGCAGCGGCGGCCCAAGGCCAGGGCTCGTGTGCGGTGCTGATGCCGCCGCTGATGGTGCCTCAGTGGAAGGACACCTGCCGAGAGCAGTGCGGCGGTACTCTGCTTGACGTGCGGGGGAGCACTGGCGGTGTGAGCAGCAGGGTCCACCGCCGTGTTACTGTGGCTGTGGGCGCTTGAAACACTGTGCCAGCCTGTGCTTCACAGCAGACCAGTAGAGCAGGCATTGGCAGCTTTACTAGCAACCTTTTGCAGACCACGCGAATCGGCCACACCATACCAGCTCTGGCTGGTGGCGCACCTAGCTTGGTCACACCAAGTCCCCTGTGCGGACAGAGCTCTGTCTATGGCCTGTTATTGGATTCGTGCCGAGCTAGGACCTCGCAAGAAGCGCAGCTGTGTGGCGTGTGGCGTTCAACTGTCTGTACCACTTGACACTAAACTGTCCAAGGCACAGGCAGCTCCTTGGGGTAGTTGCCGAGGACGGTCGCTTTTATGCTTGAGGCAAGTGCGAAGGGTGAAAATCTTAGGCCACATGTGCATTGTGGGGCATGGCATGGGGGCATATGCAATGCCCCCATGCCATGCGCACCAGCTGCAGTCAAGCACACGTATGGCACCATGTCAATGTATATTGGTGGATCTCGAGGGACTGACGTCACAGCCGCAGGGGGCGTCCCCTTGCTCAACACACAGCAACTGTATGGAACCCACGAGCAGAGCCAAAGCAAAATGACATGCACCATTGGGCAGCATTTGGCCTCTTCGAAGGTCCACCCCCAGCGCCGAGCACACCACACGACATACATGCGTACGCTGACCTGCGGTGCTGCCGTAGGCTCATGATGCAAGTCTAGAGTTCTGCTTGAGCCTGATAATTTGGTGCAGCTGCACCCCTGGTTTTGGCTAGAGACTCCCCCTCAGAAACAAACTGGACCCCAAAACTTGCTGAGGCCTCTGAAATGCGTCCATGCACCCCCGCACTGCCAGCCTGGCCGCATGCCCTGGCCACGCCAGGTGGGCATGTCATCAGTCCACTCCATGTTGCTGCGCAGTGTCTATGCGCCGATCTCTACACCACAAGGATACAGCGTGGTGTTGGCGCAAACGGCCATGCAGGAACGCCCAAGACAGCCGCGCGCACAGGCCACACAGGGCGGATGGCGGTTTGTAGCTAGCGGTCTCAGCAGCGGCTGGGCAGCCCAAAAGCTCTAGTGCTGAAAATGCACAACCGAGCATAGCTACATAGGCGGGGAGGGCCAGCGCTGTCGTCGGCCGGGTTGTGTACACGTTAGGTAAGAGATTGGCTGGGCGCGCAGTGCCACAGCCCTGATGGCGCTAGGCCATGCATATGCATTCCGGCGCACACCGGTCGCACAGTAACACGGTGGCCGCCACCAGGCGCGCCATGCACAGGAGTGCACAGGACGCCCTGTGCCGCTGCACTACCGGGGCTTTGCAGCGACATTTCCGTCCCAGAGCTGCGTGGCTTTGCCGGTGGCGACATACTCGTCCCAGCCCGGGATGGCCTCGGTCGCCTCGTTGATCGCGTGGATCAGGTGGCGCGTCTGCGTGCGGGGGGCAGCGCAGGTCAGCCGAGCGCACGCCGCCCAGGCACACGCGGCCGGGCGGGCGCACACCTGGTTTGGGGATCCCAGCAGGGTACAAAGCAAACGCTACGGAGCTCTGCAACCACATGGGGCAGCCACACCAAGACGCAGCACAACTTTACAACCTCGCATTCCAAAAGCGCTGCTGGGTGTTGCAATCAGAGCTCGGGACAGCTCCGCGCTCGCCAAGCGGCGCATGCGTTCATCACGCAGCGCGTACCAGCTCGTTGGTCATGCCCTTGGGCGGCTCGCCCAGCCCGCGCGGCGGCGGCCCCGCCGCGTACGAGCGCTTGTCGAAGCGCCACGCGCCTATCTTGCCCGGCGTGAACTTCCCTTCCAGCGTATAGTCCATGCCTGCAGCCGGGCGCGTCAAGGGCTCAGCCAGAACAGGTTAGGGTTATAGCCCCTTTGCTTAACCCTTCACCTAACCCTAACAGCTTAGCGCAATGGCAGCGCCGGAAGGTCCGCGTCATCCGCCGGCATGCGCCGGTCGGCGCCCCCGTCGGCGGGGGGGGCGGGGGGGCAGGGCGTGCCGTAGGTGAAGTGCAGCAGGTAGTAGGGCCACAGCTTGGTGTCCCACGGCGGCTGGCTCATCATCTTGATGTGCAGCGTCGCCGGCGCGATGCCCGCGTTGTAGCACGCGATCGTGAAGCCGTACATCTCCAGCACCCAGCCCCACTTCTGCGCGGCGCGGGCGCCGCGTGAGGCGCGCGCGCGCAGCCGGGACGCGCGGCATGGGGGGGCTAGCCCACAGGCACGGATGTGGCAATAAGTGCCGCAGCATTCAAGGCGCACGCAGCGCTGCGCTTTGATCTGATGGGTCAGGGTAGGGCCATGCATACGCTGGAGGCGTTCGCCAGGCCTGGGCTCTGGGCACGGACGTGAGAGGCCAGCTCACACCAGCGCCCAGGACAGACTGCAGGCCTTGGCAGAGTGCACAGGTCACTGCACCGCGTCATGTCGAGCTGTCCCCGCCCTCCGGCAGGCGGCCGCGCCTGCACCCGCCGCTGCCGGAGCAGACTGGGATCAGTCGCCCCAGCCGCCAAAACTGCCCCTGCGGCCACCGCTGCCGCTGCGGACCGGGGCCGGACCCCCGCCACCCGGCGCGCCCGCACACAGGGGCGCGCGCCTTGTGCGCCTCCTTGTCGTCAAACATGGCGTGCGACACGTTGACCCACATCGGCGCCACCTTGCGCAGGTCGCGCATGGACATCAGCGTCGGCGCGTTGCCTGCGCGCATGCAGCCCGGCGCGCTGTTTCAGCAGGGCACTCGCCAGGGCGTGCGTGCCCGCCCTCAGGCAGAGACAAGGACGTCGGGCGGCGCCCGCGACTCAGCGCAGGTGTTCCTGCTACGCCCAGTGACGCGCGCGCGCGCAGCATCAGCACTGGTCTGACCTTTTTAATTAGCCAGGGTAGGGTATATGCTTTCACGTATGCAGCGCCCGCGCACCCATGGGCGCGATCGCCTCGGCCTGCCGGCGCGTGAGCGGCCCGGTGAACTTCTCGGTGATGTGCTTGAACTCCGGCTTGGCCGGCTCGATGTAGAAGAAGGGGAAGGCGGCCACGCGCTCGCCGGCCATCAGGTTGGGCATCGGGCGCAGCCACACATGGTCCGGCTCCGACATCAGCACGTACGCCTCCGGGATGTCCGCCTTGGCCAGCCACTGCACAAACGCAAAGGGCCGGTTGAGCACGACGTACCTGCGCGCGCGCGCGCGCGCCGCCGTCGGGCCGGGCGCTTGCGCGACGGCAACGGGCGCGCCCGTGGCGCGGGTGCCGAGTGGTGGGGGCGCGTGTGCGCATACGCGCGGCCCGGTGCTGCTGCCGCTGACAAGAGACCGAGCGCCAGCGAGGCTTTCTGGAACCAGGGCGACCTCGCATGTTGGAGGTAAGTTTGGGCCAGGCGGTCGGGTGTCTGGCAGACAACACTCCCACTGTGGCATGCAAACAGTCGGCGCTGAATAGAAGCAGCGCCAGTGGGACCTCATGGGCGTCGACGCTCAGGCGGTCCGGCTCACCAGGCGCCCCGGCCTGCTGGATCCTATCCCTAACCCTCACAGGGCGGCCGCGCCCATATTGTCCCCCGCGCCCAGGCAGCGCGGCGGCCGCACCCCTTGTTCTCCTTGTCGGGCAGGGGGTCCACGACCACGGTCGGGATCTCGTCCATGAGCTCATCCGGCCGGCCCGAGTGCAGGATGCGCGTGAAGCCGCCCATCTGGCAGGCCCTGCCGCGCGCCGCCTCGCACGCCGCCTTCACCTGCGCGCGCGCCGCACCGCGTCGGGCAGCTCCGGCGGCAGCTGCCGTGTGTGGCTGCACGGAGAACCGCGGCCCTGTGCGCCCGTGTGGACGCTGCGCGCGCGCTGCCACAGCTGCTGCCCGTGCGCGGCCACGCGCGGCGCCAGGCGGGCGACAGCGTGTTACAGGCCAGCACCACGCGCGCCTCTGCCTCGTAATGCGAGTGATTTCTCGCACCTCAACGCATGCTTACCTCGCTCCAAAAGCCCTTGCTTTTCAGGCGCATACAGATACTCATTCCCACACCGCCTCGCAAGCAGCTAGTTCAAGCAATGCCCTCAAATGCATCTGCGCCCTGCGCAGGCACGACTCAACGCCAAAGCGCGCTCACAGACGGAGGGCGTGGCGCCCAGCAGGGCGCACCTTGCGGTACCAGTAGTAGTGCACGCGCGCCTGCCAGTGCACCGCGGTGCCCTGCGCCGTTATCACAACGTGGTACTTCCGCTCGCCGCCCCCCACCTGGCGCGCGCATCCTTTCACTCATTCAGCACGCTTGGGGTTGCTGTCCCCCTTCAGACACCAGCGCAGCACTGCGCTGTAGCAAACACAAACGGCAGCGCCAACGAGCCAGGAGAGGTGTGTGCCATGCTGCCAGCGGTTGCGCGCATGCGCGCCTGCTTGGGGTCCTCCTCAGTCGGGTCGATCTCGCTAATGACACCCGACGTCCAGGGCACATGCGGGCCCACCGTCGGGTTGGTGGCCTCCGGATGCGCCTGCCCCGCACGCGCCGCAGCTCAGGGGCTTTGCGCGTCGCCGGGCGGCCTGGCCGGCGCCGCGGCGCGCTGGCACCATCCCGCACGTGTGGGTGCAGCAGAGGCCTGACAGGGCCTTGGTCGCAATCGCGGGAGCGAGAGGCACATGCGGCCGCTGGGTGGGTGGGGCCTGCGCCGCAGGCCCATGGAGCAGCCGCGCAGGCACTGTCTCAGGCTTGCAACGTAGGGCAGAGCGCAAGCCCTGCAGGCAGGCCGCGGCCGGGGTGGGGCTCGGCCGCACCAGGTGCTTCAGCCAGCAGTTGCGGAAGGAGGCCTGGCAGCGTATCGGGTCGCCGCAGAACACCCACACTGCGCGCGCGCACTTGCTGCTGAGAGGGGCAGCTGCAGGTCTACGTTGTGCATGCCGACCAGCATCAGCGCCTTGGGACATAGGCCAGGGCACACTGACTCTTACAAAAGGACTGGGCACAGTGGGGCCTCACCACTGCAGTGCCTACATCCGCTGCACAGGGACAGGGTTGATAGCACCCAGTGCACATGCGGATAACAATGAAGTGCATGACATGCAAACAATTATCCAGCGGCCGCTGGGTTGCAGGCACTCCGAGAAAGGCGCGCCATTGCAGTAGATGTCGTCCTCGTGCTGCGGCTTGTACGCGGCGCACTGCGCGCAGCACTGTTCCGGCGTGTCCACTTTGTTCTCGGTGCCCCACACGACTGCCTCCCCCCAGTAGCTGCCGCCCCGTGCACAGCGCCGTCAGCTTGCACACTGCTCCAGGATATTTGTATGCCGCGCTCCAGCATACTAGGGCCGGGCTCACTTGAGCATGGCACAGAAGTCGTCACTGCATCACTGCACCAAGCCTGTCAACTGCGCTTGATGCAAGCTACTGCCTCGAGCTTTGCGGGGAGTATATTACTGTATTACTTGTGGCTATGATCACAGCCAGAGGCATCATTGGCAGGGCTGCCTCAGCAGAAAAGCTGCATTGCCAGCCAGGGCTGAGTGCTTCCTTGTAGGATACAGCGGCAGACCCGTAACTATGTGATAGTTACGGCTGAAGTTACCCCCAGAGTCTGCCGCTGTGTGTCAAAGAAGCAATCAGCCCTGGCTGGCAATGCAGCTATTTTGCTCAGGCAGCCCTGTCACACAGCCACAGTGTGGCAGACCTGTCACACAGCCACAGTGCGGTAGTTGCTAGCTTTTGCACATCTTCATCGGTTCCGGAGCTGCGTGTGCCAGGCTGGGGCGGCAGTGTGGCAGGCAGGAGAGCGCACTCGGTGTTGTTGAGGATCTTGCAGGTGCCCGGCTTAGGCGTGCCGGTCGGCAGCGCAATGCGCGCTGGCCGTCCCCGCTCCGCCCGTATCTGCTGCCGCGCCACAAGCCCTGCGCAACCAGATATTGTTGTCAAGACAGGCGCAGCTGCTGAACAGCTGTGCCACTGAAGATAAATGCTTGCGCAGCAGTTACACGGCACCCGGTGTCATGTTCGCACGAGCTCGTATTCCTATACGTGTGTGTGTTGCAAAGGTCCTATCAAAAGCGCAGGCAGCAGTGCACGTGGTGCAGCAGACCTGCGCGGCCAGCGTCGCCGGAGAAAGCCTGCGCCTCAGGCAGCTCGCGCCGCCGCGCCGGCCCCTGCCCCGCCCCGCCCCCGGCAGCCGTCCAGCCGGCCGCGCTCCCGCCGCCGGCCCCGCCAGACACCACCTCGCGTTGCTGCGCAACCACGCCTGCCAGGTTGCGCACAGACGACACGGAGCACAGCACGGTCGCGGCGGCGACCAGCGCAAGGATCGCGCGGCTGCGGCCAGCGGCGGCCTTGTGGTGAGAGTCCAACGCGCTGCGCGCGCCGGGCGCCATGCCCCGCCAGTGCTATCGGCGCCCGCGCACGCCAGCCCGTGCATTTGCCATACACTGCATGCACACTGTCCACGAAAACCAGTGTCACGGCGCCTGGACCCAACTCATATAGCGTGAAGTGGTGACCGAAGAAGCAGAGCGAGAAGAGCAGCGTTCGGGGGGATGCATTCCAGGGGCCACATTACATATTTGCCTGGACAGATGTTGGGGACGTGTGGGGGCCACGGCTTGAACAGCTGCGTTACAGCCATCATGCCTTCCAAGCCACCATTTTCTTGCACTACGAACAGAAGACATGACCAGCTTGACAGGACTAAACGCTCCAAGCCCGTGCAGGCACGGCCCGACGACGACTCCAAAAATGAAGGACATCATGCATGTCAACACACATCCCCACACCCATGCCGGATAGCACTTGCCTCATGTAAGCGCAGCATGTAAGGGTAAAAGCAGCACTAGCATTGGGACGCAACAACTGGGAGGCAAACACAGCAACAGTGCGTGAAAGCACTGGCTAACCGGTGTCTCAGCTCACAGCACACAGCTTGTGCAACCATGGCTGGCCGTCACCTGACCTGCAAGGCAGCACATTGCTCTGAATACTTTCTTACCCACAGACGCCACATGCAAAGGCTGAAGACGCATATCACCTCAGAGACCAAGACACTACAGAGCTTGGGAAGGGGCAAGACTGCTTGCTTGCCTTGGTCTGGTCAGCGAGTAAGGGTCAGTTCCATCAGCAGACCAACAGCCAGCCCGACAGGACACGCTCTGCAAACTTGTTGGAGGGTGCCCTGTCCAACGAGCCCTCAGGAGCGGCACGCAACACGCTCAATTCTCAAAATCACACTGCAAGCCCAGTCGGCGCTTCAACGCCGCCCGCCGACCAAGTGCGTAGCGCACCAGCGCCACATGGGCAGCGCATGAAGCAGAGCAGAGCGTGCACAGGCGGTGCTCCTGCATGTGCGTGCAGCGCCTGGCGCATGGCAGAGCCGTTCACGCCTGCCCACTGTGCAGCCTGAGTTTGAAGCCAGCAGGCTTAGGTGACGGCGGCGGCGGGCTGCACCACGCGCGGCGTGCCTGGTCCAAACTTTCCGGGCACTTGATGCACGCAGCGGCGCCGCCGGCTTGGCCCGCACCCAGCATGCCCGCCAGGGACCCTGCACGCCTGCCCGCCGCCCGCCCAGGGCCGCTGCACCGCCGAGGCCGTCAGGTGACGGCGCCGGTGGACTCGACCACTGGCGGCGTGCCCGGCCCAAACTTCTGGGGCGCGTAGCACGCGATCAGCGACAGCGCCAGGATGCCGGCCACGCCCGCGCCCAGCACCAGCACGCCCACGACGAACCCTGCCAGCCGCCGGCGCGACGGCCCGGCGCGCGCCTTGCGGCCCGCTGCGGTGCCCCCCTCGCTGCCGCTCGGCCCGTTGCCGAGCGGCGCGCCGCCCGCATCGGGCAACGCACAGAGCCGAAAGTCCGGGCGCACGCCGCGCACGGCGGCGGCGTACAGCGCGGACGACGCGCCGCACGCGAACGCGATGGCGATGGCGATCAGCGCGCGCGCGATGCCCAGCGCGCGCGCCTGCGCGCCGGGGTCGCGCGCGGCCGCCGCCGCGTCGACGCCCTTCGCCGCCGCGCGCCGCTGCAGGACCTGCGCGCGGCGACGCGCCCGCGTCAGGAGGGCGCCCGCTGCGCCCTGCACAGCAGCGGCGCATCGACCTTTGACGAGGGGTAACTGCCTTTACATCATCCCCGCCCGCGTAGATGTTGCCCAGCGCCACACGCAGGGCTTTTGTATATATAGCTGCTGAGTGCCTCGCTGCTGCATGCAGGCACCCCGCAATACTCCGTGAACGCAAACTGGCATGCACACCTCAAGGACAGAGCTCTGCCTGGCACTGCACACCCAGTGCGGCCTGGACATATATTACAGCCTGGCCACCGGAGCCTGGCCACCGGAGCCTGGCGCCCAGTGCAGGCACGAGCACGCGACCTCGCTGGCCACCACACAGAGTGCGGGGCGGCCGGGCGCGTCATCTCGAGCGCTCCAACTGGCGCGGGCGCGGACGCGCGCCTGCAGCACGATGCCGAGCACCACGGAGGCGGTCGGGTCAATGACGGACACGCCGCAGTGGAACACGCTCAGGCCAAAGCTCTTGGAGTCGGGCGGCAGCATGAGCGCCACCATGGCGAGCACGGGCCCGGCCGAGCCCACCGCCAGCAGCGCGCCCAGCGCCATCATCGCCAGCATGAACGCGTACCTGCGCCGGCGGCAGCCCTGCTGAGAGACCATACCCATATTTCTGTGCGGCCTGACAACATGCGCTGGCTCCACAGCAGCGCAGTGCCGATCGATGCCTGCCCTGTTCCACGCCCAGCATCACAGCCATTGCGAGGCAGGTGACCTGGCCTTCATCGCAGGCTCGCCGCGCAGACAGCAGCGCTCACTCGTCACCAGCCTGGCCGGCATGGGCCTAGCCGCGTGGGCAGCCTCGGCAGGCGCACGCGGGCGCACCCCACAGTCCTTGCGCCCAGCAGCTTGGGCGCCCAGAGCACGAGCATGAAGCACGCGCCGCCGAGCAGGCCGCCCACCACGGCGGTGTACAGGCTGATGGCGGGCGTCCTCAGGAAGCGCTTCTGCGCGCGCGGTGCCGCCGGCCGTGCGTCAGCGCCGGCACGCGCTCGGCGCGACCCCCGAGGCGCATCCGGCAGGCTGGCTGGCGCCACCAAACAACCTAGCCTTCGTCTCGGCGCTCCCAGTGGAGCGCGTCTCGGCCGGCAATTTGAGCAAAACGTATGCACGTCTGACAGAGTGCGGGCCAGCTCACAGCAAGCAGGCAGGCGAGGTGCCGGGGCGCCTGCGCCGCCTCTGTAGCAACAGGCGCCTCCTCTGTAGCGGCGGCCCTGCTGCATGGCGCTGTCTGGCGCGCGCCCAAGGGCGCGCCTCGCAGATGATGCCGATGATAACCGCGGACAGGGTCGCGGCCACGCCCACCACAGTCGCGTATGTGGCGTCCAGATCGGTGTGCGTGGGGAAGGCGCGCTGCAAGTAGGGCGGTAGGAACGCGATGATGACGTGCCCGGACATGCCGCGCACGCCTGGCAGCATGGGGCTAGGGCTTAGGGTTATTATTAGCGCTTTCTCAGCCCACCCACGCGCGCAGCTAGCTGGTGGCGTGGGCATGCACCGCTCAGGGTGCTGGGGCAGAAGCCCATCACCAAGGCGTTGCCTGTTCTCGCACAGCCTGTGCAGGCCCGGTCCGAAGGCTGTGGGGAGATAGCGACAGGCTGCGCACCTACGGCCAGCGTGAGGATCCAGAACGTGCGCATGGTCATCAGGTAGCGCAGCGCGGGCCACACACGGAAGCGCAGCCCCGCCTCGGACGCCTGGGCGCACAAATGATTGCTCGAATCACAGCGTGAGCCGCTCGACAGCATTGGCAAACACACTGCGGCACGCATGCTCGCTCGCTGTACCTCGCGCAGCATGCCCTGCGCCCTGGAAGGACTGACAGCGGCACGCGCGGCGGCCTTGCCGCCCCAGCCTGTTACCGGGACTGAGGCGGAGACGCATGCAACACAGTGCATGCGGTGACCCGCAGCATGACACGGCACATCTTCTACACAAGCCGTCCACCATGAGCTGTAGTCTGAGCGCGCCTTGGTGAGCGGCGTGTAGCGCCCCTTTGCGGGCTCGCGGATCAGCACCGGAATGGCCACGCCGAGCACAAACATCGCGATGCCCATCGAGAGCGGGATCAGCCGCCTGCGCACAGCCCCAGAGCGTTTTAATTCGACAGGAATGTCACACCCTGCGGCAGGGGCTGGCTGAGCTCTGCCTCAATCCTGTTGCGCATTTGCCTGCTTTCAAAAACCGACATTGACATGCAGTAGAAACCTAGCGCTGCCGTCATGCACTGACGCGGCCCTCGTCATACGACGGGTGCATTATTTTCTTGAAGAGCACGGGGGGAGTTTGAAGCGCACCAGCTGAGGCCGTACTGGTGGGCCGTGTACGCGAGGTTGCCGGCGGCAATCTTGGCGACCGCGGCGCCCGAGTACACCGCCGCCTCGCCGATGCTGCACGCCCAGGCCCACAGCGAGCGTGAAGCGAGCCTTCCTCATCAGGTAATGCACTACTTGGGCACGGAACACTTCGTGCATGCGACTTTCGTGTCCTGTGGCAGTACATCAGTATTTGCACTCAAAGTTGCCAAGACACGGGGAAAAGAAATGGACGACAGACCACAGGTAGAGAGTACTCCAGGACGCAGGGGCTAGGTGCGGTGCCAGCGCGTTGCTACATGCCTGGGCCTGGCGGCGGCGCTGCTGGAGCCTCACCTGACCATGTGCGGCGGCAGCAAGTCCGACACCAGCGACACGGTGAGCGTCGCGCGGATGCTGCCGCCGATCTATGCAAAGATTACCGCCATCAGCAGCTGCGTGAAGTTGTGCGACAGGCCCTGCGCAGGGCGCAACGTCTGCTTGCCACACATGCACAGAAAGGTCCATGACCATGACACTGATCGTTGCGTCAGCTCAGTAGCGTCAGCTCAGTAGCGATTTAAATGTTGCCTAGTCCAGCTCTACACACGCTGTGCACCACAAACATTCAAAGATGCCGCATAGTGCTTTCGAATAGAGGGCCCGCCTCGGAGGCTGACACCCATGCCTCAGACATTGCGTTTCTGTGGCGCACCTCCAGGATCATCATGCCGCCGAGCAGCAGGCAGCCGGCGGAGATCACCCATGTGCGCCGCAGCTCATAGCGGTCTGTCGCCCAGCCGATGATGACGGCCGCTATCGCATTCACCAGGCCGTTGGCATAGCCTGAGCGTGCGCACAGGCCGCATCAGGAATTCTGCCAGCGCTTGCTGGGTCGATGTGGTGGTGTGCTGTACAGACGACGCTTGACCGCTTGGTCAAAGGCGGCGAGGCTCGTGACTCCTACTGCGCTGAGGCAGGCGCTCTCGGACAGCTGTGTCCATGCCCCAAGCTGTCCAGGCATCGCAGACTAGCGCTGGAAGGCTGCACCGCAGGACGTGCAACTGTCAGGCCTGCACTGCACATCGGAGCATGTGCCGCCCCGGGCTGGCCTGCAGCCGCGCACCGGTGAGCAGGCCGTACTGGGCAATCGTGAGGCCCACGTCGCGCTGGAGCTCCTTCGTGAAGTAGGCCAGGACGATGCCGTTCATTGTGGGCAGGCAGAACACCAGGAACATGAGGAAGACGCCCAGCCAGGCCCAGGCCGCCTCGCGCGGCGCCTGTCGCATTTTGAGCGGTGCCTCGCGCGCCTGGCGCCAGACGACTGCGGTCAGCGGGGAACGTGAGGCGACCAGTGACCGCGGCCAACTGACTGCTGCAAGGGGGGCTGGGTCCGAGCTCCAGGGGCTGCCGGCCAGGAAGCGCTGTTCACAGAGGCGGACGCACGGGGGCGCAGCCTGAGCCAGTTGCAGCACAGCGCCTCCAGAACAGGGCAGCCTGGGGCGCGGCAGAGCCAGGTGCAGGACAGTGGCGGCAGCAAGGGCCACACCTGGGGGGCCTGCACCTGGACGGGTGTTGGACTGGCGGCCCCCTTCTTGTCAGAGCGCTTCATCGCGGGGTCCTCAGCCGTGAAGCTGGCGTACTGGCCCTGCATTGGTGTTGGAACGGGAGGGCAGCCGCGGCCTGCCAGGTGCAAGGTGTATCAGCCCCGCATCAGGCCTCCGTACTGCTGCTATAAGCCCTATTCAGTGTAATAGTTGGCAGGCTGCTGATGGTGTTCAGTGCAGGTGCAGTTTGTATTGCGCGCTAGCTGATCTCCCAGCGATTTCTCGCTTGCTTCACGATGTGTGGCAGAAAGCAAGCTGCAAAGAGTGATGGTATAGCTGATGCGTATGTGCGCTTGCAAACGTTGACGGGGTCTATCTCCGCCGGATGGTGTTAAGTCACAGCATCTTCTGGACCCTAACGGTCAGCTGGCACTGACCAGGAAGCTCGGCCAATCCAACGGCTCTGTACACGTGCATGCAAGCTTAAGCGTGCATTTCTGTGCAGCATCCTTTCGATCGTTCGCTAGACAAACAGCAGGTGAACAAGGCCCTGACGTATGACAAGGTGTTCAGCTTAAACAGGCCAGCATAATTGTTCCACTGCAACTTCGAACACAACGCGCACGGAAGCCGCATGTAGGAACCCCCTCCTCGCACCCATGCGCTGCCCCAGCACGCGCTGCCTTTGCGCTGCTTCTGCAACGCGGCAACCTGGCACACCATGCTCACAGCATCACTCGGCTGCCCTTCATGCGCTGCAGGAACCGCGTATCTACGCCCGAGTCGCGCGGCAGGGCCACCCGCCCCGTCCGCGCCACCTCCAGGATACCTGCGCGTGCGCAAACACGCCTCAGCTTGCGCAGCACCCAGAGAAATCTAGCCACTTGCCAGTCACAAGCTTGTGCCGGATACAGGCTTGCCTGTTACACGTCATGGAACTGGCACTATGACCGGCCCCAGAGGCTGCAGAAAGGGGCTTGCCAGCACAGTCAATGATGCCATCTTAGGTGGCCTTGATGGACATGATGCACAAATTGCACGCGAATCCTTCGCGCCAATACCCTGTCATGCGTACGATTGCCCACATGGGTCCTTCGTCTGTCATGCATGCGCAAGGCAGCAGGGAGGGCGCGGCGCGCGCACCGTAGGGCGCGAGCAGGCCCTGCATCGCGGCCATCTTGGTCTCCTTGCCCTGCATCTCCAGCGTCACGGTGCCCAGGCTGACGTCGCAGATAGAGCCGTGGAAGATGGCCGCCAGGTCGGTCAGCTCGCGGCGCTGGCCGGCGTCGCAGCGCACCTTGATCAGCGCCAGCTCGCGCTTCACGAACGGCGCCGCCGACAGGTCGCGCACCTGCGCGCGCCGTCGCGGGCGGCTCGCGCACACGTGTGGCCTCTGCGTGCTTGCAACTACCAGCAACGGCCAACTAGCTACCCTGTCGCCAGGGCGCCAGCTCGTCGCTGCATGTCTATGCAGACGTGGCAGCTTCACCATCATAATTTAAATCTTGACACCAACAGACACTTACAGCTGGGCTGAGCAACAGCCACTGAGCTTCTGAGTTGCCCCCACGCTCGGGGATCCAGGCACGCACGCGCGGCACTTGATCGTGGGGCCGCGCGCCTTGAGCACATACACCAGCTTGTTGAGCTGCTTGACAAGCTTGGCGGTCGCCTCCGGGCTGCCCGGGATGACGGTGGTGATGCGCGACTGGCCCTCCACCTCGCTGGGCCCCACCGCCAGGCTCTGCACGTTGTACCCGCGCCGCGCGAGCACGCCCGTGACCTGCAGCACCCACACGGGCGGTCGCAGCGGGACGCAGCGGGGACGTTGGCAAGAATACCGCGTCAGGCTCAGTGCACTGTAGAGCTACGAGCAAGTCATCTACTGTGCCTGGCAGTGCTTACCTCAATACACCCTGTTGCAAGCATGACACTGCCCCGCCCGGGCATCACCGCTTTCCACCTTGAGACCAGACCCTGCCCTGCCCTAAGGTTGCGCGCTGGCACCTGGGGGTCAAGAGCAGGGTGTCATGCGGGGCGGAGCGAGGGCTGCCACGTCGGGCGGGCCACGCGCGCCTGATTGAGCACGCCTGGTTTATCCTCCACGTCGATGGACAGCGTGTGCGGCTCGTACTCGCCGGAGTAGGTCGGTGCGTCCAGCAGGTTGTCCACCTGCCACACGCCTGCGGGCGGCCCGCGCCAGTGGATATCGGTGTATAGGGCCCTACCCTAATATAGTGCCTGACTCGTGCTGCAGGCCCTGCCTCTGGCACGCGCTAGACCGCTGCCCGCCGGCGTCATGCCACCACTACTTGCCAGTAAACGCAGCTCCTGCATGGTGCTCGCAGCCGGGCGGCCGGGCCATGGTGTGGGCGCATAGGCGCCGAAGTCATTATTCCTATCATATACACCACAGCGCGCCCCTACTCGCAAACTAGCCAACACAGTATTGCTTGCGGTCTGCCAGCGCTCACACGGGGCATGGGGGCGGTGCGCACCCTGCTCGGCGTGCTCATCAACCATATAGACGTCCGGCGCGGCCCCCGCCACGCCCTCCGCGCTCGCGATGGCGGGCTCTGCGCCATTGCGCTCCTGCGTGTGCGACTAACACTGGTCGCAACATCGTCAGGTGCAGGTGTGCAAGCAAGCCACAAGTGTGATGTTGCGGCTCTCGAAACATATACAGCATGCACTGAGACAGTCAGGCATGTGCTGACTGGCATGTGGGCCCTGTGTCACTTTTACCTGGCCTAGCCATAAGTGCGCACGGCAACCGTGGGGCTTGGCAGGCATGTCATAAGAAGGGTATGAATGCTGACGGTTTCAGGGCAGCGTAGCGGCGCGCCTGGTGCACGCGGCGCGTTGCCGAGTCGCCCCAGCCGCCCATCTGCAGCAGCGCGGAGCCGCGCTTCAGCGAGATCTTGCCCGTGCGCGCAATCTCCAAGATGCCAAACTTGCTCAGCGCGCGCTCCATCGCCGCCGTCTGCGTGCGGCGCGACCCTGTTAGGGAGAGAGCTGCTGCGGCTCTGGCAAAATGCCAAGGCCTGCCAGGCGCTGACAGCAGGCGCGTTGCCCGTCCCGGTCAATGCCCGTCAGGCGACCAGGCACACTTGCTTGTCATACAGTTTCTGACAGTTTCTGAAAACAGAGCTGAAGTCTTGCTTGGCATGGAGCAGAGCTTGCGTTATGCCATGCGTCTCGCTGCCTGTGCTCTGTGAGTGCGTAGCAGAAATGCTTGGCGCGGGATAGAGCAGGCATCAATATGCCGTGCGTCTCGCTGCCCGCGCTCTGTGGACGCGTAGCAGTAATGAGAGCATGCATGCAGGGACAACCCCCCCTTGCTACCGACAGGGCGGACGGGCGGGCTGCGCGCGCGCCTTGCCGGCGTCGCCGGTCACGCACAGCGTGATGGAGCGCTCGCTGACGTCGGCCACGCGGCCGCGGAAGATCTCGACCAGCTGCAGCACCTCCATGCGCGTGGGGCCCGGCGGTGCGCGGATCTTGATCAGCACCAGCTCGCGCTCTGCGCGCGCGCGCCGCGCTGCGCGCTCAGCCCCCGGCCAGCCTTGCTGCTCCGCGCCACACCCAATGCGCCCGCTTGGTCGAAACGGCTTTGCAGCTTTTAACGCACCGCACAGGGCCTTCTGGAGCGGGCCATAACCGAGCCCAGGTTGCTGATGTCTTCCTCGGCGTGAGAGCCTCGGCATGCTGGACTGTGAGGAGGCACGCATTGGCGACAAGCTTGGCATCCATGCGGAGCAGGCGCCGGCATACATGGCCCCCGCCGTCCTGTCAGGTTGGTGAAGGGGGGGCTCACCGACGCGCTCGCCGTACGTGATGTCCTCCACATAGCGCACCTTGACCAGCTTGGCCAGCTGCTTCACCAGGTTGGCCTGCGCGGGCCGGGCCCGGCCCGGCTCAGCATGCAGGGCTTATGCGTTGCAGCTGGCGACGTGCAGGGCGACCATGGCACCATGCTACAGCGTAGCGGCAGATGATGCTAATCAAGCATGTACGCAGCCAAGACCAACGCACGTGAACAGATGCTGGGCGTCAGGGCGCGCGACGCAGCGCAAGGCTCTCCCAGGCGCGGTCGGGGGGCGCCCGCAAGGCGCACCACGACGCTCTGCGTGCCCGCCACGACGATGGTGAAGAGGGCCTTGTCGATGTTCAGCCCCACAGCCAACGACTCTATATTGGCGCCTGCGCCGCGCGCAAATATACCGCTTGCTTAGCCGCTCGGCCAGCACACCGCATGCTTGCGCTGTGTCCTAGCAAGCTGGCCGCATTATTCCATAGCTTCTGCATAAGACGAACAAGAGCATCGACAACTTTGTTATGGCTTTGTAGGTGCCCAGCAACTTAGGTGTATCCAAGGTCAGACATCAGCCAGCGCCTGCAGTTGCGCGCCTCGCCGCGCAAACACGCCCGCCACGCGGTTGATTATGCCCGACTCGTCCGCCACAAATACGGAGATCACGTGCTTCTCGACGCCCTCGTCCAACAGCTCCGGCTGGTTGACATACACATCGTATATCTCCTCCGGGCCTCCAAACTGCGCGCACACGCATTGCTCAATGCTACGCGTATGCGCATGAGCGGGTGCGGCAGTGAGTGCAGCACACCCTCTCCGCCATCGTGTCCAGGCCTGTCGTAGCCTGCGGAGCACAGGCACAGCTCTCAGCGGTCTTCCCAAACATAGAAGGTATGCTGAGAGCTCAACCAAGCGCGGCACCGCACCCGCAGCGCCGGCAGGCCTGGTCGCCTGCATCGGTGCTGCCTGGACTGCAAGAGGCTGTGCCAACGAATGCCGGAGCAGCCAGCCGCGCTGCAAGACGGCAGCCGGCCCTCCGGCAGGTGCACGAGCTGAGGCGCTGCCGAAGCGCACCCGCCTGTTCCCCGCAGCGCGGGGGTGTCAGTCCTTACTGGTTGACACCAGAACACACACAGTCGCGCACAACCAGCACTGCACAAAGCAGGCGCACCATCTGTGCTTATGTGCGGCGGCCGACACCGCCACATTGTGCCGAGTATGCTGGGGCTGCGCTGTTGGCAGTCTCCAGGCGTTATGCAGCCAAATGCAGAGCACTATAGCAGACAAGGTCAGCAGGGCGTTAGACGATGTATAACTGCCAACTGAAGGATGATGCAGTCCTCGCTAGGTGCCGCAGGCAACAAAAGAGAGTCTCTTAGAACGCTTGCACCCTCCAGGCGCTTCCTCTGTCTAGTCTCGTGAGCCCTCTTGCTCAGTTCTTGCTGTGCAGCCAAAAGTGGCTCTGGTGTTGGGGGTCTGGTTCTGGTGCCTCTGGGCTCGGACAGAGCGCTTGGACAAAGCGCACAGAGAGTGTGGCCCACTCTCTTTATTTGCCTGAGCACTTGTGACCCAACAGGAGGCGTTGCGGTGCAATGGGCTTGCAGGGCTATGTGGGTGGTGCAGAGGATGTGCAGCGAATCCGCCGCCAGGAGAAGAAGCGCGAGGAGGAGAAAAAGAAGTTTGAGGAGCAGAAGAAGCGCTCTGACGCGAACGTCGACGCGGCAGGCATCAAGCAGTTTGGCGCGGGCAAGATGGAGGCGCGCTCTGCGTAAATGCATGCGTTGCACTGACGTACTCTCGGACATGTCTGCCACCAGGGGCCGTGAGGGCGTTGTGGGGACAAAACGCACCTTGCTCTAGCGTTTGTTCTCTCTGTTGCAGACTGGAACAGAGGAGGTCGCTGACGGCGCAGTGTGCGCGCAGGTGATTGAGGCGGCGTTCAAGAACGAGACCGTAGGGCTGGTGACGCGCGAGGAGTTCCTGAACAAGCGCAACACGCTGCAGGCGCGGCAGGACGAGGAGGAAGCGCGCGTCAAGCGCGCTGCCGAGGCTGCCGTGCAGCAGGTTTGCCGAACAAACTCCCGTCCGGGATAGAGGCAAAGGCGCTGTGCAGCACTGTTCAGCTGCTATGCGTGAACAGCCCCGGGGCATGCACTTGCTTGCGAGTGCTGCTCTGTGGGCTCTCGCTGCCAAACAGCACCACTGCTGCTCGCTGCCCCAGGCTGCCCTCCTGTGAGCTCAGGCGCAGCTGGACAGCAGACGCTGACGTGCCGGCGCGACGACCAGGGCCAAGCTGTGCCTGTCAGCTGCAGCGACGAGCACGGCCCCAGCCAGCACCGCTGAACACGGCTGGCTTAGGGGCGGGCGCGCAGGAAAAGGAGGAGCGCCAGCGCAAGAAGGCGCGGCTGGCGGCGCGCTCCAAGCTGTCCTTTGCCGGCGACGAGGAGGAGGATGGGGAGGGCGGCGGCGAGGGGGACGAGGACAACGCCCCCGCGGCGGTGCGGCGCCCGCCAGCGCGCCCGGACGCGCGCCGGCTGAGCTGTGAGGCGCAGTCTTTGGCCACGCGCTTCTTGGAGCGTGGGGCCTTGGTTGAAGAGTGGCCAACGGCGCCGAAGACAGTGCTGGACCGTGTATGTGCGGCGCGCAGGGGGCGAGTGGGGCAGGGCCGGGCCCATCCAGCGCGGCGGCCGCGGGGGGCGCGGGCGCCGGCCAGCGGCTGGGCAAGCTGGGCAAAGACCCGGGGGTGCCGACCGACTTTTTGCCGGACGCCGACCGAGAGCGCGCGGAGGCGCGCCTGCGTGAGCAGCTCAAGCACGAGTACGAGCTACGCCAGCAGGCGCGCGCGCGGCCGGCGGCGGGCGTGCCGCCCTAGCCCTAAGCCTGTCAGGCAGTGGTTGCAGGGTTGTTGCAGGCAGCCTGCGCTGGCGGGCGGCTCAAGCAGCCCCGTGGGCCGCAGCGCCAGAAAGCGTGCCTTTGAGGGATGTCTTTGCTGCTGCTGAAAGTGTCACGCATGCGCGTTGGCCCGCAGCACGTCCCGCACCCAACGGATGGCAGCTCTTATCACCAGGTCGGTCCCGGGTGTAGTTAGCTGTAAAAAGTGATGTGCTGGGCTGTGCAGACAAGCGCGCCAGCTCGTAGCATCCCACCGCGCTCACAGTCCGCGATGACGCCCCTCCAAGCATGCTAACAGGGTAGTAGGTGATGCTCAGGGTGTGAAGGCAGTTACGGCCCGCGCGCAGCTGCTGAGGAATGAGGCGCTGAAGGTCACGTACTCGTACTGGGACGGCACGGGCCACCGGCGGCACACGACCGTGCGCAAGGGCGACACCATCGGCGCGTTCCTGTCGGCCGTGCGCGAGCAGCTCTCGCCCGAGTTCCGCGACCTGCGGTGCGCGCGCCCCGGGAGCATGCGGCCCGGGTCGGCTGTCCCCGGCCCTGCACTCACTTGCTTGGAGCCGCCGCTTGGCGGCGCGTGCGCATGCCGCCTGCGTACACCGAGTGTGTGAGAGCTGAGAGGTGCACTGCAGCGCCTCCGTGTCAAGAGGCTCGGACCACATGGCAGGTCCACCCGCAGGATAGCTGCACGCATATGTTCTGCTTCCTTTCTCGTTTTCCTTGCTGACGAGCACTAGGCGGACCATGGCCGCGCCTGCGCTGCAGTATGCAGCAGCGTGAGGCTGCACCTCACAGCAGCGCCGCCGGGGCAGGGGCACGAGCATCAGCGCGCTCATGTACGTGAAGGAGGACCTCATCATCCCGCACACCGTGTCCTTCTACGACCTCATCGTGCAGAAGGCGCGCGGCAAGAGCGGGCCGCTGTTCCACTTTGATGTGCACGAGGACGTGCGCATGCAGAGCGACGCCACCGTCGAGAAGGACGAGAGCCATGCCGGTGCGCCCGGCACAGGCCCCTGCACCCCGGGGGCGGCACCAAAGCTCTGCAGTGCCGTCGTTTGACTGCTGCCATGTCTCAACTGCTAAGTGAAATGAACCATGGCCCCGTCTGTGCGTAGAGCCTTCTAGGCTTACAGGCGTGCTCTCTGGCCTTTCAGGCTTGAGGCATGCGCTCTGGCGTGCAGGCAAGGTCGTGGACCGGCACTGGTACAACAAGAACAAGCACATCTTCCCGGCGTCACGGTGGGAGGTGTACGAGCCTGAGAAGCAGTTTGACTCGTACACGATCTATGGTTGAGCCGTCTGCTCAGCGAGTCTGCTTGGGCTCTTCAGCATATTGGCAACCAGCCTGGTGCGCTGTGGTTGTTTGTCTGCAGGGGTGCGACATTTCTTACACAGCAAGAGGGGCGCAGCAGCGCTGTTGTTTTGCAACACAGTCCCACAAGTGCATCTGTGACGCTTTCATTGGGCATGCATGTCACAACCGTTCGGACATCAGTGCTAGCTGCACAAACCACCGCATTGCAGAACTTGTATCTCATGTGTGTCAAAACGCTGTAAATGCACGGAAGACTGGATCAACCTGGTGACCCATGCCAGGCAGGCGACGCGAGTGACGCGACGCTCGAGCCCTCCATCAGCAGGTCGTCAAGCACTAGCTGCAACTGACAAGCAGTCGCGAGACACAAGCGCGCATCAGCTCCCCATCTGCAGCTGGCAAGCTTTGGCAGGCAGGCCTCAGTTGCCGGGCAGGCGCGCGGCGCGGATGCGCTCGAGCTCGCCGTTGGCGGCGACCAGGCGCGCGCGCAGGTCGCGCGCCTCAACCTCGCACGGCTCGCAGTGCACGTAGGTCGACAGGATCGTCACGCGCTCGCGCGGCATCACGAAGATGCCCTGCCGCAAGCGTTGCGTCAAGGAGGTGACTGCCAGAGAGCGGTCGCTATGGCCTGGAGATATGTGCACACATGCAGGAGACTTCAGCTCAGAGCACGAGGGGATGCAAGGGTTAAGCCATGTCCCTCACAGTCTCCGCACTCAGGCCACTGCGTGCCCCGAAATGCTTACAGCTGCATGGAGCGCACCGGCAGGTCACTGTCCGGCTCTTGCCAGCGGCTCCTTTGCATGAGGAAGTGCAAACACTAAGCTTCACCGGCGCCATGGCTAGGTCAGCTGGCAGCGGACACATCTATATGCCGCCTGGGCACTCCCCACTCATGCAGAGGCGGCCCCCTCCACACAGCGACAAGCCAGAGAACCGCACCTCGCGCCGCGTCTCCAGCGCCTCCATCTTGGTGAGCACGTCCAGCCCGCGCGTCACCTCCCTGCCGTGCCAGACTCCGCAGATCATCTGCCGCCCTTTGTGGCTGTAGTGCGAGGCCCAAAGAGACTGCTGCGCTGCAAAACAGCCTCATGACCACAAGCCAACCCTTCTCCGTATCACCGCGCCTGGCCAGGAGGCCAGGCTCGCCAGAGACCCTTGCGCATCCGCGCACCCGCTTGCCCGCTTGCGCACTCGCCTGCCCAAGACCCTTGCGCAGCAGCTTCCTGAGACCCTTGCGCACCCGCGCACTGGCTTGCCCGCTTGAGCACACCGAACACTCGCGTGCCCAAGACCCTCGTGCACCCGCGCACCCTTGCCCGCGTACGCGCCTGCTTGCGCGAGACCCTTGCGCGCCCGCGCACCCTTGCCCGGACACGCGTGCCCGGGACGCGCGCGCACCCGAAGATGGCGTAGTTCATGTCCAGGTGCGGCGCGGCGCCCAGCAGGATGGAGAAGCTGGAGCCGCCCGAGTGCGGGTCGTCGCTGCGCGCCATGGACAGGATCCCGCGCCGCGTGTGCTTCACGTCCGGCCGCACCTCCAGCGGCACCGTCTTGGACGCCTCCACCTGGCCGCGCGCGTCAGGGCTTGCCACAGGGTTTTGGCACATACCTCTGGTTTCTGTAGGGGTTTGTATGGTCAAGCCGCATGCATGGGTCCGGGGGGCACTGAGCCTGCTGTAGCGCGTGGGCACAGCCGCAGCGCACAGCGGAGCGGCAAGGCCCTGCTCCTGGCATGGTCTGGGCTCGCAGCCCCAGCGTGCTGCCAGCACAGGCGCAGCTGCAACACCGCCTCCAATACGACAGAGTGGTTACGAACAGACGTTCCAGTGTCTCTGGCTGCAGCACTGTCCGCACCACCTGCCGGCAGCGCGGCTATTTCTGCATGAAACAGACGGAGCACCTGCTGGCGCACGTCCAGGTCGCACTGCCGCCCGCCCTTCACATCTGCTACCTGCGACGCGGTCTGCACTGTCAAGCGCCCGCACACTGGCGCGCCTGCCTAGGTTGGGAAGCGCCGTGCAACCAGGGCAAGTTGTCGTGACAACGCGCGCAGCGGACAGCCTGAACGCCCAAGCCTATGCTAGCAGCAAGGGTTGTGAGTAGACAACAGTCAGTGAACAGTCAATCACTATCGCGTCGCGTGCTCGGTGAGGCGCGGGAGTCCGTGGAGGGAGTTGCTAGCGATGTGGCGTGGCGTAGAACAGGCAAGCGCGGGCTGTGCCTGCGCCACAAAGCCCTTGTCCACGCGGAAGAAGTGGTTGGTGTTGTATGCGCCAAGCTTTGCAAGGCGCATGATGTGCGGCGCTGTGACCGGGGCGACCTGCGCAGTGCGCACTCAGGCGGTCAGGCTGACTTTTGCCTGCACCAAATACGTGTCAGCTACCTCCTGAAGCCAGCAAGACAAGCGCGTTGTCCGGTGCTACCGTGCCAGTGCACGCTGCCAGTGCTGGCACTTCAAACAGCAAGGTCGGGCGCACATCTGGGTAGACGCCAAACTCTATGTCGCCGTACGCAGTCTGGAACACCACGCGCTCGTCGCTCAGCTTCACTGCCAGCAGCAGGCTTGCCGCGTCAAGCAAGAGCAGCAGGGCCAGCGGTGCTCGCACGCCCGCCCTGAGCATCTGACATCAAGGCCTGAAATACGGCAGCGCGCTCTTCGCACGGCTCTTGCCGAGCCTCTATCAATGTCCTTTTCCAAAATGTCCTCTCCCAGCCACCCAGATTTGGAACAGAGCATGAAACCCAAATCACCAGCTGGCTGCTACCTGAAGCTGGACTCAAAACACGCGCGCTCGTTCGCGTGCTTGTTCAGCAGTGAACATGGGGCTCGCCGCTGGGGGTGGCAGCGGCAGCTTCTGGGGACATGCACAGGGTGCAGCCCGGGCGCCTGCGGGGGCTGCCTCAAGACGCGCACTGAGCGGGTGTTCAAAAATGTGCTGGAGCGCGCTGCTGCTCGCACTGTGCGGCCAGGCGCTGTGCGAGCGAGCGCTGGCAGCGGCGGCGGCGCCGGCGCCAGCGCCGCTTGAGGCCAAGCCGATGTCCGCAGACGTGCTGCTGCCGGAGACAGACCGCGATGTCGTGGCACTGCTGGCGCACCTCATGAGCGCGCAGCACGAGCTTGTTCTCGCCATGCACGGCCCGGTGCGCCACTGGACGTGCCGCATGCGTGTAGCACCCGGCAAGGCGAGCATGCCTGACGCGGGTGCGCGTGCGTGCAGGACTCGCCGCTGGCAGCGCTGTCCTTCGCGGCCACCACCGCGCAGGAGCAGTTCACCAACTGGTTTCTGCAGTTCCAGAACAACCCGCCCGCGCCTTTCGACATGGCGTACAACTTTGTGCAGAACTTCACCGCGGCCGCCAACGCGGTGCGCAGCCGGCCAATCCCCTGCTGAGCCGGCGCTCATTGCAGCGCGCAGCAGTGCCACCTGTGGCTTGCCGTCTGCCCGCCTGCAGGGCCGCCGGCCGGCGGCGGCCGCGCCTGACCGAGCGGGGCGTGCGGCGGCAGACGCTGTTCAAGATCTCGCCCAACCTGGCCAGGAACGTCGCCTTTGGCAAGCTCGAGTGGTTCCAGAACGCGCCAAAGGTGGCGACCAACGCCCAGGTGTTCGCGGCGATCGCCCCCTTCGGCCTGCTCGTGCAGCCCTGCCTCTTCCGATTTGGGCCGTCCGGTGCGTGCCGCGCGGCACAGCGCGCCGCACCCCGCCGCGCGCGCCTGGCTCGCAAGCGCGCCCGCCACGCAGCTCCCCTGAGCGCCGCGCGCCGCGCCCTACAGGCGTTTTTGTAGACCCCCAGGCCATCGCGATCTCGCCGCGCGTGCTCCACGTCGAGGCGACCGGCGTCAACATCTCCCCGGCCGGCATCTCGATCGGCCCCATCCTCATCGCCGTCACCCCGAGCGGCACCAACATCGGCCTGACCCATGTGGCGGTGCGGGCGGCGCCCCCCTCCCTGCCGCGGCGCCCCGCTCCCCCCAAACCCTGTCCAACCCTATGCGGGTTAGTATAGGGTTAGGCAGCGCGCTGAGCAGACGCGCGCGCGGCGCGCAGGTCTCGCCCGTCTTCCTGGACGTGGCGCCGACCGTCCGGGTCGTGGCCGGCAGCGGCAAGCCGGCCACCTTCGCCAAGGGCATCGCCATCAACGCCCAGCCCAAGCCGGCCGTCGTGACCGACGCCCGCGGCAAGGTGATCCGCCCGTCGCCGGCCGTGGCGACCACCGCCACCAGCTCCTCGGGCTCCGTGGCGAGCGCGACGGGGATCGCCCCGCCGGCGACGGGCGGGGGCTGAGCGCCCGCGCCGCCGCGCATCCCCTGCCCTGCCTCGACTGTTTGGGGGAGCGGCTCCTGCTGCCCCACGGTGATGCCTGCAGCAAGACCTCTGGTATGCCAGGGTTGCTGCAGGGCGTGTCGCGCATGGAAACAACGCGCTTTGTTAGCTGTTTTCATGCGCGACGGTACGCTCACCAAGGGCACGCGCATACCTATCCATGCGCGTGCCTGGAAGGTAGGGCACGGAGCACGCGTTTAACTCCATGCACAAGTGTTCGAAGTATGCAATCATGAAGTGGTGTAGCGTTTTCATGGGGCACCCCTGAGGGGATGCCTCATCAAAACTCACGCAAAGAATGGCTCATCAAAACTCACGCAAAGAATGGGGGTGGCTTGCATCCCCGCTGCTCTATGTACATCGGCCCACCCCTGCAGAACATGCAGGGTACCTGGTTTGCTCTGGCGCGCGACATCTGCAGGGTTGTTTGTACGCATCATACATGGGCGGGCACAGATCAAGTGCATCACGTAGGTTACAGTGACCTGGGCCTCGTCCGCCAGTGTGCTGTGACGGACGTGTGCGCAGGGGTGAGAACCAAGCCTGGAGCGCTTCTTTTGGCATTGAGCGGTGTGCGTTGGCTGTGGGCTACCCGGCCTCACAGCTGGGCGAGGAAGGGTGGGTGCTATGAGCAGCGTGCGGCGCCATGCGGCATCGCAGCGGGAGCTGTGCGGCCGCGTCTGTCTGGCGTCCCTTACATGGTCGCGCTGTGGGACTCGCGTGCTCACGCTGCACACTTTCATATGGAGCCGGCTGCGCACGCTCACCCTTTCGCCTGGGGCGCACCATGCGTAGTGTACGGGCCAGGATTCGGGCAGAGTTGCTTGCTGCATTCTGACGTGCCTTCCTACTGGTTGAGATGCCTGAAGAAGAGCTTGGCAGCCCAATCGCTGGGGATAGAAAAGTTGCTTGGTCAGGCAGCGCTGGCTGGCTCTTGAAAGGCTGTCGTTTCCTGTGTCCGTTCACTCAAGCCATCACTTTGCAACAATGTGAACGTGCCTACAGCCAGGAGCTGGCACTGCTCTTAATGTGCACTGAGAATTCCATAGTGAGTTAGTGTGCTGTCATGGGCGGATGCTTGACCCTGCAAGTCGGCTCCTTCACCAGCGTGCTGTGTAACATGCATGCAGGAATGCCCTGAAAGTACATACTTACAAGTGAATGGTGAGGACCGCGTCAGAGCTTCATGCACATACAGTGCCGCAACAAGCCTTGGCAGGCCGTGACGGGCCAGCCGCAGCGGCGCCGCCGCTCGGCGCTGGGCGGCCAGCACGCGGAATGGCCTGAGCGCGCGGCTGCGCGTCAGGTCACGACCGCCACGGCGCCAGCGGTATAGGGTAGGGACCACAACAGGGGGCAGAGGAGCAAAAAGCGCGTGGGGGTTTATGTGTGGGCGCGCACCGTCCGCGGCCCCGGCGTGAGCCGCTTTATCCAGTGCCCGCCACCACGTTTGCCAGCGCTTGTGGCAGGCGAGCGTCCTCCCGCTCCTCCGCGGCCGCGCCAGCCGCCGACATGTTGTGTATTTCTACGGCTGCAAACATGCTGGCACCATCCGCCTCGGCGTCGTCGTCCGGCACGTCGTCGATGTCCAGCTCCTCGGGGTTGGCCGCCGCCGGCTCGCCCGCATCATCCAACGCAATCTCCTCCGGATTTGCCTCTGCGCGCCAGGTCCTGGTCAGGCCCTGGGTGATGGTCAGGCCCTTGGCGAGGCCCTGGCACACAGACGGACTGCCACAGTGGCACCAGGGCTGCCCGAGCATGGCTCCTTGCTGGTTCTGACAGCTCAGACTTGCCTGTCCCGGGGCACCAGGAGCCCGCAAAGCTCAGCGCGGGCAGCCACGAACGCTGCACAGCCGTGATGCGGTCGCGCGCCTGCCGGTGCCGTGCGCGCCGCCGCAGGCGGACCCCGGCCCGGGTCAGGCCCGTCCAGGTTGTAGGGCAGGCCCAGCAGCTGCAGAAGGGCCTCCGTCTGCGGGCTGCGCTGCGCGCGCTGCGGCATGCGCCCCGGCCGGCCGCTGGGCCCGGGCGCGGTCTGCTCGAAGTTGGGCGGCACGGCCGCGCTGCCGCGCGCCGCCAGCGCCGCGCGCACCGCCGCCAGGTCCGCCTCGGAGGCGCCGCTGCGGCCGCCGCCCATACCTGCATATACTGCCTGCTTTATATACCTGCAGAGATATCCATGGTCTGTCCTGTCACTAACAGCAGCTGGCCTTGAGCTGCTCGCATACATCACATGCACACACAGTCCTTGTCGTTCACAGCTGGAGCGAGTACGCAGCCATGCTTCATGTTGCCAGGCAGGGGCAGACAGTGTTCTCATTTCGCGCACACAGTGTTCTCATGGAATACAGGTACAGCACCCGCGCTTTGATGATCATGAGGGAGCGCGCCGGGCAGCGGCGCGGGCGCGGGGCGCAGGCTCAGCAGCGCATGCGTGCCGCGCAGCACGGCCAGCCACTCCTCATCGTAGCCAAACTCCAGCGGCCCGTCCGCGTCGGGGAAGTCGACGACCTGCGAGGGTTTGGCGCCCGTCCGGTCAGCAGCTGCGACGCGCGCGCCTGCCTGGCTGTTCCATGTGCGCGCGCCTGGCTGGACCGCGCAAGCCTCTGCCCAAACGCGGCATATGCATCCGAAGCTGTGCCAAAGCAGCGCGCCCAACGCCCGGCCCGAACCGGCGCCGGCGCGCCGCGCGGGCGGGCGCCGCGCCTGCAGGAAGCCGCGCCCGGGCAGGCACTTGTCGAGCGCCAGGAAGCGCGTCGCGCCGCCGCCGCCGCCGCCGTGCGGCACCAGCGCCGCGAACTTGGTGTGCAGGTGCGCGCTGAACCAGTGGCCGGGCCGCAGCGCATGCAGCAGCTCCTCCCCCGGCGGGCTGCCCAGCGAATTGGCGGCGATTTCGGCGGCCAGAAAGCGCTTGGCGCGGCACAGCGCGGCGGCGTCGCCGAAGGCCGCGATCCCGCGCGGCCAGTCATGCGAGAGGAAAATATCCAGCGGGCGGCGCAGCTGGCGTAGGCGGAACACCTCCAGCTCGCGCAGGTGATATGCGCTGCGGATGCTGGAGCTCGTGTACGGCGGCCGCTCGAAGTGGCCCTGCGGCCGGCGCCCGCGCAGCTGGCATAATTTTCAGCGCTCTTCTTGCACATACGAGCGCCCCAGACTGTCGGGAGCGCCCTGAGCAAACTTTCTGCAGACAGCGCCTCGACTGCTGCCGCGCAGGAGACCCGCAGGAGACGCATCCGTCACGGAGGAGCGGCGCGCCTTGCGGTAGTGGCCGGCGTTGAAGATGCCGGACAGGCCGCCGATGCGGATGCCGCCGAACGTCACCACGCCCGCGTGGCCCAGGTAGTATATGCGCGGCGCCGCCCAGCCGCCATAGTACAGCTCCCACAGATGGTTGGAGGCCTCATGGTTGCCGCCGACTGCGGGGCGCAGCGAGCACTCGGGCGGCCGGCTCGCGGCAGCGCCGGCGGGGCTGCACAGCGCGGCAGGGCGCACTGAAGAGCGTGGGGTAGGGCGCGACAGCCGCGCCGGTGTAGTACCTGTGGAACGTCTTGAGCTCGCGGTACTTGGGGGGGCAGGCGAGGCACTCCAGGTCGTCCTCGTTGCGCACCGCCTGCAAGGCAGCAGCCCGCTCCGACACCAGCGCACGCTGTGAGCAGCCTTGGCTCACAACGTGAGCAGCCATAGGCAGATGCACTGAGCGCGCCTGGAAGTCGCCGCAGCATATCAGCAGGTCGATGGTCTGGCCGCTCATCTGCTCCAGGCGCTGCATTGTGCCGTATATCTTGTCCAGGTCGCCATGACAGCAGCCCTCCACAGCCACCTGCGGACGTGATGCTCGGCATGGCCTGCACCTTACAATGAACATCTTGGAGTATACGCGCATGCAGCCACCGCACCCGCAGCCCCCTCCGACCAGCTGTCATCTTCTTTCAGGCGCCCCGTCTGCAGGTTACCACACAGCTGTTGTCTGCAGCAGCCGGTCCGCAGACTGTGCGGACACAGGCCAAGCTCGCAGAGGGGCTCAGCACAAGCCACTGGCTTGAACGAGGGCGAAGCACGCACGCGAGGTACCCAAGCTGTCTCTCACTCTCAGTGTGCATGGTGATCACCGGCCTGGGGAGCAACCTCTACCAGGGTTTTTTCCAAATGGCAGGATGCATGCCTACCTATGCGCTGTGCGCCGGCGCGCTGCTCCTTGCTGCCGTCCAGACGACAGGCCCTATGTGCTGAGGCTGGCATGTTTGCATCTTGTTAGAGCTCGCATGCAGTAGAACTTGCTGAGGCTTGCATACTCCGCTTGGGTGAAGTCCGGGCGCCTTTATCATCAGGAACGCCTTGCTCTCATGCCATGAGACTCGTGGCGTTCAACATTCGAGCACACCAGGTGATAGCAACGTGGAGAACCAGACCGTGTTGGCCAAACTCACATGTGCTCAAAGAGAAGCGTCCAGCGGCGCCTGCCACACAGCTCGCACAACAATCTCACAAAACTTATGCTATTACACACTCAGACTGGCAGCAGAGTACATGCGCGCAACTGCAGGCTCTAGAATGCATGAATACAGACAGCTTACCAACCTCGCTGTGCTGCCCATGTTAGGGCGGCAGACTAGGAATCTGAATTCTAGTTGCAACTCGTGCGTTGCCAAGGCCCTGAACAAGCAGTGAAACAGCACACTCCCTGCTGCAGGAAACCGATACATCAACAGGGCCGGAGGCGGACACCCATGTGGCCGACGCGACAAGCCTGTCTAGGTCGCGTCGGCCGGCGGAAGCGACGAGCCTGTTCAGGCGGCGCTGGCCGGCGGACGCGATGAGCCTGATCAGGCGGCGCTGCGGCCGGCGAGCGCGGCGAGCTCCGCCTCCGCCTCGGCGGCCGCCTCCATGATGGGCAGGCCGACGCCGCCGCCGCGCGCCAGGGCCGCCACCGCCGCCCGCAGCCGCGCCAGCTCGCCTGCGCGGCCCAGCCATCCTTCATTCGGGCCTGTCGAGGGGTGGCCTGAAGGGTGCATGCTGGCAGGCTTCTTGGGTTTGCGCGGCCAGACACATATCACCAATGCAACCCGCGGGGTGTCCTGCCGGCCTGCCGATGAGCCTGCGCTCCAAAGGCAGCACAACGGCAGCTGCCACACACATCATTTCACCCAGGCCATGCGTTCCACGGCCAGACAGCTTGCAAGCGCCTCAGGCCGCTTGCTTGCATGGCAGGCCCTCCTGATGCACTGAGCGCCGTTTGCAAAGAATGCCAGCAGCCCAGGCAGGGGAGAGTGCGCGCCTGGCGGCAGCGGCGGCGCGTCGTGCGCGCGGCAGGCCAGGCAGAGCGCGTCCAGCACGCCCTGCTGCACGTCCGGGTCCGCCGGCGCGCCCTCCGCGCCCAGCGCGCTGCCTGGCCGCGGCCGGGGACCGCGTCGGTGCATGCGACGAGGAGACAGGCGCCCCATGACCCATGACCGCTTACCAAGAAACGCCTTGCCAGGGTAGGATGAACCAGGGCATCTTCATCTGTAACAAAATTGTGCTATTGTGACTACAGACGACGAGCCGTAACGGCCGTCTCCCGCAGAGCAGGCCCAGCTAGGGCGGCCGCGCGCAGGGTGACCGAGGGGCGCGCGCCGAGCAGGGCCAGGTTGTCGGCGGCCAGCAGCGCGGCGGCAGTGTCGGCGGGCCAGAGCGCCAGCAGCGCGGCCAGCGCGCCGGCGGCCGCGCCCGCCACGCGCGCCTCCGGATGCGCCACCAGCTCCACCAGCGCGGGCAGCGCGGGCGCCAGCGCGCGCGTCTCGCCCGCGCCTGCGCGTGTTGCCGTCAGGGTTTGATAGGGTTTGTATAGGTTGAAAGGTTGCACACTTTCAAAGCAGCACATGGGCAGGGGGGGGGGGAAAGGGGTTTGCGAGCCGATCTACCCTCGAGCGGCGAGCGTCACAGCCGCACCACGCGCACGCGGCGGGCGCGTCGAGCCCGGCGAGCGCCGCCCAGCAGCGCGGAGGCCGCCCCCGTGCCCGCAAACCCGCTGCGGGGCCGCGCGCGCACCGCGCGCGCCGGCGGCGAGCGCGTCGCGGTCGAACTCGATCAGCGCCGCCAGCAGCTCCAGCACGGGCTCCAGGAACGACTCGATCATGTTCTCGGCCGTGTACTCCAGCACCGCCGCCATCTGCCGCGGCGATTAGGGTAGAGTCACCGGCCGGCACAGGAGTCTCAGGTTTTGACAGGTGTATGGCTGTGTCTGGGTGCTGAGGCTGGCGGTGTTCCCCTCAGCGCCCAGGCACACCTGCGGAAGCGAGCCGCGGCCGGCGCGACTGCCCGGCGCATGCTGCTCGAGCGCCGTGCGCCCACTTGCGGCAGGCGCATGTGCCGCCGCGCTGTGCCGCAGTGCAGCCCCGTCCGGCGCCATGCGGAGGTGACAGCGGCCCGCACAGGTGGCAGCGTGAGGCGTCTGCAGGGTCGTCGCTGTGTGCGGCTATGACAGCCCAGCTACCCGCTCTCACTTGATTCAGGCCTACAAAGTCTGCCACTGCACGGCTCCGCGGCGCGAGAGCACCCGCGCGGCGGCCTGGCGGTCGGCGACCGCGGCCGGCGGCAGCGCGCGGTGCGCCAGCGCCAGCCGGCACAGGCGCATGTTGTGCACGTTGTTGTTGGCGTGGTCCAGGCTCATGAAGTTGAAGAACTGCTCGAACAGGCCCAGCCTGCGTTACGGCAGGGTCAGGGTTTTGCAGTAGCACAGCAGTCCGCCTGCGGTGCAGGTGCAGGGCGGGGCAAGACCCCTTCTCGGACGACAGAGGCATGGCAGCGCAGGCGCCCAGCCGCGCAGGCCGCGCCCGGGCGGGGCCCGGTGGCAGGGCGCGCGCCGCTGGAGCACGGGCACGGCGCAGGCGGGCGCCGCGTCCAGCACGGCGCAGGTGAGCTTGAGCGTGAACAGCGGCATCGGGTCGGGCTGGAGCAGCAGCCCCGGCACCAGCGGCAGCAGGTGCTGCGCGGCCAGCGCCTCGCCCTCCGCGCGCCCTGCCGCGCGGTACTGTCTCAGGGGATAAACCCTGATACAATTACCATAGGGCAGGTTGAAACGTCTGGCACGCAGCCGATGGGGCACGCCCACGAGCAGCCGGCGCGCGCCCTGGCTTGCCGGCACCTCGCGGCCACCATGGTGGACCCGACTGCACCCACATGGCCGCCGGGCGGGGCCGTGCGCCGGGCGGCGCGCCCGCGGCGTCGGCCGCGCAGCACAGGCGCGCAAGCGTGGCGTCGCAGAGCAGCTTGAGGCAGGCGAAGCGCGCGTCGGGCGGCGCGGCCGGTGCGGCCACCGCGGCCGCCAGCGCGGCCGCCAGGCCGGCCAGCGCGGGCGCGGGTACGGCCAGCACGGCCTCCACCTGCTCGCCCAGCGCCTCCGCCAGCGCCACCAGGCCCGCCTGCGCGCGCGCCCGGCGCCCAGGGTAGGAGTGGGGCTGGGGACGAGGTCTCTCTGTTCCACCGTGACCAACTCGTATGTCCTGGTTGTGCTCGCCAGTGCGCGGCGTTGAGCAGCGCCGCTGCCAGCGCCACCAGTCCGGCTGCGCGCGCGCCCGGCGGCGCGAAGACTGTAGGGAGGGGGCGCGCATGCCAGCACCGGGGCCCTGTGGCCGCAGGAGCCGCACCATGGCGTCCTCGGGCACGACGACGGCCGCGGCGGCTGCCGCCGATAGCAGCGCTCCCGCATTGGCCAGCAGCGGCGCGCAGATGACGTCGCTGCGCAGCGCGGGCGCGCCCAGCAGCGGCGGCAGCAGCGGCAGCGCGGCCAGCGCGCTGTCATGCGGTGCGGCGGCGTCGCCGTCACGCGCGGCCCCGCTGCCGAGCCGCGCAGCCTCCTCGGCCATCTGCACATGCGCTGCAGGTTTAGGGAAGGGGGCGGCGCAGGTCGCCCGCCCAGTTTGGGCGGCAAGTGTTGTCAAGCAGGCAGATGGCCGTCGAGCATGCCCAAAACCTCCTATTTGTGATGTACGTGAGCCCCGGGCTTTGGTTTGATTGTCCTCTGCAGCGCCAGGCGCGGATGGGGGTGGCCTGAGGTCAGCAGGCACGACCCAGTGGCGGAGCGCATGGGCGCGCGCGCCTGTGCGGTGAGCGCGACCGCGGCCGCAGCCAGCTCGGCGCGCAGCGCAGCCAGCGCCGCCGCCACGTACCCGTCGCGCTCGCGCCCCAGCCGCTCGAGCTGCGCGCGTGCCGCACCCGCTGCCTTGATAAATGAACCACTGCAAGGAAATGAAGTGCAAGCGAGTAGGAGCATCGCATTAGCACAGCAGCGTCCGCATGTCAGCACTGGCAGCATCTCAACACGCGGCAGCTAACCTGCAGAGCAGGCCCGGCCCCATGCTCTCACTAGGCGTGGAGGGCTGCATGCGCTCCAGGCAACGCAGGGCCACCCCAGGCTCCCTGTCCCTGAAGCGCTGCCCCCTCCAGGCCATGCAGGGCGGCCGCCTGCGGCAGCAGCCGCGCGCAGTGCCATCCCCCAGGTTTCCGACCATGCGCGGAGCGTGACCCCCGCTCCAGGCCATGCGGGGCGGCCCACCTGCGGCAGCAGGCGCCCGCGCAGCGCCTGCGCCAGGAAGCGCGGCGACGCGCGCACGGCCAGCGCCAGTGCGATTAGGCCCTTGCCGGCCGCGGCCGGCGCCGGCGCGTCCAGCAGCGCCAGCGCGCCGCCCACGACGCCGCGCTCCCCCTGCGCGCGCGCGGCGCCCGGGCTCAGGAACGCGCGTCGAAGCCAGAGCGCCGTGCGTGCTTGTTGGTGGGGCGTGAGGCTTCCCGTGTGCATGGTGCTGGCGCAGCTTGCTTGACATGCGTCCGATGGGGTGTGCGTGCACAGGCGGGCTGTCTGAGCAGGCGCCCTCCGGCTCTGGCACAGCGCCGGGGTGCCTGGTACACAGCCCTCGCAGGGCTGCAGCCAGCACAGCGCTGAGGATGGACACCGCGCTGCGCCGGGCGGGAGCGCGGACCTGCAGGAGGGCGGCCGCGTGCGGCGCTTCGCGCGGGCGCGCCAGCAGCAGGCAGAGCAGGGTGACGGCAGGCGCGTGCGCGCGCTTGTCGCCGGCCGCCAGCGCGTCCACCACCGCGCGTACGCCCGCGGGGTCGCCCACCTGCATGCGCAAGCCTTAGGCTTTCATCAGGGTTAGGGCCTTGCCGCTTGCATGCGCAGACCCCGGCGCTGAGTGCTCCGGGGAGTGTTGAGATACAAGCTGATGCGGCCTGTCGCAGAACTCGCTGCATGCGCCCGTCTGCACAGCGCAGCGCGGCGTGCCTGTGCTCGCATGCCTGCTGGTTTGGTCACCAGTTTCGTCACCAGTCAGAAAAAAGTGGAAATTATATATACATCATGTGACAATATAATTGTAGCCGTAGCACTAGGATCTTCCCTAAAGCAGACACCAGCCGAAGCACGTGTGTGGACGGTCAGCGCTGTGCGAAGAGGCAATATGACACCCGGTACCTGCCCGCCTTACCAGAGGTTCAGAGTGATGCGTGTGACCGCCAGGCGCGTGGCGCGCCTGCGCCAGCACGGCCGGGTGGTGGCGCGCCAGGCGCGCCAGCGCCGCCAGCGCGTCTGCGCGCACAGCCTCGCCGGCGCCGCCCGCCGCGGGCGCCAGCAGCGCGCCCGCAAACGCCGGCGCCGCAAAGCGTCCCGCCCACGCGGGCGCCTGCGCGGCGATGTTGCCGACCGCGTGGCAGACGTACCGCTGCGCTCCCCCGCGCGCGCGCCTCAGGGCCCGCCCCGGGGCCGCTCCACGTCACGCCGGCAGCGCACGCAGCCGCGCGGAACGCCCGCGCTGCGGCGAGGCTGAGCCCCGCGCGCATGCGCATGCGCCCAGCCTCACAGTGCCAGGCGCGCAGGTCTCCTCGGGCAGCGCCGCAGCGCGCCGCCACTGGCTTTTCCACCATCGGCGCGCCAGGCAGCACATTCACGGGGTTAGCACCTGAACGGCCTCGTCCTCACCCGCCTGCAGCGCGTGCGCCATGGCCGCCAGCGTGTCGGGGCCGACCTCCCAGGCGGCGGCGGCCTCCTGCGCGGCAGCGCACGGCCGTCGGCTACCGGCCCTGCAGCCCTGAAAATATCGGCAGGGCCCTGGCGCGCATGCCAGTCCCGAGCCCGCCAACCCTCCGGGTAACCTGTTTTGGTGGGGGACTGGCATGCGTGGGGCTGGCGCGCATGCCAGAGCACACTCAGAGCTTGTGCAAAGACAAGGAGCGCATGCAGCGCGCCATCCTGCAATTGTGAGGCTCCAAGGAGCAGCCTGTATGACGGAGAGCATCCGGCGGGGCGCGCGCGGCGGCGCGGTGAGCGCGGGTGCGGGGCGGCGCGCCGGCGGCTGCATGGCGATGTAGAATAGCAGCTCGCCTAGCGTGGCCGCCGCGCGCCGCCGCACCTTGTCCGCCCCGTCACGCAGCGCGTCCGCCAGCACGGCTGCCGCGCCTGTTTTGGAACAACGCCAAATTGAGCACGGCCGACGGCGTGCGCAGGCCTCACCGAGGCGCACAGGTATCTCAAAAGGCCTCACATCGGAGGGCGGCACATGAGGGCGGCACCGCAGGCGGCGAGCTCGGGCCCGACGAAGGCGGTGTGCCGCACGAGCACGCCGAGCACGGCCGCCAGGCGCGCGCGCAGACCGGCAGCCGGAGCGGCGGCTAGCAGGCGCACGAGCAGCGGCCCCAGCGCGCTGTTCAGCAGCGCGGACGCGGCCTCGGCGTGCGCGCACGCGCCCTCCAGCCAGGCCAACACGTTTACCTGCGGCGCGCCCGCCACGCGTTGGCTAGGGTAGGGTTAGGTCTTCATTACCGAGGGCGCGGCGCGTTTCGACGGTGTCGGCCATCGTCGGCCTGGGCGGTGCCAGCGCCGGGCGCACAGGTGCGAGAAGGTAGCGTGCGCACATGCGTGCGTGCAGTCAAAAGCGCAAGCCGTTGCCTGCGCGGCCGCAGCGGCGCTGAGCGGGGCGTGCGCGCGCGCCTTCTCGCTGAGCGGCCCGGCGGACGCGAGCGCGTGGTGGACCTGCGCGAGGAAGCGCAACAGCTCGTCCTCGGGCGCCGCCGCGATCTGCGCCGCGTCCTGCCGCGCGCGCAGCCGCGCGTTGGTCAACGGCCGGCGCGCGGGCGGGCCGGCGCGCGTCTGAGCTGCGCCGCACGCTGCCGTGAGTCCCTTGCGCGGAGTCCTTGCGCGGAGTCCGCGGCGTCGGCCGGCACGCCCTGCATGATGGCAGGTGCGCGCACAGGTCTGCTGCTTGACTGGCTTCGGCTGTCACTGAGATGGCCCCCGGTCTGCCACTTCTGTTTTACACATGCTTTCTTGCATGCCTAGGCTGCGCCCGGCGCCTCAGCCGCAGCATGAGCCGCTCGCCGGGCCCTGCTATGATGCGGCGCGCATGCAGGCTCATGCCAGCACCCCAGGCAGGCAGCCCAGGAAAATAGTGCGCGTGTGCGGTGGCGAGCGGCGGCGGCAGGCGGCGCGCACCAGCGGCGCAAAGGGCAGCGCGGCGGGGTCGCAGGGCGGCCGCGTCAGGCGCTCGATGGCCTTGTTACCCACCAGCGGGCGCGCGACCGCATCCGACGGGTGCCACAGCAGGCTCAGCAGGTCTGGCGCGCCCTCGACGTCGCGGTCGCCGCTGTCGCCTGCGCACGCGCCCGGCAGCGGGCTTCCAAAGCCGGCCCTTGCATGTATTGCTTAATCACCTCGAAGCCAGTGTCGCCAGGCACTTAACAAAATCGAGAGACTCTCTCAGTCACCACAAGCCCCAGGCGAGCGCTGTCGCGAGGCACACTGCAGACCTGCACAGCTGTCTTGCTGCTAAGCCCCAGGCAAGCAGTGCTGCCAGGCGGCACTGCACGCATGCACGTCCAGTCCGTCTGCAGCCGCTTCGTCGAATCCGTGCTTCCGGCCAGCACCATCTGCATGAGGCCGGGCACGGCCGCGACGCACGCGCACCCGGCCATGCCGCGTCAGGCACGCTGCCAGCGCGCGCGTCCGCGGCCGCCCCGCCGTCCAGGCTGCTCGCATCGTCAGCGTGCCGCCTGTCGGCCGCCGTGGCTTCCGGCGGTGCGCTGTCGTCCGGCGCGCCCGACGCGGCGCGCGCCTCCTCCCGCGCCTCCGCCAGCTCTGCGGGCGGGCCGTCAGCGCGCAGCCTCCCCCGCCAGGGGCGTCGCCTGGCCTTGCCGCCACAGGCGCCGCCGCCGGAGTGGCCGCGGCCACGCGTGCAGAGTTCCAGAGCGAGTGCTTGGCCGGGACACACAGCACGCTCTGCGGTAGGAGCAGCGTGTGTGTGCATATGCCTGAGCGGAGCACCCCATCGCGGCATGCAGCTCACAGGAACAGCCTCAGAGCAGCTGCAGCTGCATGAGGTAGTAGGGGTGCCGGCATGTCGGCAGCCGCACGTCAGGGGGATGCGCGCCTGCCTCGGCCGCGCCTGCCGCAAAGTCGAGCTCAGCGTCGGCGGTGTGCAGGTGCACGTCGCCGCCGGCCGCGCTGCCGGCGGGCGATGCGCCCGCGGCGCCCCAGTCGCCGCCCGCGGCCCCGCCCTCGCTCTCCAGGTTGCCCGCCGCCAGGCCGCCCAGGCGCGCCACGTCTGCGGCCTCGGCCTCGGCCGCGCCCTCCACCTGCAGAGGAGAGTCTTTCAAAGGTTTCATCCGGGAGATCTTAAGACGAGGTGTAAGGGAAGCCCCTGGGCAAATGGACTACAGCAGGAAAAGCACCTCTTTGCTCTCACTGGCGTGCTGCTCCAGCACCTGGATGCCCTCATCCTTGCTGTGCGCGAGCACCTGCATGCTCTAACCCTTGCACTGCGCAAACCCCAGGATGCCCTAATAATCGCGCTGCGCGAGCACCTGGGCGCGCTGGGCCGCCGCGGGCGCGGGCGCCGCGGCCGCGGCCGCGCGCTGCGCGGCCAGGTACGCGGCCAGGTGCGGCTCGGGCGGCATCGCGCGCAGCGGCAGCGGCGCCTGCCAGAACGGGTGCTCCGGCAGCGCCGCCCAGCCGATGCGGCGGCCGGGGTCCTTGTCCAGCAGCCGGCCGATCAGGTCGCTGAACTCGGGCGACACGCCTGCGCGAGCGCTGATGGCTGGCGAGCGTGCATGCTGCACTTAGCCGGCGGCTCACTGCAGGCGTGGCACAGACGGGCGACACGTCGTGCGCGCTTCTTACATGGCAGCTCACATGCATGCACGCTGTGTTTGGGTAAGTGCTCATGCATGCACAACTCATGAAGCTGCAGCTATGGCATGCATGGCGAGGACAAACAGGGCTTCAGCTCAATGTATGCAAGCCCGTGCTGCGCAGGCAGGCCCGCTCGGGCGCCCAGCACAGGGCGTGGGCGCGCCCGCCGGCAGCGGCGACGGATCGGCATGCAGCACGAGGTGCGCGAGCCGCGCGAAGGAGGGCGACAGGAACGGCGGCCGCCCGGCCGCGCACTCGTGCAGCACGCAGCCGAGCGCCCAGAGGTCGCTCGCGCTGCTGTGCACGCCGCCCGGCCGAAAGAGCTCGGGCGCCATGTACGTCGGTGTGGCCTGCGCGCCGGCAAGGGTTTTCAAAACATGCAGTGGAAAGGGTTATCGATATACGCTGTCTACTCTGGTGCTTCGTGTTATACACATATGCACCGGTCCCCTCCCTGAGAACTTACTCGACCTACCTGAGACAAGAAAACAGGCTGTCGGCCGCGCCCCGGCTCAACCAGCTGGGCATGGTTTGTTTCCCGTCCGGAGCCCGGGGGCAGGCGGCGGGAGGGCACCGGCTGCGCGTCCGCGGGGTCGCCGCGCGCCAGGTCGCCCAGGCGGCGCGACAGGCCGAAGCCGCCCAGCTTGGCGCGCCCGTTCTCGTCCAGCAGCAGGTTGCTGGGCTTGAGGTCGGCGTGCACGACGCCGTGCGCGTGCACGTACTGCAGCGCGAGCGCCGCGTCGCGCGCAAAGTCGTGCACGCTGGCCTCCGGCAGCGCCAGGTCCTGCTTGAGCAGCGCCATCAGGTCGCCGCCGACGCAGTACTCCAGGATGAGCCACAGGTGGTTCTTGGTCTCGTACCTGCGCGCGTGGGCGCGGGGCGCGCTCACGCGCACGAGGCGCGTGTCGACAGAGGCGCTGCAGCGGCGGGCGGGGCGCACACCAGGCATAGAACTTGAGGATGTTGGCGTGATCCAAGGTGTGCAGCGTGCGGACCTGCAAGCGCAGCGCTCGGTCGGTCGGCCACGCCTGGCCGTATGCTGTTGGCGGGGCGCCACGGCAGCAGGCGCACCTCCTGCAGCACGCGCGGCTTCTGGCACTTGTCCACGCTCTTGATTGCAAAGTACATGATGCTCTGCTTCTTGCGGCCCTTGTACACCGTGGAGTGCTTGCCCCGAGCGATGGGGTCGTAGATGCTGCCGCGCGCAGCCCGGTCTCTGCTGTCAGAGTTGTGCGCCGTGCACATCTTGATAATATACAGGCGGACCGTAAGCGCTCGCAGCAATAGCACGCGGCCAGGCGGGCCGTACTGGTACTGGTTCATGCTGCTGACTTGCAACACAGGCTCAGTGTATCAGTGCCGGGCGGATGTCGGTGGGCCAGTGGCCCCGCTTCGTGCTGTCTCCTGCGCTACCAAGTACCCGCAGGCCATAGCGTGTTGCATCGTTGCTTGGTTGCACTGGGTGAGGGCAGGAAGCTGGTGAGTCTGCGCTCTGCTGAAGTACATTGAGCTGTCCCATATACTTCTGTGCTCTGTGAGAAAGTGAACGTCGCCGAGCTACACTGGTAAGAGCTTTGATCAGCCTCCTGAACGTACACTGTTCATCGTAAAAGCTCTGAGCGAGCTGGCTCTGACCCAGCTATGCCTATCTAGGCCTCATATTACTGCATGCTGCTGGAGAGACCACATGTGCACTGCAAAACTTGGTTCAAATGCAACTGTTGTGTGAGGCATGCTCGAGGCACAGCAAGTAACCTGTGCATGCAGTGCATGGCATGGCTTGCCATGCATTGCATGCCTGTGAGGAAGCGCACCCTTCTTTTCAGAGCTGAAGCCAATGCTGAGACTAATCATGTCTCTCATCCCATGCAAATGGATCCATATGTGAAGTGAATGCAAAAATGCGTATCGCGCATGCAGGATGCCCACATTACAGACTGAAGCATAGCTTCTGTAATATGCGCGTCGAAAGGCACCCCGTAGACGGAACAGCGACATGCTCACAAATGCCTTCCAACACATCAAGTGCCTGAATGTACCACGAAACCGTTTGACCACTCCTACAGACCCTTCCTGCATGCCAGCAGCAAACTGATGTCCCGACCTGCAGCTCTGCCTCCCGCTGCGCTCCGCCGCAGCTCTGCCTCCTGCCTCCCGCCGCGCCTATGCAGGCAGCGGCTCCTCCACCGCAAGCGCGGCGCCCCGCTTGGCCGCCGTCGCCGCCAGCTGCTGCGACGGCTCCAGGCGCGTGGTCGGCGCATCCGGCAGGTTCAGCTCCTCCTCGTCAGCGTCTGCTTTCCTCGGCGGCAGGGTAGGGGTAGGGCTAGGGATAGCGCTGCTGCTCGCTGCATGTGCGCCTGCGGCAGCTGCAGGCGCGCCGTCGCTAGAGCTCGCCGCGGCTTCGGGGCTGGGCCCGGCGGCCTCGGCGACGGCGGTCCTCTCCTCGGCCTGCGGCGCGGGCGCCTCCTCTGCTGCGGGCACCTGCGCGGAGAGTGCCGCAGCCGCCTGAAGCGCTCGCAGAGGGTAGCAGGGTGTCGAAGGCGTCCTGTCGCTGGTCATGCTGCCCCCCACTGCAAACACGAGCCCATAGACTGCTTGAAATCCACGCTTTAAAACCTTACCAGAAAGTGGGAGTGTCCCTGTGCCGCGCAGATGGCTGCGTTGTTAACGGTGCCTCATGCTCAACTTGAAGGCCGTGAGCATGCAATGGGCACGCCATGCCCAAGCGCCACTAGGCCACAACGGCTGCCGGCAGCGCCGCAACCAGAGCGGCGTCCGCACCGCCGCCTTGGCGGGCGCGGCCGGCAGGCGCGCGGCCTCCGCGGCGTCCTCCGCCTCCTCCAGTGCGGCCAGCTCCTGCAGCGCGGCCGCGTCGTCCTCCGCGCTCAGCGACTCGGCCAGCAGCTCGCGCACGCGGCGCTCCGCCTCGCCCGCCGCGGCCGTGTCCTCGCGCAGCGCCTCCACGTCCTCCACGCTCACCTCCTGCCCCGGCGCGCGCTGTGAGCTCGAGCAGTGGGCCAGGCACGCTGCAGCAGCACGCCCGCTGAGCTCCCGCACGTGGCCAGGCACGCTGCAACAGCACGCCCGCCCAGCTCTTGCATGTGGCCAGGCACGCTGCAGCACCAGCAGATGGCAGGCGTTGCACACGGCGAAGCAAACGCGCTTGGTGAGCAGCAGGCTGGCTGCTGCGCTTTGCTGAAAGTATTGCAGTGTGCACACCTTCAAGAACATATGCCGGTGTACTTCAGCAGCCTCTAAAGAGAGCACGTGCTGCGGGCAGCGCTGCTCAAGCACCCGCACCTTTTGCAGCGCCTTGAGCGCAACCGTGCCCTGCTTGAGCGCGTCATACAGCCTGTTCTGCCGCTGCGCTGCTTCGATGTTCGCCAGTACCTGAGGTCGCAGCCACACTCAGTAGTGTGCTCCGTATGTTGCAATGCAGCGCCTGCGCACGGGGGAGTGAACTGCTGAGCGCGGGCCTCCGGCGCGCGCCTGCTCGACGTTTAGCAGGTAGGCATCAATCTGCTCCAGCTGCCCCTCGCGCAGCCGCTTCTTCTTCAGCGGCAGTAGCGCGCGCTCGCGCTTCCTCGCCGCTATCAGCTCCTTGGCGACCGCGATCTCCCGCGCTATCAGGCCCTCGACCTGTGCGCAGCGCTCTCACCCTATGCGCCTCAGCACGAAGAGAAACATGCTGCTTGGCTAGAGCTTGCCAGCGTACGCGTGTGCGCTGCGCGGTGAGCTGGCGGCGCTGCGTCTTCAGCTGCAGCACGGCCTTGTCGGTGTCTGTGATGGCGCGCTTGTGGCCGTGCCTGCGGGACAGGCGCTGGCTCACGTGGCGGGCCAGCACCGGCAGGAAAGCCGCAGCAGCAAGGGCTAGCAACCTGGGGTCCTTATGGTGCTTGCCAAACAGGTTCCCCATCACGCATCAAACTAGGCAAGCTGCTGCGGGGTGCCAATCCTGTGTCCTCCTGCGCTAGAAAGGCTTACCGTGCTCAAGGACGCTTATGCAGCAACAGGCTGTATCAGCGAGCCAAGGCAATGGAGGAGCCTTGGGCCTACCCTTACCCCCTCCCTTCGCCCAACAGCCAAACCTGTCGAGCATTAATATTACTTTCCTGTGCACGGACCGCGCACCATGTGTCAATTTTCTTAGCCATACAAGGGACTGCATTCAGCTGCAGCTTGGTCACAGCAAATTGCATGCCAAGGACAGCCTGTTGGTAGGTCGCGTAGTAGCATATCGATTTTTGGCACTTCAGACGGAAACGGATCTTTAGCACTGCTGGTAACGTGCGGCGAGCTGCGATGACAGTCTCACATGCAGGTGGCCTGCTGCACTGCTCGACAGGTAGCACGCCGCCTGTGCTGGACCCAAGCCCTGCAAGTCCGGCGACTACGTAGTATACTCAGGACTTGCACTGTGGAGCGTAGAGCAAAACAAGCCTGCTCCGTCCATACCTGGCATCTTCATGACGTATTGCGCACACTGCGGCATCTTTGCGCATGGCTATTCGCGCATGAATACTGTGATAAGGCCAGCCAAGGTTAGCCTGTAACCGCAGCTGGGTTCAAACTCGACACCCTAGAAAAGCTCGCAAGCTCACGAATCTCGTTGCCTCGAGGACCTGGCGCTTCAGTGTACACTACCACGCACACCACGATCGCAGAGAACCTTGGTCTTGCCGGCGTACATCATCAGCTTCTGGCACGCAGCAACTGTGAAACATCCTGAAGCGCACTTTGAATTGAGCCTGCAGGCCCGCATGCACTGAGCGACACCAGATAACACGTACGCTGATATAGTATCAGGTTCGTTTTGCCCTGCCGTGCACTTGTGCGCGGTAGCCCATGAGGCCTTGCGCACGTGCGCGGCGCTCAAACACGAGTGTGGCGTGCTAGACCGGCCTTCCTTCGGCAGATAAACCGGCAGCCCAGTGCCGACGGCGCCGCAGCGCGGTACTACAGCCTAACTGGTGGGAGGTGTCTGGTGTGAGAGTTTGTGCGAGGTGTTGAACAGGCAATCGAAACACTTGCGGGCTGCAAGCGTTGCACTCCTGCCCTCAGCGCTCTCTCCACATTGCAATGCAGGTCTGCGGCAACCATGAACATTAGCTGCGACGCGTCCTGCTCCGGGCGCGAGCCGTCAGCGTCGGCGGAGCACTTTGATGCCGCGCAGCCATCCGCGCTGGTGAAGCAGCGCTCCGCCTCACACGCCTTGGCGCTGGCGCTGCCTCGGCCGCCAGCGCCCACCAGGCCGGAGGAGCCGACCCGAGCGCGGCGGCGGGGGCGCAGCGCATGCTGGTGCGCGCACGCTAGGCGTGTGTGGGTGTGTCGGGTGCGGAGCGGAGCCTGCAGTTGAGCTTTCAGCCGCACCTGGCAGCAGCCGCGCAGGCGTGTAAATCCCTCTCCGTGCCATGGCGCAGGGAATGCCACAGTGAAACGTGTCACCTGGCCATGAGCTGTCAGGGCGCGCTGCTGGTGTCGAGCATGTCTGCGCTTGAAACGCGCTAGAGCGCACTGCAGAAGCAGTCACCTTGAAGGTGACCAGCGGGCCGCAGGATAAGCTGGCGCTACATTCCGTTCCTCGCGCTGCTGGGCGTGACGATCATGCTCGCGGGGCTGGCAGTGTTCAGCCTGGCGGTGCGGGGCCCTTGCACTGTGTTGCTGTGCAGGGCATGTGCTCTTGGTATCAGCGCCGAGTGAAAGTGCATTACAGGCACAAAATATACTCTGCAGACACCTCAGGAGCCCACAGGAGTGGGCTCAGATGAAAGCATCCGCATGCCTTCCAAGAGGCAGGTGCTGGCGCATGAGCCGGCAGTGCGTGCGCCGCGCACGCCCTGCCGGCAACGTCAATCATGAGCCCTGGGCACTGCTGCGCACAACACAGCAATGCCAAAGCAGGCGCTGCCACTGGCAGGTGGGTTTAGCAATGTGCATTCTCAGGAATGCGCCGTGCTGAATGCAGGCGCTGAAGTCTGGCATAGCAATCAAGGCGGTGGTGCAGCTGGTGGGCGGCAGCACGAGCGGCTTTTCCAAGGTGGCGGCGGAGTACTGGACGATCGTGGTGACCACGATCGTGGTGTCGGTCATCTGCCTGGCCTCCGCGATCGCCGCGTACGTGATCCGCACTGACCAGCGCATGCGCCAGGACCGGCACTACGGCGGTGCGCCTGGAGGGGCAGACAGCCTGGGCGGCGGCGTGCTGGGCTGGGGCAGCTGCAGGGCGGCGCCACGACAGACATTCGCTCCGCCACTTTGCATTGCACACGCATGCTTCTTTCTGGCATTGGTTCAGGAGACAGCGGGCTGAACTCACCGTCTCATGAGATCAGAGGGCCTTCTGGCCATGCACAGTGCACTGCATCACACACCATGAGGCAAGTCGTCACCTCACTTAGACTGGCGCGCATGCCAGGCATGCCCCACAAGCCACAGCATGCCGGGCGCGCCATAAGCGGCCCGCCCCCTGCGCCCGCGCAGGCGAGCACAGCGCGCGCATGTACCGCGTGTACCAGGTGCTCACGACCGCGCTGCTCGTCATCGTCTTCTTCATGGCTAGCTTCTTCGTCGTCCTGGTCGGCGTCAACGTCAGCGGTGCGCCCCCGCCCCGGCCTCGCAAGTGCTTATTCTCTGCCATCACCAGCACTGCGTCCCTGCCCTAGCCTCTCAAGTGCAGTGACGGCGCCGGCCACAACGGCGCTGGCACGAGATGATGGCGCCGACATGCCCAGGGAGCCGGCGGGCTCAAGCAGGCGGTGCTGCACGTCCTTGTGGTCTGCTTGCATACCCGCCGCCCAACCTGCCTTCCCCAAGGCCAGTCGCCTGTCCAGGCCCTGGTAATCAGTATTGAGCGGCCGCGCCGGTCCTGCCAGTCGATCACCGCTGGAGCTCCTGCGGTGCAGCCTCGCAGTCCATGAAGACGCTGTACCGCGGCGCGGACGCGGGCATCACGATCCTGAACGCGGCCGTGTCGGCCGCGGACGGCGCGGTCGCGCGCGCCAACAGCCTCATCAACAACTCGCCGCTCAACACGCTGGTGAACGGTGCGCGCGCCTGGCTAGCGGCGCGCCCGGCCATAACCCTATATCGAACCTTAGTCCCGCCCAGGTCAACCTGCTCGACGGTGCGCGCGCCACGCCCATGCACGATGCGAGCATGCAGTGCCTCACCTGTACCTGTTCGGCTGCTCCGTACGCAGAAGCAGCGCCTGGCGCCGCGCAGGGCGGGCACTGACATGCGCTCGATGGGTGCCAGCGGGCTATCGCACTCTGAAGGCGCAGTCTGACGGCCTGCTGGCACTGGTGCTATGGACCACCTTATGTCAATGTGTCAGCCTCAAAGGCACCCCCTTGTTGCACAAGAAGCCGCGCCGGCGACGCATGACCCTGACGCCGCGCATGGACACGCGGCAGGCGCGTCGAACGGCACCGACGGCGGCGACAGCACGACGCACCTGATGACGGAGCTGGCGAAGGGCGCGTCCGCCGCGGCCGACGTGGCCGCCGCGCTGCCGCCCAGGTGGCCCCGCTGCTGTGGCTGGCCAGCCGGTGCCCCCCTGGGAGGAGAAGCGTGTCTGAGTGGCGCAGACCGTGTGTGCGCTGCTCCTTGGCAACAGCCCTGCTCATGCGGAGCCAGCACTCATGCTGAGACTTTGGCGCGCAGGCTGCCCCGCTGCCGCATGCTCGTCTTGGTTTGTGAAGTCTAGCAGCAGACTCGCAGCTGAGCGCTAAAGCGCACATCACGCAGTGGCGCTTCTTTGGAGGTGTGGCTGACAGGAGCTGTGAGAACCTGCGCAGCACGCGCGACTCGGCCGGCTCGCTCGTGCACTCGGCCGTGAAGCTGGCGGCGGCGTTCAACAACCACAACAACCAGGCGACCACCGCCCCGGCGGGGCCCAGCGCGCCCCAGGACGCGCGGCAGGCCAACCAGGGCCCGACCTACTCGCAGCAGGGCGGCGGGCAGGGCGGGGGCAGCCAGGGGGGCGACGCGCCGCAGGCGGGCACGCAGGCGATGGCGGCGCCCGCGCCGCCCGCGCCGCCCGCCGGCGGCCTGCTGAGCATGCTGCCCGCTTTCCTGCGGCCCAAGCCGCCGCCGGACGCGGCGCCCGCCACGCAGCGCGGCCTGGCGGAGGTCCTGCCGGCAGCCGCGGTCGCGCCCGCGCGCCGTGCGCCGCGGCGCCTGGCGGACGGCGTGAGCGCGGGCGGCGGCGCGGCCGGCAGCGGCGGCACGACGCAGAACGCGGTTCTGGCGCTGGCGGGGGCCGCATCCAACGCATGGAAACGGATCTCCGGCGTGCCGGGCGCCCAGGGCGCGCGGCCCGGCCCTCGCCATGCCCCCGGCGCAGGACCATGCGCATGCGCTGCGCAAACAGGCATGTGACTGTGTCAGGCAGCCGGCGAGCGCCCCGCGGTCTGAGGCTAGGAGGCGGCCGCAACATGCGCCACATGCATGCGAGCGGAGAACTTTGCGCATGGCTGCGTGCGAGGCGCCCGAGGGGCGCGCGGCGCGGCGCGCAGGCGGCAACAGCAGCGTGTGCCCCTCGTTCGCGTGCCTGGACGTCAAGATGTACAGCTTCCTGAACAGCCAGAGCTGCATCTGCACCGTCGGCGACCTGGAGCGCCTGCGCGACCTGGGCCACGAGGCGGTGGAGCACCTGCGCGTGGCGCTCATCGGTGCGCCCGGGGGCGCAAAAACCTAGGAGTTTCGACCCTACCCATGCTGTACGCGCGTCGCGCCAGAAAGCACCGCGCCTGCCTGCCTGCCACGCGGGGCTTGGCGCCCGGCAGCGGGCCATCATGCGGCTGACCTTGCCCGATGGTGAGCCACGCTGTGCCTGGAGCGCGTGCGCCACTGGGGCGGCAATGTGCGCGCCATTGTGCGCTTGGCGAGCATTGGTGTACAGTCGGCCGCAGACAGCAGTAGGTGGCACCAGCAATTTGCTTCGCTTGTCGTGTGAGAGAGAGTAAAGATGCACATCCTAGCGCATGCATGCATGGAAGACCATCATGCAGTTGCAGGTGCTGCTGAAGTTGCAGGTCGGCAAGGTCCTGACCGTACAGCCTGGATCTTGATGATTGTTAACGCGCGGCGAGCCTGCAGGCTCACTTGCAGGTCCGGCAAGGCCCGTGTCCGCACAGCCTGGATCTTGATGAGACTGACGCGCGGCGGGCGCGCAGGCCTGGCGCTGCTGTACCTGGGCGCGGCCGTGCTGGTGGCGCGCCTGTCGTCGGAGGTGACCAAGCTCAGCTACGACCGCCACCTGCTCTTCACCAACCGCTTCACAGAGTGCGCACCCGCGCGCGCGCGCCCGCCCAGCAGCCACAACCTGCCCCAGCAGAGCGCCATTTGCACGCAGAGGTCGGCCGGGACCTGCTCTTCACCGACCGCTTCACAGAGTACGCCCCCCGCGCGCGCGCCCAGCAGCCGCACTCTGCCCCAGCAGAGCGCGGGGTGCATGCAGAGGGCACCGACCACGCCGATGCATGGCGGCATGCGCAGCTCAGCAGCCCGCGCCGGGGCGCTGTCCGACCTGATGTCTCGACTAGAGTTGGCGGGCGGCTCAGCCGAAGTGCGCACATGCGCATATCACTCAAGCTGTGTGCATGGCGCAGGTACCACGCGCGCAACCGCGCGCGCGCCGAGCTCACGTGCGTGGAGCTCACGGTGGCGGAGGCGCCGCGCGCGTCCGTCGCGCAGATACGCGCGGAGACGCAGGTGGTCGAGGTTGCCTAGACGGGCGCCGGCGACGCGGCCTTGTGGCTTCAGCCCGAGGGACGGATTGGCGTCTGTTGTGCCCGCTAGAACAGCTTTGGGACCGGCTCTGGTTTGTTGGGTGCAAGGGCTTCTTTTTTACTCAAGCCAGAGGCAGGCTGCCATTGGCAGCACACAGCATGCGTTGCAGGGCCTTGCTGAAGGCATGAGGGGCCCATCAAGCCCTTAGTACGAAGTATGTGTATGAAATTGGGTCCGTGTATGAAAGCGCTTTATAGACCGGAAGTATTCAAGGTGGTCAAGGTGAGAGCAAGGGATTTTCTTTTGGTTCAGCAGGTTGCCAGAGCCTAGGTGCAGACCCTGACATGCATGCAGGCTGCATGCATCTGATCTTTTTTCTAGGCGTGGACAAACACAGCACGAGCCATGTCAAGGTGTATGTCGGGCGGTGTAACGTATTGTAGATTCAATCACTGCACATGTGTCGCACCGCCGCAACCGCGCGTGCATCAGCCCGCAGCGCACTGATGCAGCCGGGCCCCGCGCAGCGAGCCCCCGGCCCCAGCGTCATGGCCCAGAGCTGAACACCCTGAGCAGCGACAGCAGCTGCTGCATGGTTCGCGCCAGCAGCGGCGGGTCACCAGCCTGCATGTGGGCGGGGTTAGGGTAGGGTAGGTATAAGGTATAGGGTATGAATATACCCCACCCTATGTCAGGGCCCGAAGCTGAACACCCTGAGCAGCTCGAGCAGCTGCTGCACGGTCCGCGCCAGCAGCGGGTCGCCGGCCTGCATCTGGGCGACGCAGGCCTCGGACACGCGCGGCGCGGCTTGGCCGCCGGCCGGTCCGCCCGGCCCGCGCCGGCCGCCTCGCCCACCCCGGGCGCCGCTGCGCCCTGCGCGATGGGTGCGCGTAAGCTTGAGAGCTGCAAAAGCCCGCATGCTCTCAGACAGCTGGGAAGCGCCGGACAGAAGTCTTCCAGTGGGGCAGAGGCAGGCTCGAGAGCCTACCTGCAGGAGGCTGAGCAGGCCGCCGCGCGCGCCCGCCGCGAGGCTGCCCGCAAACAGGTCCGATTCGAACGGCGGCGCGGGCTCGAAGGCATCTGCGCGGTCCGTCAAGCCGCAGAAGCAGGCGCCGCGCGCGCCCCTGCACAAGACAGGCCCTGCTGCGTGGTCTTGCTGTTTGTCTTGCTGTTCGTGGGTGCGAGGGGGGCTCGTGCCTGCCACCATACTGCACGCGATCTCCACACCCTCATGATGCACCCGCCTAGCATGCTCAGCATGCGCAGTTCCTGATGTGACGGGCGGGCTCTACGCCCGATCATGTCCCAGCTGGCGCTCTCCGCAGTTCTCTGACGTGATGGGCCGCGTCTGCGGCCGGCCATGCCCGGGCTGACGCTCAGAGCGTGGCTCAGCGCTCAGCTTGGCCAGCGCACATGTGCATGACGGCGAGCACCGCCTGCGGACTGGCCGGCCGCTCCTTGCAGAAGATGCGCTCCGCGTGCGCCGGGCCCGTGCGCCCGCCCGCCTCCCAGTCCGTCACCTGGCGCGCGTGCGGGTCAGGGTAGCGTTGGTCTGTCACTAGGAGGTGACGAACGTTCCAGTCCGTCACCTGGCGCGCGCGGCGCGCGCGCGGCAAGGCCATTGGCGGCACGGTCACCAGTACCGGCGACACTGCATCGCTCACCGCACCCGGCATGCCTTCCCACTGCGGGTGTGCCAGAATCATGGGACAGAGCTGCGTGATAGAGCGTCCTGCAGTCGCCGCGCAGCTGCCACGTCGCATGCACTTCCGCATGCTGCAGGCCTGCTCGCTCGCGTCCCTGCACGGCAGCGCTGCGCGCATGGCTCTGCCACCAGCTGCGCGAGCATGCGACTTCTTGGCAAGCGCCGGACTACAAGTGCCCACACGCCAACTCCTTATTCAAGATGGCGGCACCTCCGACAGACGGAACAGGGCGGCATCCGTGCCGGCGCTCCCGTTCCAGCGCGCGCAGGCCACCAGGAACGCGCCGCAGGCCAGCGCGGCGTCCGCGCAGGCGGCCGCCTCCACGCCCGGCTCCTGCACCGGGCTGCATGCGCTCAGCTGCCCGCAGCCACGCGGGCCCTTTCTGGCGTGCCGTCCTGATTTCGCCCACCACCCTGCACCAGTTGGAACTTTTATGTGCATCTCCTTCTTTGGCTATAAAATCCATGTCCTCTTGAACTTTGCTCAGATAAGCTTGCTGTCACTCCAGCACAAAAGCTCTGTGCTGGCGCCTCCATGCGGCAGCACTCGGCCGCCTCTGCGCAACCCTGCAAAAACACTGTGCCGTACGCCATATATGCTTCCCGCCACAACTCCCCGACGTCGCACCTTGAGGGCGCTGGCGACGAGCGCGGCGTCAGCGCCCCGCGGCCTGAGGTCCAGGCCGCAGCGCGCGAGGCGGGCCAGCAACTCGGCGGGCGGCAACGCGCTGTCAGCCAGGCCCTGCAGCTGCGGCGGGCGGGGCTCCGCTAGCTCCACGGCGCCCGCGCCCACCTCAAACTCCAGCCGCAGCCCGCATGCTGCATCGGCCCCATTAGCCAGCCTCCGCTTGGCGGAATATGATTGGCAGTGGAAAGGAGCCCACTCACGCAGCTGTATATAGCAGGAAATGGCGGCATGCGAAGCCATGCTGCGGGCGTGCCAAAGTGGTGTGGTGCGCTTGCTTGCGGTCACACGCCGCATGCGCAGAGCTTCCCATGTGAAGCTGCTCACAGCATGGCGCTCGCAGGCGGTGCGTATGTGCTGGAAAATTGCAGAAACCGTCAGGCACACAGCTTAAGGCAGAGCATCGCGCGCACAGCTTGACATATCACACTCGGCCGCGCTGCCGCCCAGCCCCCTGTCCGCCGCGGCGCACCCAGCACCAGGTCGAGCGCAACGCGCGCGGGCACCGGCCCGCCGCGCGGCCGCAGGCGCCACGCGGCAAAGGGCAGCACCGCGCCGCGCGGCTGCAGCAGCGCGAGCGCGCCGAGCATGCGCGAGCGAAAGGTCAGCCGGCCGCCGTCGACGGCGACCTCATCCACTAGCTCCGGCTGCCAGGCGCGCGCCTCCGCGCTCCACACGCCCACCTGCGTGCCCCGCGCAGCCGGGCGTCAGCCGGGTGTCGGCGAGGCTGCCAACATCTGAAGCACGTCGACCCCATCGTCGCGTGTGCGGCATGCGTCACACATGTGACCAGACCGCCCAGCCAGGGCAGGTCAGGCCGGCGCTGCTGAGGGCCTTTCCCGCTGACCAAGAAGAGCGGCGGCTCGGGCAAGCGGAGAGTGGTACCGCGCATCAGCCCCTGCCAGGAGCAGCGCGCCGCAGGAGCAGCGAGCCGCGCGCACCTTGGGCGCGGCGCCGAGCAGCACGGCGTGCGTCGGCATCGGCATTGACACCCGCACGGCCTGCTCCGCCCCGTCCGGCGCGTCCGGGGACGGGAAGGGCAGCCTGCGCGGCGACGGGGACCTGGGCGGCCGCCAGGCACGGCGTGCTGCGCCGCAATGCGCAGGAGCACTGCAACACGCAGGTGCTCGCATGCAGGGGCATCAGCGCTTACACTGCCCTTGTATGGCGACCTGGGCGTCGCTGGCGTGCACCACCATTGCGCTGTGGTCGCCAAGCGCGGGGCGGCAGTGCGGACGCAGATAGATCGCGCACCATCGCCTGTGTGGTTGCTGTGTGTGCAGCCTGGTCCCACAGCGGCACCGAGCAGCAGCAGGGGCGGGGCCTGCTGGCCTACCTGTGCGCGCCCTGGCAGGGCTGCTCGCCGCGCACGGCCCACAGGCCGCTCGCGCTGCGCGGCTGGGGCAGGGCGAGCAGGTCCAGCTCGATTGGTGCGCCGATGTTCTGATATCTGCGCGCCGTGCAGCACCGCCCATTGGCACAACCCTACCCTGATACACAGAGGGTTTGCGCTTGTGCATGGCGTGTGCGGGCCGCCCTGCAGGCGTTGGGGCGCTCACGGGGCCCCGCGTAACCGCATGCACGCGCAAACAGCGCGTCACACCCCGCTGCTCGGCCAGGACACGCGCTCTTCTGCCTTCATCAGCAGAGCGGTGCACCTGTCCCCTTCCATGAACGTGAGCGTGCTTCATGTCGGCCCACGCTCCCGTCTGTGAGCACTCCCTGCTGGGAGCGCCTGTGACCGCTGGGGCGGCACCCGCGCGCGCACTCCAGGAGGTCCGAAGCGACGCCTCCCTGCTGTATGCGCAGGCAGCAGTCATCGGGCGGCGAGCCGCCAAGCAGCTCGACTTCAATCCCCAGGCCCGGCCAGGAGAACGTCGCGGGGGACGACCCCGGGCGCCGCGCCGCGCACACGCCCCAGCACAGGCCCGGCGCAGACGCCGACGCCTGACGCGCCGCCCGCACACGATCAGGGTGGCGCCCCTGCGGGTCTCTCCTTTTGCAGCGCCATGCTGGCTGACGGTGACAGTCTGGAGACTGAAGCGCGCGTCAGCAGCTATTTACCCATGTCAGCAGCGCACCGTTGCTCAGTGTGCACCGATGCAGCACACGTCACATAGAGCACATGAGGCCGAGGGGCGCTTGCGGCTGTAGGAAAGCCCAGCCGCAATGCGGCGAGGGAGCGGCGCCTGCAGCGTGCCGCCGGCCTCCGCGAGGCCGAGCAGCGCGTGCGCCGTCAGGCCCTCCAGGGCGGCCGCGGCGCGCGCGCGCAGGGCGGCCGCAGGGCCCGGGCCGGCAGGGTCCGGGCCGCAGCCGGCCGGGCCGGCCGCGCCGCCCTGCGCCTCTGCGCCGGCCGCGGGCTCAGCTGCCCCAGGCGGCGCTGCTCCGAGGCACGCGGGCGGCGGCGCGGCCAGCTCGCATGCGGTCGCCAGCTCCAGGTCAGCCTGCGAACGCGCTGTGCAGGCTGCGGCGGCTGTGCTGAGCGATCTCGCCATGTGGCATGCGGCGCACACCAAAGGCTTGTGCAGCCGGCGCCCTATCCAAGCTTGAGACCTCAACACATGCACAGCAGACCGGCCCTGCCAACATCGCAGAGCAGGGCAGCATCCTGGCTCCTGCCTTGCTTGGACGGCAGTGGCCGCAGACATCCCATGATTTGGGCCGCGCTTCAAAGACTGCGGCGTTCTGACAGCCAGCGTGTGCTGACACCTCGCAAGTGGCAAGGACGGCCGCGGGCGTGCAGGTCGCCGGGTCCGCGCGCCCCGCGGCAAGGAACGCGGCAACCCCGCGCGCGTCGCCAGGGCGCGGCAGTGTGGAGCATGACAGGTAGTGCTGCTCCTCATCCTCTGCCTCCCTCGCTGCATTGGCCTGGCAAAGGATCGTCGAGGTTGGTGGGATGGCAATAAGGTTCCCAACTGCGCCTACGCAGATGCTTCCCCGGCATACCTGCGCACACCTGCGCCGCCGGTCCTCCCAAAACCCCTGCTCGGCGCTCCTGCGTCCCATTGAGCGATGAGTTCCGTCTAGTGGAGTGGGGCAGTGTCGTGCATACTCAAGGCCGTGCCACACCTGTCCGCCTCGATCTGGGCCTGCTGAGCAGCGCTGCGCTTCTGCCCCAACACTGTGCGGCGTTCCGTGTCCTCCTGCTGCTGTCGGACTTCCTCTGCCGCCTGGCGCTGGCGCTCTGCGCCCGCAGCAGGCTCAACACCAGCACTCTGGGCAACTTAACTTGGATCACTGTCGCAACATGACTGGATAGTGGTGCGCTATGCCCACGCAGCAGCTTGCGCTCTGCGCGTCTGCCTTTGGACAGGTGCTGCAGGCCAGCCCGAGAGACCGAGCAAGCTCCATGGGAGGATTTGCGCATGCCTGCTTCTGCGGTGCGCGCCTCCTCCTCCAGCCGCACCCGCTTGGCTTCTGCGGTTTCCCTAGGCTTCTTGGCGCCTGGGGGAGGCTTCTTGGGCGCCTGCCGTCTAGTCAAGCTTCCCCTCTGACCGTGAACTTTGTTGAGCCTCGTGGCCAAGCGTCAGGTGGGGCGCACCATATCTTATATTCGGAAGACGACAGGCGACAGTTGCCCACAGCCGGAGTGCGCAGCAGATCGGCGCGGGTCTGATGACCCGCGAAGGACAGCTCACTTGAGAGACAGCTGCGTTCAAAGTAGCTCGGGTTTCTGGCCCTGGGACATGGAGCACAGCATGATCATTCACACCACCTACATGCACTGCTAGACATTTTTGCTTGCGAAACACACATGCGTGCACAGACTGTGCATGCAAGCGGAGCCCTATGGTGGCTGCCGCGCGGGGGTGAGCAGCTCGCGCTCCCTCTGCAGGAAGCGCTCCAGCCGCGGGGCCTGGATGAGCGCGACCACCTGCGCGCCCAGCCGTGCCGCTGACCCCTAGCCACGCTGCCACCAGCGGCGCGCTGGGGCTGCCTCATGGGTACATGCACGTGTCTCCTTTGTCTCCGACAAGTTTACAAAGGAGCTGCCGGCCGAGGGGACGGGAGGAGGCCAGGGCAGCAGGCATTCGGCCGCCCTGCAGCCCTGCGTCTGCAGTGAGCAGTGTCACGCTTTCGCATTGGGCACAAGGTGCCAAGCCTGCCTGGCGCTGCTAGGCAGCGCGCGGCCGGCTCGGCTCTGTGCTGCACCCTGCATGGGGGCTGCCAGCAGGCACTCTTGCGCCACGCGCAGACCCGCAGACGGGCCGGCGGGCGCGCCTGGCGCTCCATGGACGTCAGCAGGCCGGCGAGGAGCAGGAAGTTCATGCAGCCGACGGGCGCGCCCAGCAGCGCGCCGCATGCACGGTCTGCCAGCTCCGCCGAGACGGCCAGGCCGCCCAGCGCGAGGCAGCCCACCAGGCGCGCCGCGAAGGCCTTGCGCGCCAGGAACTGCTGCGTCTCGGCGCCCGGCGTGATGCCCTTGATGCCGGCGTCCACCTGCGGCGCGCGACGTGACGTGAAGGCGCTCAACACCCTAAACCTAAGTTCAGTGGCCCTCACAAGATCCACACAAAAGCCCGAGCATTGGCCGTGTGCTGCGGGACTTGCTGCCGCATAATTCCTTTGCGCATGCCGGGGTGGCTGATACAGTGCCTGCCGGCTGATCGTGTCCATGTATGCAGTCCATGGCGCCCCAGCACAGCGCCAGCCGGAGACACGTCCAGCGCTTGCCGGCCGTCGAGCCATGCAACGACCGTAAGCTTTGCTTTTCACGGCAGCCCAGGAACGCCACGGCGCAAGAGCTCGCGCCCCCACCAAGCCCCCGCCATGCACACGCATGCGCCTCCCGAGAAGAATTGCTCCCACGGGAACAGGGGCGCACAGTGGCCAGCCAGTCCGCCAGGTCGCGCGCGACGGAGCGCGCACCCAGCCGCGCGCCAATGGCCTCAAACAGCACCACAAACACGCCGAACGTCCACGGCAGCGCGCCCGGGCTCAGGACGCTCGCGGTCAGCGCGCGTGCCACGTCCGGCAGCACAAAGTTGAGCGCCGTGGGCAGCACGGACAGCGCGTAGGAGCAGAGCAGGAGCGGCGTGAGGCCGTTGGGCAGGATGCGCAGCGGCAGGTATGCCGCGCCCTTCTGGCGCTGCGGCTCGCCACTGGAGCCCGGGGGCGCCACCTGCGTCGCGGCGCGAGGCTGTGACAACCCTGCTTGGCAGACAGGGTCAGTCCAGGGTTGCTGTACATGCCTGTCGGGCGTCTCCAGAGAAGCAGAGCACGGGGCCCGCCATGTGTACGCCCTACACCCTAACCCTATCAGGCCCACGCGCCCCGCGCCTGGATGCGCCGCGGCCTGTAGTACACCAGCGGGAAGCGCCGCTCGACCTGCGTCAGGAACATGGCGCCGCACAGCAGCGCGTTGACGCCCCACACTGCAGCCGCCACGCACCACCACGCCGGCGGGCCGCGGCTGTTGATGATCTGTACAGCAGCCCGCAGCTGCTGCGCGTGCCCTGCGCGCGCAGCCGCGCACACATCCGCACTGGTACTGTCCACGGCCGACAGGGCCGCCGCTGCATCATGGCAGGGTGACGACAGGGTCGCGACGGGCATAAGCGAGGCCACCATAGTGGGGGCCCCGCACGCATTTGGACTGATGGAGGCGGTGCGTGCACCGGACATGGGTGTGCACAGGGTTCATAAGCCCTACTCTACCGGACCAGGGGGCCCCGCGCGCGCACTGGACATGATGGAGGCGGTGATAAGCAGCGAGGTGCCGTCGCCGAGCGCGTGCGGCTCCGCCTGGTTGGCTGCATAGCCGATCAGGCACGCGCCCGCCGCCAGCGTGCACATCGTGCTCCACACGAAGCCGGCGCGCGCCGCGGCAAACGGCAGCAGCTGGATCGCGCGCTGCGCGCCCAGCAGCAGCCCGAACGCCAGCGCCAGGTAGTTGGCGTACAGGCTGACCGTCTCCTGGCCCTGCGACGCCGCGCGGCGGCCGCCCGGCGTCATGCGCGCGCGCGCGCTTGCAGCCGCGTGGCCCGGGCCAGCGTGCGCACTGCCCCGAGCCAGCGTGCGCACTGCCACTTGAGCGAGGCCAGCATAGCGTCATGCGCCTCATTGCTGTTGGCTGCAGCTCTTGTACGTTTCTGTCAGTGCACTTGTGCCGTGTTGCACTTCAAGAGTACGTACTGGGCCAGTGGTCAGGGCATCTATACCTTGTACGTGGCCTCATGCGTCCTTCGTATTTACAAGACATGCAGGGTGAGCAGGCTGGCGCATGCACGCAACAGAGTGTGCATGGACGCATGCGATGGGCATGGGGCGGGGAGCACATGTGAGCAGCAGTGGCCACTGATATGACCAAGCTTCAGGCGTACTCAGCTGCAAAGCGCAACAAACACTTTTCATGCAAGCACCATTTTCATGCACGGGTGCTGCGGTGCTGGAAAGCACCTCTCGGCCAGACTTCTGCAGCTCCTCCAGGTCCTTTTTAAGACTGCCAATCTTGAAGAACGTCAACAGGCCGATCGTCCACTGCGCGTTGATCTTTGGCCCGATCCCCAGGTCAAAGATGTTGGCCGGCAGGCCACTCCCCATCAAGCCATCCTGTGTCGCCACTGCGCGAGCACGCCAAAGGGACACTGATGACGTCTTATTGCAGGCTGATAGATCATCCATCATAATAATCAGAGCACTGCCTGGACATGGCCAGCAGGCACACAATGCTCTGCAGCACTGGCAAGCAAGCTCCGGACACTGTCACCAGGCACCTCCCGGCGGCGCAGACAAACTTTAGACAGGTACGCGCTTCGGCAAGACAGTGCAGGCGATAGACAAAACTGTTGCAGGATATCTTCGACACAGCTAGCTTTATGTTCTGGAGGTAACAAGGACAGCGCGCGTCACTTGGTGTAGTGCTCGCTACAGGTCAGGCTGGCTTGGTCAAACCAAGAGCAAGCGTGTAGCGCAAGTTTGGCACCGGCAGCGCACTCTGCTGCACTGTCACCGGCACCGATACAGGATATGAAATGGCCAGGCTGCATACAGTGAGCACGGTTGGTGTGACAACCGCAACCTGGGGCGGCGCACTCCACTGCTGCATCTCCGGCATTGCCAGCAGGTCGACGTCGGCGAGGGGCACGTATGAGCCCAGCCGGATACCAAACACGATGAGCAGACAGCCTGCTGCGCGGCGCAGCAGCTCCCGACTCCCCAGCGCTGGCAGCAGCGTGACCAGGCGGCTCCATCGCCGGTCTGCATGTGCGCGCAAGAGCATGCAGTCACTCCTCGTCCTCGAAAGCCATATGTTCAAGTAGAATTTGTATTGACATACAGGTTCAGACCTGAGGAAGGCAGCTCTGCCGCAGCGGCTGCTGTTACAAGGCGGCGCTGGTGTCTCATGCGGCCGGCTCGCGCGCAGCGGGTGCCGCGGCTGCTCCTGTCGCGAGATAGCAGAGCACAATGTGGCCGAGCCTCTTGCAAACCGCAGTGTCTGCACACGCGTGCGACCGGCCATGCCGCCGCATGCATGGCAGGCAGTTGACCACGGGCAAAACCATGTGCCGGCATAAGGCACATGCTGGAGCGCTGTCGAGGGACATATAGCTCAGGCAGCCCGAGGTATTCCTCCAAGCAAGCACCTGCAACCCTGTGTAACACCCGTCTCGGCTTGCGCCTTCACGGGCAAGATACCCACTTCCTGTGTATTTATCGAGAATAACACGCCTAGCTTGGGTGAACACTGTGGGCGTTTGCGCACTGTCTGCTACATCCTGGCCCGCCTGAAGACTTTGGGAGGTTGATTGCTGAGAGCGGCCCCCCGGTTGTGGGCTAGGAGCTGAGGAGCAATACCGAGCTGGTGCAGGCTTGAACTGTGCAGAAGCACCTCGCAATCACCGCTACACGGCTAGACGGAGGCTGTGCGCAAACTCTGACGGAGCATGCTCAGGGCCCTGCCGGGCTTGGCGCGGTCCGGGACGCGCGCAGCAGGCTGCCGAGCGCGCGGCCTGGCCCAGGAGGCATCTGCACCGGCCGTGCAGGACATCCTCGTCCCCGACGAAGGCCTGGTGGTACTGGACGGGTGCGCACCCCGCATGCCTGCTGCCTTGGCAGCTGTCAGTGCCCCGCTGTTGCGCTTACCGGCGGGCCGGTACGGGCCGGGTCGCAGGTATGACGCCAAGGGCTTCAGCGCGGGCAGCGTCCGCGTGGAGGGCGCGGCGATGTGCACCGGCGGCCTGCTCACGCAGTGGCGGGGCGTGGCCAGCCTGGCGGACGTCACGGAAGACAGCCTTGCGCTGCTGTACACCGTGAAGCCCGCGCCTGGTGTGCGGCTCGCCTGGTCCACTGTTGCCTCGTGTTTGTAAGCGCTGCCTGCCTTTTAAACAGCTCTGGCAAGGCAGCGCGTCATGCTATTCCCCGCCAGTGCTACTGCTACTACCTTCCTGGCCGCCCTTGTCCTGCGCTAGCAGCTGAGCCTTCTGCGCGCGCCACCACAACCAGAGCGCTGCTGCGGCCGCCACCGTGCTCGCCCCTGAGGCGCCGCCGCGCGCGCGCAGACCTGCTGGTGCTGGGCTGCGGCAAGCACATGCAGCAGGTGCCGGCGGCGCTGCGCGCGGCGCTGGACGCGCGCGGCGTCGCGATCGAGCCCGCGTCCACGCCCAACGCGGTGGCGACGTACAACATCCTGGCCCAGGAGGGCCGCGCCGTGCTCGCCGCGCTGCTGCCCGTGAGCGGCTGAGCCGCTGCGGCTGCGGCGCACGGCGGCCGCCGAGAGCTGCGCGACGCCGCGCTTGTCCATTGCATTGGCTGCTCTTCGACGGGTCCAGGACCGCGATGACCCTGTCTTGCTGGGCCAGCTGAGGCGCTGCATGCTGCGTCGCGGGTGCATGGCACCCTTCTCTTCCCTGTGTTAGTTTTGTACATGTGGGAAGCCAGCGAGCCGCCTGTGAGCGGCGGCACTGGTGCTTCACGCGAAGATGAATGCTTGGAAGCAAAAGCGTAACATGAGGTGTTGCCACAAAGGGGCTGCAACGTCACCAAAGCGCGCGTCCCCATACATAAGAGCAAGCATCCTGCAAGAGTGAACACAAGAAGAAAACGAGGGATGCGATACGAGCAGGACAGACGTGCTCAGTAGTTATGCCGTGCATGGCCCCCTTCCGCCTACTTGCGCCAGTATCACAAACCGCCCTGCTAGCAGCTTGGCGAATGCCAAATTTGCGCACCCTCGACATGCGCCAGCCCTGCTTTGCCCCACACATGTCGCAGAACGCCAGGTTGCACAAACCTGAAGCAGCGGCCACAGGGCCTGGCTGCGGGGCATCCCTAAGCAGCCAGCCTCTCCCCTAGAAAGGTAAGCAGTGCCCCCCCGAGCTGCACCCCAGCAAAGTTTGCTGAGCAAACGGTGCATGCCTGATCAGCTCAGCCTGCGTCCCAACACCTCGTACCTGCCCCATTCGCGCTTCATCTTCACAGCGTGAAGGAGCACTGCGGCCCGTCGCAGCCGCCGTACAGCTTGAACGCGACCGCCTTGACCTGCACGTTGTCGCGCACGTTGAAGGAGAGCGGGTCGACGGGCGCGACCGCGGCCGCCGCCGCATCCGCACTCTCCACTGAGCACGCCCCGGACTCCCTGGCGCGCGCGCGCACAGATGTCCGTCGGCGACGTGTGATGGCCAGGAGTGCCTGGTAAGCACAGATGGCAGGGCTTGCCTAAAATTTGTCACCGGCTCCCTGTAACGCGTCCCACCATGCTTGTGGTTTTCACGTGAGTTCGCTCATTGTTGTGCAAGGTCTACATGCGGGCAGCACATGCCCTGAAGGTTGCCTTGTCAGAGGGCGCTTACATTTGCCGCTCGGCGAGCATATCAGCTCCTGCGCGTATGCAGCAGCCCACTGGGGGCCTTCCTAGGGCAGATCCGTGGCACCGTGCAGCCTGTTCATCACGCTGTCAGGCGAGCGCGGGCGCGCGCCGCTGCGGCTCCAGGCTGATGGTGACGGGCCCGCGGTAGCTGGGCTCCCACGACGCGCTGAGCTGGTACGTGCTGTTGGCCTGCGCGGCGTAGCTGAAGAAGTCCACGCTCGCGTTGGCCGGGCCGGTGACGCTGAAGCAGGAGCCGCACACGCCCACGCCCTGCGCGCCGGCGCGCAGCCTCAGTTCCTCTGCTGTGCATGCCCCGGCCGGCCGAGGGAGGGCATTGGTGTTTATGTGGTCATTCTTGATAAGAATGATAGGTATTGCAGCAGACCTGTCAAGCAAGCGTGAACTAATAACCTTGAAATCAAGGTGTTTTAGCAGTGCCTGCTTGCATGCACGCTGCTTCTGATGTTGCTGTCATCAACGCCTGAGCAAAGCGGTCCCCAGCGGATGCGCAGCCCCTGGGGTCCTCGCGAGCGGCGCCCGCGCCCCGCCGGGCGCCGGCGCGCGGGGGTGTCCGGCGCACCGGGCTGCAGGCCATGACGACGAGCGCGCTGGCCCTGTCTGTGATCAGGCCCTCGCCGCCGCAGAAGGCCATGTCCACTGCAAACAGCTGGCACATGGGCGCCTGCCTGCGCGGCGCGCGGCGCGCGGCGTGAGCGGCCCGACCCTGAGCGCATGGGCCCCCAGCCTCGATGCCTGACTGGGCTGCACGGCAACCCGCGGCCTGAGGTGCCACCCAATGATTAGAGCACAAAATAGACCAGGCTTGACGAGCAGCCAGGCAGCACAGCGTGTGCTGCCATGATGGGCGGCTTCCATGCCATTGGATCAGTCTGTGCTTGCTGGCGAGCCAGTGGCAGCAAAACATGCGAGGCCTCTCATCCTGGCCACAGAAGTGGGCGGAGCGGGCCGCACAGGGGCGCCGGCACCGGTGCAGCCTGCGGCAGCGAGGCGGCCACGGGCGGCGCGCAGCCAAAGGCGTTGCGGAAGCGACAGCAGTCCAGCGGCTGCATGCACGCCGGCGCCGCCGCCGAGTCGCCCGTGCAGCACTTGCCCTGACGCGCGGCGCCACGCGCAGCAATGGGTACACACCGTGGCGGCGTGCGCATCAAGGCACATGCAGGAGACACAAGCACGCCCTGTCTGCCGGCCAGACCGCGCAGAGCGCCACGTGTCGAGGAAACGTTAGGCCCTGTATTGCTTCCGGCACCTCAAGCAAGGCTACGCCAAGCAAAGTCGTTGAACATCATGACAATCGGCAGACTAGCGTGCCACATGCACGCTCGACCAGAATGTTGCGTGTTTCTTTGTAGATATGCAGCAGCGTCATCTCTGTGTTCCCTGCACAGGAGCACAGAGGAGAACAAGGCTAGGGTTAGGGTTAGGCGGTCACCTTCCAGCTGACCTCGTAGACGGCCTGCTCGCCGGCGGTGACGGTAGCCACGGCGGCCGCGTCCATGACGAAGAAGCGCAGCACGGAGCGCGCGCCGCCGGGCGCGCTCGCGTAGCGCAGCGCCAGGTCGTGCCAGCCCGGCGCCAGCGGCGCGGGCGTGCAGAACTGCTTGAAGCCGCCGGCGGGCGCACCCGCGGCGGCCTCCGAACGGTACAGGGACACGCCGTCCACGACCATCTCGGCAGAGCCATCGTGCTGCGCAGCCGCAAGGGAGGTGAGGCGCAGTGCCCATCTCCAGAGACGTAAAATGCGTTGTGAGTATCAGCCGTTCTGGGCAATCGCATGCGTGCAGCGTTGCCAGTGCAGCCAACTCACAGAGGGAACTCATTGTGCACGCGCTCTTTCAAGGCAGCACGCATGCTCCATCCGTCGCTTGAGCCGGACATACCTTCGCGAAGAGGCCCTGCATCTCATACCATGGCAGCGAGCGTCAGGCCCATGCAGGTGCTGGCGCGTCGGGCGCGATCAGCAGGGCGCCGCGCCTGCAGGCAGAGCAAGTGGTAGTCGGAGGCATTGGGGTAGATCGCCGGCGTCTCGCCGGCCACGCCGTCCGCCGGCCGCGCGACCAGGAACTGGCCCTGCATGCGTGCGCCGAAGTCGCCGCCAAACGCGGCCGCCGGCAGCGCTGGCGCGCCCGGCCACGGCGCGTGCAGCGCCTGGTGGTTTGGGCAGTCGCACCTGCCAGGCCCCGCGGCCGTGAGCTGCGCATGCAGGATTGGAGCACGGGGCAGACATGGTGCTGCGCACGCTGGTTAATCAAGTTATCATAGATTGTGCGGTGGGATGGAGTCGAGTCCGGCGGATCAAGAGGCAGCAGGTGCACCCCCATGGGTCTGTGCACGTCGACATATGCTGGAGATCACGCATTAGATTTGCCCCAAGCAGGGCGTTGGGGACGCTTTTATAAGTTGGCGCTGGAGCGTGCGCGGAGCGCGCACCTCTGGAAGGAGCCGTTGCCGGCAAAGTCGAGCCCCGGGCTGCCGGACGCGAATGCGGCGGCCAGCCCGGTGGTGAACCCGGCGTCCTCGCCCAGGCAGGGGTTGGCGTCGCCGCCGGCCTGGCGCGCTGGTGCTGCCGGCGGCGCGTAGCTGGACGCGAGCGGGATGCCCGCCTGCCGGGCGTAGGCGGGGTCGGCCGTGGTGGTCGCCGAGGTGCCGCCCGGGAGACTGGCGATCTGCGCTCAAGGCTTTCATGTTAGCTCCGCGGCTTTCAACGTGGGCTTCAGCTTGCCGTATCCCGGCACTGGCCACGGCTGCTGGCAACTAGCTACGCGCTCAGCCTGACAGGAAGCCCCTGTGCTCGAAGCGGTGCCCAGGTCAGGCCACATGCTTTAGTGAGCCCAGTGCGGTTGGCGCTTGACATTATCGGTCATCCAATAACAAGGCATAAAAGCACACGGTGCACGCGCACCTGGACGACGTTGGCGCCGTAGCAGCTCGTGCCGCTGTTGAACAGCAGCTCGCTGGTGGCCACGCCGCCCGGACTCAGCACCAGCACGGCGCGCGTCTGGCCTATACTGCACGCTATCACCTGCGGGCAGGACGGTCTGGTTGGCAGGGTGTCAGTTCGCGCGGTTGCACAGCTAGCGCAGCGGCGAGGCCAGCCGCGCGCGCGGAGCACCGCTGTGTGTTCCCACACTCGCAGCATGACACTGCTGTCGGGACACAACGAGCGCTCAGCGTCATGCTCACATGTATGCTCAGAAGCAAAATTATATATGAGCACCAAGTTTGCTGGCAGTGGGCGCACCTTGGCGTCCCTGGGGACACTGATGATGGAGGAGTTCCCGCCCACCGACAGCGTCAGCTGCCCGGCGCTGTACTGGACCTCCGCGCCGCTGCTCCCCGGTATGCTCAGGGGTGCGCCTGGCAGGCCGGAGGCAGTGGTGAGCCTGTGGTATTTTTGCCTGAGGTGCACGGACGTTGTGCGGTAACTGCCCACCTGGGGCTAGCTCGATCGTGTTGTTCTCGCCGCAGCTCGCGCCCTTGGGTGCCTTCGGGTACCACCAGGCGACATAGTCCGTCTCCGTGGTCTCCCGCTCGCTCACGGGCGCCAGGCTCCGGGTGTCCAGAGCCTTGATCTGGAGCGTGGACTGCATCGGGCACGCCACGAGCAGGCCTGCAGCGTTCGCATCGGCGCCTGTGCGCCGGACGGCCTGCCGGGCGGGCTTGCACGTCAGGAGCACTCTCGATCGCTCGGTGTCAGAGCTGGCAGCCGCTGCGGCGTTGCCTGCCCAGACTCACGTACATATAACAGGTGTACTTAAAGGTATGTGCTTTGCACTGCACTGTGTGCCCGCACCAGCAGCAGAAGGAGCGAGAGCGCGCTTGCAAGGTGCATCTTGCCACAACGATCTACGCTCACTTTGTGGGCCTGTCCTGGTGCTCACTAGTTTAGCTTGTTGATCACTAATTTACGTTGTTCTGCAACGTCGATACTTGCAGTTGCTCTGCATTGCTTGCACATCGAGCTCGCTGCTTGACCTGAACAATGGCAGGTCAGTTTGGCAGCCTCGGGTCGCCTGGCCGGGTTCCCTCAATTTATGGCACTTTGGGCGCTCTCCGCCAGCCCTTCATACATCCAGGCAGGGGGTGAGCGGGACACTGGCTGTGAGGAGGCTTGAGGACCGCTGACAGGCCCGGGGCAGCAGCAGCGTGCGGGCCGCTGGCACGCGTGTGCGCGATGGACAGCCTGAACCTGATCTCCACCAGCTTCAGGACAGAGTACAAGAAGACGCCCTTGCAGCTCAAGGTAGGCTCTTGCCAAGTCGTGTTTTGGCCGCTCCAATCGCATCAGCGTGTGCGGCAAGCCCCCGACCATCACCCTCGGAAGGCGCTCAAGGGTGCCCGCTCGCGCAGGTCATAGACTGCTTCCTGGTGTACGCGGTGCTCACAGCGGCGGTGCAGGCGCGCGCACGCGGCTGTGCTCAGTTCCGCGCTCGCTGATCACACCACTCACGCCTGCTGAGATACGCCTGCTGAGATATGCTTGCTGAGAGCGGTGGCCGGGGGCGCAGTTTGCCTACATGCTGCTGGTGGGCTCGTTTCCCTTCAACTCCTTCCTGGCGGGCCTGTTCTGCAGCGTCGGCTTTTTCGTGCTCACTCGTGCGCCCGCCCGCTGCCCTGATCCTATGCCGGCGCGCTGCACAGACTGCGCTGGAAAGACTGCCACATGCGGTCCACTGGCAGTGACCGAGCAAGTGTCGAATGGCCGTGCTGAGGGGGCTGCGCGGTGCGCGCGCCAGTGTGCCTGCGGATGCAAGTCGACCCCAGCAGCACGGACTTCAGGGACACCAGCCCGGAGCGCGCTTTCCTGGACTATGTGCTCTGCAACGGCCTGCTGTTCCTGGTCACCTGGAACTTCATGGGCTAGGGGCCCTGCGCGCACGGTCGGTGGGCTGCGGGAGCCCGGGGGCTGCCGCAGAGCTGACCGAGCCTGCCTCAGCCGCCCCAGCCGCCTTAGCTATGTCGACGAGCGTATGTAACACATGCGCTCCAACATGCTGTGTCCGTGTAAGCCAGCCAGACTGAGCCAGCCAGATTGCGTGCATGCTGCCCAGTGTGCATGCTATGACTGATCCTATTCCTATTCCCTTCGAAGATGCATCGGGTCCAAACCGGGAGCCCCTCGTCGGCACTCATTCGACTGTTGAAAGTACCGCTTGTACCAAGGCCCAGGATGAGGCCAAAGAGGGGCGCGGTGAAGCCAAAGCGTAAAGCCGCTGCCGGCGCTCAAGCGGCCTGGCTCACCACGACCAAGCCGGGCCGGGCCAAGCTCGATCCCGGCACCATGCCGGCCCGAGCCCCTGAGGTGCGCCGCCTGCCAGGCCGGCGTGCAAGCACGCAGGCGCACGGCCGTGCTGCTGGGTGCAACGCGCGCCTGCGCTGCGCCTTCGGCGCGCGTGATGCGGCCTTGGATGTTAGGCCACCCTCCACCTGCGTGCTTTGCGAGGCTTGCTAGCGCGCAACAAGGCGCAGGCGCTCCGGGGCGCGACATCCGCCGTTTGAAGCCCGCGGCGCAGGCCAGCTGTTGTTAGGCCCCAAATTTGCTTTTCGCGCGCTGCGCTGCGCAGGGCGTGCGCCGCCGCGTCTGGTGGGCCCCGACGGACGACAAGGAGCGCTCCGACTTTGGCGGCATGTTCTGGACGGCCACGGTGACGAAGAAGACAAAGACCGGGTTCAAGGTGGTCTACGACAACGGCGCGCCGCGCCTCCTCCCCCACCTATGCGCGGCAGCACACCAGCCTGCCGGCGTTGTCGTAGACGGCGCGGGCGTTGACGTTGGCTGTGCGGCGGATGCGGCGCGCAGGCGAGGCCGACTCGGTGGATGCGGAGGATGTCTTCCTCGTGCCGCCGGTCGGCTTTGGCCAGGAGCTCGCGCCGCTGCAGGTCGTGCCCCAGGCTCTCGCGCACACGCCGCGCCCGGCCCTGCGCTTGCCGCGAAGGCGCAAGCGCAGTCCAAACACGCCTCTTTTCCTTTCTTTTTCCCCACCGGAGCGTGACCTCTTGTTGGGCAAGCGGATGGGCACACGTATCTTTGTTCATGTATTCATTATATTGACAGAGTCAGTTTGCTCATTCATCTACCTCAACAGGCCGCCGTGCACCGCGCAGGCCGGCGAGTTCTGCGAGGTCAGCAACGCGAGCAAGACCGACCCCGCGGAGTGGCTGGGCGTCGTCGCCCGGGCCGAGAAGGCGGGCAAGTACCTGGTGCGCTGGCGGCATACCCCTACCACCCGGGGCGCGGGGCCGGGCACCGAGGCCAGCGCTTGTGTCGTGGCCGGGGAGCTGCGGGCGTGCTCTGCGGGCGCGCCGCTCGCCCGCGCAGCGCCGCCGCACAGACGCGTCCAGGGCCTCGGCGGAGGATGTGCCGTTTGATCGGACAGGGACTGCAGGTGTAGGGGTGCCCACCCTGGTGTCTGGCCGGAAGGCGCGCACGGCATGCGCGCAGCCACGGGGGCGCTCCTGACGCTGGTGCATGGGACGGGCGGCTGGGCTGCCGCACGAGCCACAGCCTGCGCCGCCGCAGACCACCAGCCTGTTTTCCATGAAACACGAGCGACAAGTTGGGGAGGCGCAGCGCACCACCGGCCCCCGGCACCGGTGTCAGCGGGAGGCGTCCGAGCAGCCGCCAAACCCCACGCGCCGGCGCAGGTGACCTACCCGTTCCACGACACGGGCGACGAGCTGGTGGCGGCGGCGCTGGTGCGCCGCGCGCGCATCCACCGCGAGGGCCACTGGCACTACATCCGGCCCGGGCAGGCCTGGGAGGACGGCGACGTGCGCGGCCCTACCCTACCCTACCCTCCTGCACACGATCATGGGGCTGGGGGCGACGACGCACGAAGGGCAGCAGTATCTGCGCGTGTGCCCAACCACGCGACTACCCGCGCGGGACGGCGGCGAGCGCTGCATGGCCCGCGCACCCCTCGGCCTCTTTTTTTCATTGGCAACCAAATCAGTGCCTGCCGCACTCCTTCATGCTGTAACCGGCCGCATGATCAGAGAGGCTTTCGCCGAGGCGGGCGCCGCCAAGGGGGAGCGCCTGATCATGGAAGGGTTTCCTACCCTGCACCCTTTCATAAGAGCCTGTGCAGCATGTGGGCGCGGCAAGAGGGTGCTGATGCAGCCTCGCGCCTGGCAGCCGGCCCACACGTCTTGCGGCCTGCGGCCACGCGCTGGTCCAGAGTCAGCAACAGGCAGGCCGGAGCAGCCTGGCCAGACGGGCACAGCCCTGAGCGCTGGCGCCTGGCGCCGCCCCTCGGGCGTGGCGCGCGAGGGGTGTGCTGGCCCTCAGGGGTGAGTGGCGTGCGGGCGCAGGTGGTGTCGCCGCTGGAGCTCGACCTCTGCACCGAGGCGGAGCTGCACAAGGCGGCGGGCGCGATCAAGGTGCGCGCCCACGCCCGCGCGCCGGCGCGATGCAGAGGGCGTGCCTGGCGTGCTGAGGCCGTACATGCCCGTACATGCCCGTACATGGTCTCAGGGTAGTGCCAGGGGTTGTAATGAACATGTGTGCCTGTTCCACCGCAGGGCGCGGCAGCCAAGGGCGCCGGCAAGGGCACGCCGGCCAAGGGCAAGGCCGCGCCGCGCAAGGGCAAGGAGCCGGGCAAGGCGGCGGCCAAGGGCGCGCCCGCCCGCGCCACGCCGGCCAAGCCGCCGGCCAAGGCCGCGCCGGGGCGCTCGCCGCAGGCGCGCGCGGGCGCCGGCGCGGCCGCGCAGCCGGCCGCGCCGGCCAAGCCGCCCGGGAACGCCAAGAAGCGCGCGCGCGGGCGCACCAAGGTGCGGCCTGCCTGCGCAGAGAATAAACATATGTGATCAGTCGCGAGCAGCCCTTGACTTTTCATGCGCGCACGGATGCAGATGCTCAGGTTACAGGGCACGCCGTATGCATACCAGCCACTGTGCCGATGATCCTGTGTGACTGCCCTATAACACTGTGCTGATTCCGGAGGCGGCGCTGGCGATCAGTGAAGAGCGGGCCTGCAGTGCCGCTCAGGGATGGCAGCTGGAGCAGGGCCCCGCGCTGAGGAGGCCCGGGGCGCGCCGGGCGCGCGCAGGAGGAGGCGGCGGCCGAGGCGAGCGGCAGCAACAAGCGCGCCGCGACCAGCAAGACCACGATCGCGGCCGCCGGCGCGGACGGCGCCGCGGCGGCCGCGGCGGCGAGCGGCCCGCTCCTGCCCGGCGCCAAGGAGATCGCCCCGGGCCTCTTCCTGGTGCCGCCCAAGGTGCCAGGTGCGCGCGCGGTGTACCCCACACCCTACCCTAGCACCCGGCGCCAGCCCAGCGCGCACCTGCCTGCTCTCTGGTGCCGAGCCCGGCGCAAGGCGTGCGCGTGCACAGCCGCTCACCCTGCCTGAGCCCGGCGGGTGTGCAGCTGCGCGCGCGCCCGGCCCTGAAAGCTCGCCCGCGTCACGTCAGTCAAGCTCGCGCTCTAGGCAGCGCACCAAACCGTGCCTGTGCAAAGGATGTGGCATCACGCATCACACCGCCGGCATGCAACATGCACAGCGCACTGCGGGCCTGCGTGCGCGCTCCCATGCTCAGGCCGAGTGCTCGCAGGGCGGCCGCGCAGCGGCGCTCGCTGCCGGCCTGCCAAGCAGCCACCAAGCGGACGCAAGCAGTGCAGACGCGCCGCGCGGCCCTGTGCGGGGACGCGCAGGCGGCACGACCTTCCTGGTGCAGGCGCACAAGGGCGACGGCGCCCTGCCGGACGGCATCACGCTGCCCGCCGCGGCGCCCGCCGCGCCCGCCGCCGCGGCGCCGGCCGCGGCTGAGCCGGCGGCGCAGGCGCGCCTGCCGCCTGTGTGCGGCCGGACAACCTTGCAGTGTTTTGTCGTGTCGGCGGGCGCTGCAATACGGCGTAGCAGCTGCGCTCAATAACGCGAGTCGCGGAGTGTGCCCATGGCTGGCCCTGACGGCAGCACAAGTGTCCAGAGTGAGGCAATCCTCTGCCCCGCCTGATCAGTTCGCTGAGGATAGTGGCCCGTTGAAGGCTGTCACTAACAAGGCCTCAGTTGAGCGCGTCTGCTGGTCTCTGGGCGCAGGCACCCGCTGCCGCGCCGCAGGCCGGCGAGGCCGCAGCGCCAGCGGCGGCGGCGCCCGCGGCTGCGGCGCCCGCGGCGGCGCCGGCCATGGCGCCCGAGGCGGCCGCGGCCGCCGCCAACGCGGCCGGCGGGTCGCCTGGTGCGCTTCTGTCGCATTCAGACTCATGCTGCTCTTTTGAGTGCAGGCGCCTACACCCCCTGCGCAACCTGCTCATGACGCGGAGGCTGGCGTGGGCGTGCGGCGCAGGCGACGAGCCAACCTCGGACAACAAGAGGAAGCAGCACCCGGCGTGCGCGCCCCGCGCGGCGCTCACCGGTGCGCGCCGCCACGCCCGCAGCCCAGGCTCCTCGTGCGCCGCTGCTTGCGCGCAAGCGGCGGCAGCTGTGCTCCGGGGCGTGCGGGCTCGCGGGCTTCCTGTCTGACCGAGCACGTGGCTCCTGTCGCACCCCATGCGCGCCTGCCGGTCAAACGCGAGGCTCAGCGCGCAGCCGGGGGGTCGCCACGCTCGTCTCGGCAGGGCGCAGGCGCCACCCCGGCTCTGCGAACGAGCTTCGACGGGATAGGGTAGGCCCTACCCTATCCTATGCTGTACCCCACTCCTACCCGAGCCCGGGCACGCGCAGGCCAGGAGGCGTACTCGGCGCGGCACTGGCAGGCGGCCGCGCAGGCTAACCCAGGCGTCGGCGAGGAGGAGCTTGCGCGCATGCTGGCGTGCCAGTGGGCGCGCGCGGGCGAGGCCGAGCGCGCCGGCGCGGAGGTCGAGGCCGCCGCCGACCGCGAGCGGTGCGACGGCGCGGGGCGCGTCCGTCGGGGGTGTCTGGGCGGGACGGGGCGGGCGCGGCTGGGCCCTGGTGCCCTGTGCGGCGCCCGTGGCCGTGGGTGTGGGGGCCATGTGCAAATGCACGAACTTCTCGACGCCCTTGGGCCTGCTGGTGGGGCGCCGCCGCCGGGACCGCTGCGGCGGCTTTGCCTGCGTGCTCAGCATTCGGCGGAGCCTGAACGGCGAGTTGTGTTCCCCAAAAAAAGTCTGTATGTACATGTTGGACTGGGTATGCCCAGATTGCTGGCGAGTGCGGCATCGCCGAGGTGGAGTTGACCACTGAGCGGACGTCGCGCGCAGGTATGACGCCGAGGTGCGCGCGGCCGCTGCGGCCGCCACGCCCAAGTCGCGCAGCAACTTCAAGCCAAAGCCCAAGGACCCGAACGCGCCGAAGAAGCCGCGGACCGCCTACATCCTCTTCAGCATGGACTTCAGGCGCGGGCGCCGCGCGTGCCATGCATGTGCCGCTGCGTGCCTGCTTCCTCATACTTGCCTGCACCAGCATGGGCCCGCGCGCCCGCCCATGTCACACTCAGTGGACCAGCCTAGCGCTTGGCAGCTCAGCGCTGTGGTGTTGCCATGCATTAATTGCAGAACCCGCCATCAGCCAGGCAGCCAGGGCCACCCACATGAGGCCTGGTCGCAACGCGCGGCTGTCGTGCAGCCTCTCCCAGCGTGGCCATTGTGGCGCGGCGCTCCTGCCAACCCTGGCTCAAACCCCGTTGTGCGCGCCGCAGGAAGACGCTGCCGCGGAACCTCGCGTTCAATGAGGGCACCGCGCTGGCAGCCCAGGCGTTCAAAGCAGCGAGCGCGGAACAGCTGGCGCCGTACCACGCCGCGTCCGAGAAGGAGAAGGCCGCGTACGCCGTGGTCTATGCGGCGTACAGCGCGCAGAAGGCGGCCGCCGAGGCCGCGGCGCGCCAGGTGGGCGCGGCGGGGTTAGGGTTAGGGTTACTTAGGGTAGGGTCAGGACCTAGCGCCCTGCGCCCCCTGTGCGCTCTGCGGCCGGGCACTCAGCAAGGCGGCCGGTGCCGGGCTGTGCCCGGGCGGGCTGTGCCCGAGCGGGCCATGGTGCGGCCGAGCAGGTCCTGTGCGGTACAATGGAAGGCAGGCTCTAAGGAGAAGGTCGTTCTTGCGCGGACGGGGAGTGTGCATGCGCCGTGCCGCCTCTCTGCAAGCCCGTCATTGTTGCAGGCAACATCGAGCGCCGCTGCCATCAGCAATCGCTTTCATGCGTACCCACACCACCCTCATGTGCGCAGGCGGCCGCGGCGGCGCTGCCCTCTGCGGCAGGCGCGGCGGCTCTGCCCGCGGCGGCGGCCGCCGTGGCGCGAGGCCCCTCGGCAGCGGGAGCGCCCGCGACAGCTGTGGTCACTCCGGGCGCCGGCGGCGCGGCGCCGGGGCCGTCGTCCAGGCTGCCTGCAGCGCAGGCCATGCCGGCGGCGGCGGCGGCTGCCGTGGTGCGCATATCTGGCTGTGTGCAGACTCTGTACGTTGTGTGCTTGTGCATTGGTGGCCCTCCTGGTCGCGCCATCTCATGCGTGTACAAGCCGCTGATGTGCTGGCGGTCCATGCTGTGGGGTTAAATTAGGGTAGGGTGACCGTAAGTCGCACCAGGTGCTCTGGCCTGGTGGGGCCGGCAGGGGGGGTTGCAGCAGACACAGAGGGGCGCTCCACATCCAGACAGGAGCGCAGAAGCCTCTGCACATGCGCTCTGCATGGCTGTGTGTCCGAGCGGACACACCTGAAATGCAGGCCATCAGTGTGGCTGTGCGCTCTGAGCGAAACCGCAGCCGCACAGGCCACGGGTGCGGCTGCGCGCCTGAGCGCGGCCGCTGCCGTGCAGGCGCCCAGCGCCGCGCGCGCGGCGGAGGTGCAGGCCGCGCTGCAGGGGCTGGACATCGGGGAGGCCGAGGCCGGCCTCAGGAAGGCGCGCGCTGCTCCGCCGCTCTGGCCACAGCCCTTGCTGCTCTCCAGTGTCTCGATGGCTACGGAGTTTGGACTGCATTTCTTCAACTCTTTCTCGGCGGCACTTCACTGCATGCGTTTCAGTTTTGGCAAAACGTGATCCGATGCTGCATACTTTTGCTGTGCTATGCTCAGCAGAAGACCGTTGACCATGGTCTAAACCCTCGGGCGCGGCCACTTGCAGGCGGGCTTCCAGCAGGGCGCGTTCTACAAGCTGGCGGACGCGCTGCGGCTGCACAGCCCGGTGCTGGACGACGCGCTGCGCGCGTACGCGTGGCACGTGCGCGGCAGGGGCCACGACGCCGACTGGCTGGGCTTCATGATCACCACGTTCGGCATGGAGGCGTGCGAGAGGCTCAAGGCGGCGCCCGGCGGCGCGTGAGCGGCCGGGGACGCCGCGCTGCGGGCCGTCCTGGTGGGTTGGCGTTGCCGTGCGGCTATGTGTAAGCGCCTCGTCCGGAACTGCGCCCTGGTGGGGCAGCGCCTCGTCTGGAACTGCGCCTGGTGGGGAACACACTTTGAAAACAGACGGGCAGCAGGGCGGTGGGCCCTCTCAGGCTGTGGGTCACGGGGTTTGTGCGGGCATCAGAGTGAAAAGGGCCTCCTGCATGGGTCAAGGGTCAAGGGAATTGTGGCACCCTGTATATCAAGTGTCTCAGTGTGCGCTCGGTACAGCGCCGAGCACACCGCTCCAATGGCCTGTGAGGTGCCCCGCGACTCGGGGGAGCCCGCGCTGCAGTGCGTTGCCGTCCTGTGCGGCCTGCCCGCCGCTGGGAAGACCACGCTGTGTCAGGGAGTGGTGACCTTGAGCGCCGCGCGCGGCGTGGCGGCCGTGCACCACTGCTTTGACGCGGTCCTGTGGGGCGGCACGCCTGCCGCCAGCGGAGCGGGCTTCAGTGCGGAAGCGTGGAAGGTGCATATGCAGCGCACTGCATCTGTAACAGCGTTCTTGGTAGCGACGTGCGGCCAGAGCTTGTGCTGCCTCGCAGGCGTCCAGAGAAACATATGTGCGGCAGCTCTCTGACATGCTTCAGAGCCCGTGCAAACGCCGGCGCTTGGTGCTTGTTGACGACACAAACCACTACCGGTGTGCACGCCTCGGGTGGCAAGGCCGTGTGCACCCATCGCACTCGCTCCTGGCTCATCAATGCACGCTTGAAGCAGGAGCATGCGCGCCGCGTATCACCGCCTGGCGCGCTTGCATGGGGCTGCTTACCTCCAAGTGCACCTAACCAGCACGCTGGTGAGCTTCGCAAGCGCAACTGATGTGTACTTTGAGCAGCATAGCAGCGCACGCTGGTATGGGATGTTCAAATGGACACGCGCCGCCTTGGCAGGAGCTGGCTCTGCAGCGGAACGCTGAGAGGCAGGCCACGGCCAGGCTCCCCGACAGCGTACTCCGCCGCGCGGACACAGTCTTCGAAGCGCCCGACCAGAATGCGGCCAGCTTTGAGCGCAACACGCTCACTGTCCTGTCTGCCTCTCTGCCGCGCTCCGACGACCCCCGGGTGCGACAGCGCTCCGGTGCGCTGTGGCCACCGTGCGAAGCCCTGGTGCCACACCCCAGCCCACCCACCTTCCGGCGCGGCGACCAACAGGCCTGGACCGCGCTGTGGGAGGCGCTGGCGCGAGCCTGGGGGCCGCCCGTGCCGCCGCTGCCGCCGCCCGCGCCAGCGGGCCCCACGGAGGCCTCGCACTCCGCGGCGCACCGCCTGGACCTGCACTGCCGCCGCGCGCTCGGCGCCGCTGCCGCCGCCCTGCCCGACGCGGCCGCCAAGCGCGCGGCCGGCGACCTGCTCAACGACTGCCGGCGGGCCCTCTTGGCGCGGTGTGCGGCATGATGAGACCATGCGGGCTCTCATGGACGCTCTGTGCCTGTTTATCATGTTGCTAACTCCAACATGGCTTGTTTATACCTGCCCCCATTTTGGCCTGCACTCGTCATGCCAAGCCTGCTGGTCCCACCTGATGCCACCAGCAAGCTCTGGGCCAGCCGCCTGCTCGGCAACTGTCGACGCGCTTCTGTGACAAGGTGGACTGTCAGATGCACCTTAGGAGGGCCGAATCGCCCTCCATATCGCAGGTAATGCTGACGCAAATAGCAAACGCCTTCTTCCGTTCTTGCCTTTTATGAGCCCAGCTTTCTTGAGATGGCGCTGGTGTGTCCTCGCAGGTGCGCTGGCGGCGTAGACGGCGGAGAGCACGCTGGTGAGACTGACCAGGAGGAGGCACATGCAGATGAGCTTGCGGCAGAGTTTGATGCCCAGTGCCAAGCCCTGTTGAGGAAGTACGGTGATGCCTCACTGCGACCTCCTGCTGCGCCGCCAGACTGAGTGAATGGGCTGTAACCAGGCTATCGTGTTACCACATTTTACGTGCACAATGCAACAGACACAACAGCGCATACGGACGCAACTGCGTATACGGAGCCATGCACACCAGCGTCCCACGCCGGCATACCGCTTGACAAGGGAGCCCAGATCTTAGCAGCAGCACGGTGCAATGCACAGCTCAGCAAACTCAGCAAACAGCATGCATGGAATCATGACTCAGATGCCTGACACACGCCCGCCCCGCCAGCGCGCCGCACGCATCAGGCGGCGACCAGGGTGACGGTGCGGATGTCGGGGAACTTGTCCTTGATGGCCGCCTTGACGCCCATGCCGATGGGCGGCGGGCCGTCGAAGCGCACGCGGCACTCGTCGCCATCGATGCCCAGCACCTGCGCGCCGCGCCCTGCAGACGGTCACAGGCCGACGCAGCATGCTGCCAAGATGCCCTTGCAGCACCAGGGAGAGCGCCCCAGGAGCCAGTGAATGGGCTGCGCACGCCAGCTGCGGGGCGCCGCCTCGGGGACGAGATGGTCAACAGCTTGCACTCACAGGCACTGCCTCACAGGCATGCCCACAGGCATGTGTCCACACAGCCAGATACAAGGTAGAAGTGTTTACTGCTCAAGCAGAGCCTGCCGCTGTCGACGCGCGCGCGCCTGCACGGTGGCGCCGTAGGACGTGATGGCCGGGCGCAGCATGTCCAGGTGCGCGTCCACCGCGCCCGCCGTCGCCGACGTGGACACCGCCTCCACCTGCTCCACGCCCGTCAGCGCGTCGCCGAACGCGGCCTGCGCGCGCCCACGCCGGCATCGGTGCTCGCGCCACGCGCCAGCCGGCACGGCGGCAGTTGGCACGAGACCGCCAGGGCGGTCAGCGGAGAGGCGGGCGCCTCAGGCTAGCTCAGGCTAGCTCTGCAGCCAGATGCCAATCACATCATGCCAGCGTACTCGAGAATCGAGAAGAGCGTACAAAGCGCCAGACGTCTCTTTGCGGGGTTGCCAGATGCCTGCTGGCTGGCGCGTGTCATGGGCGCGCCTTGAGCGCGCGCTCGATGCCCATCTTCATGGTGCCGGCCGAGGACGGGCAGGTCCCGCAGGCGCCCTGCTCCCAGCGCGCGCGGCACGCCCTCATGCTGCAAAAAACATCCCCAGGGCCCGCGCATGCGCATTCACCTCTACTTCCAGAGGCGCTCCTCTGCATGGTAGGCATGAAGGTAGGGACAAGCTCATCGGGTGCGCAACGCACACACGCAGTAACCAGGCATGCCCAGGTGCGGTCGCTTCCCTGAACGATGGCAGGGGGCGGACTGACCTGCAGGCGCAGCATCACTGTCCCGCTGTCGATGCCCACCACCTGCGCGCCGGCCGCCCCGGCTCGCGCGCTGCGCACCAGGCATCGCGCCCCAAAGTGCCACCAGCAGTCACATTGCTCGCGCTGTGCATGCCCCAGCCACGAGCTGGAACCCACCGCTGGGACGTGCACGGGGCACCAGGCTCCAGGATGCGACCACTTACAATGGTACAAAAAGGAGAAGAAGAGGCGGGCTGCGGCACCTCCACGTTGCCGCCGTCGGCGATCAGGTACGGCCGGACCTCGTCCAGCGCCTTCTCCACCGCCTCCGGCGTCATCGCCGCGGTCGTCTCCGCCGCGTTGCCTGCCACAGGCGCAGCGCATTTGAGGCAGTGCCTAGAGCACAGCCGCATCATGCCGAATCATCGCAGTGGTCTCCGCCGCGTTGCCTGTCCGTCCGCAGCGCGTTTGAAGCAGCGCTGGTGCACAGCCGCATCATGCCCTGCCTTCCAATGCGCCCAGCTCTTCGCTGAGGATGCGCGCGGCGCCTTGGCCTCAGCCGCCCCGCACACTCACCCAGTGGGACGCCGCTAACCAGTGCCAGGCTGCGCGAGCGTACTTCGCACTACCGTTGCTGCGCCACCCCGTAGGCGCGTGCGCTCTTCAAGCAAGCCATGCGAAATCTTCGAGCAAGCCCGCGTAAAGGCGGTAAGGCTGCGCAAGCAAACTTCGTCGCTGCGCCACCCCTTACTGCCTCTACGCAGGCTTGCTTGAAGATTACGCAGGCTGGCTTGGAGAGCGCACGCGCCCACGCGGCTGTGCGCACGCGCGCGCGGAGAGGGCGCCGCACAGGGGCTGCCGCAGCCTATGCAGGCAGTGCCTGACTGCAGGCGCGTGGACGCGACAGGGCCGTGCGCGGCGCGCGGCCGCACCGATGGAGCGGTGCACGGACGCGCGCGCGAAGGGCGTGGCGATGGGGTTGCGCGCGGCGCGCAGCTGCGCGTCCACCAGCGCGGGCGCCACCGTCTCGGACGTCTGCCCGTCGATGACGCTGCTCCAGTCGTCGCCCTCCACCGCCCTGTGCAGCGCGGTGGTGGTGCTAGTTTGCAGGGCGTACATCGCCTTCAAGCATCGTGTCAAGCACCATGTCAAGACAATGCAGAGCGGAGCCTGCAGCCAACCGCAAGGCTGCTGCTGCAGCCCCCAACGCAGGGCACCAGGCTGCTTCGCTCGCCATGAATGCAATGCTTCTCTCACCGTCCTGCTAGCCTACCCATGCTCTTTTTATATGCTTCTCAGGGCACATCATATTCAAATGAGTGTACATGACACTGTTGCACTGCTAGCCATATGCTCCAACATACTCGCAGCGTGCTATGTACACCCTTCCTGACACCGCATGAACTGCAAGCGGACAGCATCTCCCCAACGTAGAACCCTCCACTGTTGCGCAAATGCTAATAAGTGCAGCATATAACTTCTGCAAGGCTGTAAAGAGTAACAGGGTTTGCAATTCTTGCCTTTGGCACGCCCTGCACCCGCAACAGAGCGTACATAGGCCCTCTACACGGGCTGCTGTTATCAAGCACATCACAACCCCCGCCCGTGCACGCCCATCGGGTCCGGGCCGCCGCTCGCGCGCGTTCGGCTCACGCCCCACGCCACGGTGCAGGCCTCGCCTTGACAACGGGGTGTCTGCAGGGGTAGGTTAGGGCTGGCTACGCGCACCGGATGAGGTTGAGGCGCCGCTCGCGCGCGCTCGGCTCCTCGCCCGCCACGTCGTCGCCCAGGTTCTCGCCCATGGCCTTGCGCATCTTCAGCGCGCGGTCCTCGTGCTCACCGCGCTCCGCCGCCGACATCGCCGCCACCATCGTCGGGCCCTGCCAGCGCGCACGGCATGCCCTGCTGGCGAGGAGCCTATGCGTAGTGTGCATCACACGTCCCGCACCTCTCCTCGCCAGCCAGTGTATAGGAGTAGAGAAACCTGAGGGCGACAGCAAAAATTTGGCGCTCCTCACAGAGGCTCGCGCTCGACGGCAGTGCCGGGTAGCGTGGTGCTGGCCTCGTACAGCCAGGTGCGCCGGCTCCACATCACTGGAAAGCCAGGGCCGCTGCCCAAGGGCTTGGCGCGCCTCCCAGAGCTCGCGCTCGACGCCGTTGCCGGGCGGCGTGGTGCCGGCCTCGTCCAGCCAGCGCCGCGCCTGCTCGTTCAGGTGCCCGCGGCTGGCCATAGCGCGGTTGGCGAACACCATGGCGCGCACCAGCGCGCACCGCTCCTCGCCGACCCGCTCCCGGTGCGCCTGCGCACGTGCACGCGGCGGCCTGTTCGGCTATCTGCTGACGGTTGCCTGGTGGGATTTTCTGTGAAATTGGGAGGCTGCCATCAAAGTCGTTGACACAGATAGCTCAGCACTTACTCGGAGTGGGCAAACCCGCGCACCGACCTGACCAGCACACGGCTACATGTGTCATGGCGCCTTGCCAGCTGCTGAGAGGCTGTGCTGTTTGGTTGGACACAGAGCGACGGAACTGCAGGGGAAAGGGTGCGGGGGCACCTTGATGGCGAGCACGATGCTGCGCGCGTAGCCGACATACTGCAGGCTGCGCCGCGCGTCGTAGAGCGCATACACGCCGGTCAAGCGCTCGCCTTCCCGCCGCGCAACAAAGCTGTCCAGGTCCACGAGCGTCGCGCCGTCATCCTCTCCCTGCAGACAAACAAGCCTGTGTTCAGTGTTGCGTGTCCCTGCAGCACGCCGAGCGTGAGCCGCACAGGCGCCCGCCCTGTCGTCAGGCGCACAGGCAGTCCAGGCCCACAACCCGTGCTCTGCAACGTTTCCCTATCGCCGGTGTCCCTGCTCAAGGCGCTGCTCCTTGCAGAAGTCTGCAGAGCTTCTTATGCAGCGCAATCATTCTCAGACTAACGGCGCTGTAGGAGGAGCTGCAGCACACCAGGCAACGATGAGCAACACTGCCAGACAGAGGCGCGCGCCTCTTTCAGCGTGTATCGCTGCTCCGTGTCGTCGTGCACGTCCGCGCCGCGCTCCCCATACAGGAAGCCGTGCAAGCCCTTGTGCCCCTCTGGCACGGCGTTGTCCGTCACAACTGCTGAACACACACCCACAGTGCACCTTGCGCGGTGCCGCACAGGTGCGTGTACGAGCGCTGGCCGGCTGCGTGGACAGGGGTCGTGAGAACAGCTGGCTTGCAGGACGACACGCTGTCCCAGCAAGGCACCCGACATACTGCCCTGCACACGCTCTTTCAAGCTATCCGAGCCATAACGAAAAGGGCCGTGCAGATGCAGATATGGAGCCTATTTAGCTGCAACAACCTGATTCTGAAAATAGTCAACTTTGGCGGCCGGACCAAAGTTTGTGTGTGACGGGCATTGCGCCCGTCACACATTCTTAAATGATCACATCCTCACACATGTGGTTAGCCACGTACCACTGCACCTGGAGCGCGCACTGCAGCACCCTATGCGCATTTCAGGAAGCGAAGGTCTGTAATAATGTGACCACCCGAGCATTACAGAGCGGGCACTGTCCCTGTGAGCCAACCTGCTAGACATGCCAACAAAACGTTAGTAACTTTACGAACAAAGCAACAACCTATAATTGCACCCAATGCATGGTGTACTGCCTGGCACCTAGAACAGACCAAAACTGTTCTCTCCTATACCAAAACTGGCCTCCTAGCAGCCACGCCTGACAAATTCAAGCCACCCCTAACACTAGCAGTGTTATGAAAAGGCCAGGGCGCCTAAGCATTAAGCTCTTCTACAGTCCTGATGCAAAATCCTCTTCGTGCAACAAACCCAGACCACCTGACAAACAGTGCGGCCACCGTTATAGCGCCTGTCTGAGTAGCACTTCAATCAGCAAGACACCCCCTCCTAAGCACACTGTATGGGCACAGCGCTGAGCCCGCCCGCAACCCTGTTGCAGCTGGTCATGGGCCTGCCACACAGGCGCCTGTGCCCGAGCAGGGGGTGCAAGCGCCTCGAGGCAGTGCACCATGGCGCTGGGGCCCACCCACAGACGTTAAGGGCCGCGGCTGGGCTCACAGCTTGGCCATGGGCGGCTCATGCAGGCGCTCGTAGGCGGGCAGCGTGAGGAAGGGCGCGAGCGTCTTGCTGGTGCTGAACTCGCGGAACAGGCGGATGGCCTCCGGGAAGTGGCTGCGGCCCCAGCGCTCGGCGCCCAGCTGGCCCTTCAGGCGGCCCATCTCCTCGTCCAGCATGCGGTGGAACGCGCCCTCGGTCAGCACCTGGCCGTCGTCCAGCTTTGCCTTGTGGCGCAGCCACTGCCACACCTGCACGCGGCGCGCCATGCTGCCTGTCAACATTCATGTGATTTTACTCCATGCGCACGATACCTGCACTAACATTGCAGGAGTGCAATAGACACGAACAGACGCTCTGACGCAATGCGCAGACCCCTTTAGGATCAGGGTGCCGCCGAGGCGCATAGGCATGCACTCATCTAAGAGTGCATGGCCCAGCCCCCCATCGTACGAGACTACACTGTGAAGTCCTTGCTTGATGACAGCGCGCTGCACATCTCAAACGGCAGCGAGCAAGCCCGGGGGTCGCACGCCTGCGTGCGGCAGATCTCCGCGGTTGCGGCGTCCTCCATCAGGTTGTACAGCGGCACGCAGCCCAGGCCGCCCAGCCAGGCCTCCAGGTACTGCACGCCCACCACGCAGTTGTGCCGCAGGCATGCCTCGGTGCGCGGCCCGCGCGGCACGCTCAGCAGGTCCGCCTCGCCCACCTGCACGTGCCCAGCGCTCTCATCGTCCCACGCCGGCATTGGGACGTCTCTGCGTTGGCACTGCCATTCATGTGCTTTGATGAGATTAATGAGTGCGTGCTGGTGTGGAGCACCTCGTGCAGCGGTGGCTGCAACCTTTGACAGGCACTGAATAAGAAAGTCAGAAACACGCAGTGTCACTCGCAGGGTGCAGCTGCAGAGGCACACACTACAAACTATGAGACAAGACGCATCTGCATTGTGAGCGCCTGCGCAGCATGTCATGGCGCCAGACATTTGCTTCGAGGGTGGGGGTCACCTGCACATCGTCGCGCGCTTTGCCGATCTGGTTGGGCGCCGGCATGCCCTGGTTGAACACCTCCAGCGCGACCGTAACCAGCGCCGGGTGCGCGACCCACGTGCCGTCATGGCCGTCGCGCACCTCGCGCTGCTTGTCCGCGCGCACCTGCGGCCGACTCAACACCCTGTGTGTGAGCTGTAGCAAGCTTCATAATTAATAGCTTTAGCACTTGAGCAAATGCATCCGACGTTGGCATTTTGAGCAAACGCATCCTACAATGGCATTCTGAGTAAACGCATCTAAGCGACAACCTGCCTTATTGGACACCCTGTGGGAGCTATACCACGCGCCAGAAGGCCCGCTTGTGCATATGAGAAGTCGCGTGTCATCCACAGCCTGCCCCAATGGCAGGCCCGCCCACCTTGACCAGCGCAGCCTCGTTGGCCTGCGGGTCGTTCTTGATGGGGATCTGCGCGGCCATGCCGCCCATGGCGTGCACGCCCCGCCGGTGGCACGTCTTGATGAGCAGCAGGCTGTACGACCGCATGCACGGCTGCTCCATCGTGATCACGCCCCTGCATCAGCCCCCGTTCCGCGCGCTGAACGTCAACGTCCTTGCACAGTTGAGCCCTGACGGAGTGCAGTTTGCATGCCCACCCAAGGCACAGGCACAGTTGCAAGCGAGGTATGCAACGTGTTCAAGTCACTCAGCAAGTCCTTGCATACCCAAAGCTGACAGCTCGACCGCAAGTGCAATGCAATCTTTATTTAACGGAAGCAAATGAATTCGTGTCACAGCACGCATGTGCTGACACTTATTACACAGACAGAGTTAGGTGGCATGCGCAGGAAGCACACAAGCACGCCAAGCCTGCGTCAAGCAGACCGAGGCGCGGCGCACACCGGTCGGGCATGACCCACGCGGGGTCCTCGCGCAGCGTCTTGATGTAGGAAAAGATCATGTCCCAGCGCCCGCAGTTGAGCCCTGCAGAGTGCTCGCGCAGCTCATACAGAATCTCGTCCATCTCGAACGCCGCCGGCAGCGTCTCAATCAGCACCGTCGCCTGCGCGAGGTGCACACCCCCCTCCTCGTGACACTGCATCATGCATGCCACCAGCCTTGGTGCACCCTTGCTTGGGAGCACTGGGTGAGACAGTGCTGCGCGTTCGCCCCGCTCCGCAAACACTACATGCAGCGGTTTGGCAGGAGGGAGAACGTGCGCGCCTTGATGGTGCCGCGCGGGACGCCCAGCATCTGCTGCGCGTCCAGGAACACCGCATTCCACAGGCGCGCCTCCAGGTGGCTCTGCATCTTGGGCAGGTAGAAGTAGGGCCCCGAGCCGCGCCGCAGCAGCTCGCGCGCGTTGTGGAAGAAGTAGAGGCCAAAGTCGAACAGCGCGCCGGGCACCGGCTTGCCGTCCACCTCCACGTGCTTCTCGGGCAGGTGCCAGCCGCGCGGGCGGACCATCAGCGTGGCGGTCTGCGCGGGCGCCGGCGTCTGAGTGCGGGGTATGCGGCCAGGCAGATAGCAACTTGGCTGCATTCTGCGCCGGCACTGGCGCTTGGGTGCGGGGTAGGCAGCCAGGCACACAGGGACATGGCTGCACGAGCGCAAGCGCTGCACTTCCATGTACTTCAGGCTCTTGCATGTGCCCCCTGAGACCTGCATTCCACGGAACACCCAGCTGCTGTTACCGCAGGCAGGTGTCCACCTTGCTCTTCAGCTCGTACGACTTGCCGGACTTGGGGTCAGAGAAGCTGATGGTGCGCCGCACGGCGTCCCGCAGGTTGCGCTGGCCGTCGATCTGGTTGTGCCTGAAGCGAGGGTCCCAGCTCAGTGCCGGCTTGCTTGAGTGCAACTTATGGTCATACACTACAGGAAGGGACGAGCGCACCAGGTGGGGGCGTTGGAGTCCTCAAAGTCCGCCATAAACACGCTGCTCCCAGAGTTGAGCTGCCGCCCGCACAGCAAGCAGAGTCAGAGAGGTGTCAGCGTAGCAGCCTGCCCGGCCAGCAGCCCTGCCTCAATAGTGGTAGCAAGCAGCACACCGCATTGATGACCATCTTCCTGTCTACCGGCCCAGTGATTTCCACGCGCCGGTCGAGCAGGTCCTTTGGCAGCGGGGCCACCTGCAGCACAAGCTCGGGCTGTCAAACTTTACATTCTTGTCTGTTAGCCGCTTGAGTGCAGAGGCACTGGGCGCTGCGTGCCTTGTAGCCGCTGGCGCGCACGTGCGCGGTCTCCGGCAGGAAGCGCGGCTTCCCGCCGGCGTCATAGCGCGCCTGCACCTCCTCGCGCCGCCGCAGCAGCTCCTCCAGGCGCGGCCGGTGGCTCCGCGTCAGCTCTGCCAGGAACGCGAGCGCGTCATCCGTCAGGATCACCTGGTCGCGCGCTGCCAGCACCCGCGCTGCCATCTCGACCCTTTCTGCTTTCCTGCTGTGATCTTTGGCTGTGACCTTTAGCGGGACAAAGAGCAAAGTGTGACTGCGGCCAGCGATGCTGACTAGACTGGGGTTTAGCACTGCGTCACGAGGGAGAAAGAACGAGCTTGTTCACTTCCCGTGCTTTCCTGCCTCCTCCCTCGGACAAGCTTGTTGTGCAGCCGTCTCCAAAGCCGATAGGTGCGGTGGGGGCTGGTTTGAAAGCTGGTTATGCTGAGTGCCGTTTTTGCCACCTTGGGCTGTCTGTTTGAGCTGCCTGCCTCGTTGGCAGTGATGAAGAACCCAAAATAACTTGTCTGCGCTGCATAAGCTAGGCTGTTCTCAAGCAGAGAGTTCCTGCGAACGGGCGGCTGCACGCGTAGGCGCGATGACGAGCAACGGCACCGCCAACGGCCACGCGGACACTGTCAAGGCGCCAGCCTGCAGCGACCCGCAGCGCTATGCCGGCGTCACGCGGCCGTACACTGTACGCACCTGCGCCGCTTGCCTGGCACCTTAGTCAGAGGTCCCTTTTCTGCGCCTGACACACCCCGCGCTCTCGACAGGAGGCTGAGGTGGAGCGCCTGCGCGGCTCTATTAAGATTGAGCACACGCTGGCCGCGCGCGGCGCAAACAAGCTGTGGGAGCTGATGCACAGCGAGCCGTACGTGCCCGCGCTCGGCGCGCTGACCGGCGGCCAGGCCGTCCAGTCTGTGCGCGCGGGGCTGAAGGCGATCTACATCTCAGGCTGGTGCGCCTGCTTGCGCACCTGCTGTGCTGCTGGTAGTTGGACACTGGTTCTCTGTAATAGTACGCTGCGCTGTGGTGCTGACGCCGTGTTGTGCCTGGTGCGCAGGCAGGTGAGCTCAGCAGCGTGCCAACTGATGTGGCACTCAGCCTTCCTTGGACTTTTTCGCTGGCTGCTTGCATGTCCATGCTGTTGCTGTTTGCAACGCCAGGCCTAGTTGGTTATGTGGCTGCGGCCTGCTGCGGTCATGCAAGTGTGCCAGAAAAGCATGCTGGGGCTGCCAGGTGGCGGGCGACGCCAACACGGCGGGCCACGTGTACCCGGACCAGAGCCTGTACCCGTGCAACAGCGTGCCGGTGCTCGTCGAGCGCATCAACAACGCGCTGCAGCGCGCTGACCAGGTGCGCGCCTGTTGCCCTCGAGCTCTGCAGCCTGCAGGCCTGCGTGGAAAGCTCGGGCTGTTGCCTTTGCAGTGTGGCACTATGCAAGTTTGCTTTGAGCCTGCATTGCCTGCATCGTGTTGCAAAGCAGACGTTTGTGATGGAGTCCTTGTGGCATTTGCTGTGGTCACACTTAGGGAATGAGCTCGCAAGTGAGCAAGGTTGTTACGTTGGGAGTTTGATTACAGACAGCGCCCGTCCGCGCGCCAGATCGAGCACGCGGAGGGCGGCGCCAAGCGCGACTGGTACGCTCCGATTGTGGCCGACGCGGAGGCCGGCTTTGGCGGGCCGCTGAACTGCTTTGAGATGATGAAGGCCATGATCAAGGCGGGCGCGGCGGGCGTGCACTTCGAGGACCAGCTGTCCTCGGAGAAGAAGTGCGGCCACCTGGGCGGCAAGGTGCCTACCCTACCCTAGCGCTTATGGCGGGGCGGTTGGTGGGGGCGGCACGTGCCTGCGGGACACCATGACAGGGTGCATGTAGATCGCTGTCCAGGGAGCTGCCCAGCATCGGCATGCAGAGATCACTGCATGCAGCACAGATTTACTGGTCAACGGATTCTTGAGCAAGCGCTACTGGCGTGCTGCGCTTCGGCTTGCCTGCCCCCGAGCGCCGTGGCGCCGCGCAGGTGCTGCTGCCGGCCAGCCAGTTCATCCGCGCGCTCGTGGCCGCGCGCCTGGCCGCCGACGTGTGCGGCGTGCCGACCGTGGTCGTCGCGCGCACCGACGCGCACAGCGCCAGCCTGCTCACCTCCGACATCGACGAGCTGGACCGGCCCTTCCTGACCGGCAAGCGCACGCCGGAGGGCTTCTTCGGCTACCAGCACGGCATCAAGGCGCGCCGCCCGCGCCCGCCCTCGCAGACTCGACATGCGGCCTGCTTCCACCTTCATGCACATACGTTTGCGCAGACCGCGCGTGTGGTAGGGCTGTTTGTGGGCGGCTGGCACGCTCGCTGTGAGCAGCAAGCCCTGGCGTTGCTGCCAGTGTGACCCTGTACGCACCGTCATTCCTTTGGTGTCACTGTATCACCTGTTGTGCAGCTCGCTGCATCGCACTAAGTTGATTACATTCATCAAGTTCACTTCATTTACGATTAGCATCATAGTATCATACTTGAATTGCTCCGCGCAGGCGTCCATCGCGCGCGGCCTGGCGTACGCGCCGTACGCGGACATGCTGTGGATGGAGACGTCCACGCCCGACCTGGGCGAGGCGCAGCAGTTTGCCGACGCGATTCATGCCAAGTTCCCGGGCAAGCTGCTCGCGTACAACTGCTCGCCGTCCTTCAACTGGAAGAGCCACCTGGACGACGCCACGATCGCCGAGTTCCAGGCGCGCGCTGCGGCCCCTGGCGGGCGGCGGTGGGTCCAGCTGTGTCCCTCGCTTGCTGGCAAGCTTGGTGTGGTCCTTCCGACGGGAAGGCGCTTTTGGGGCTGCTCATCAGTGCCACAGGCGCGGTGCCAGCGCGTCTGGACCTCCAACCAAGTAAAAGCATTCAGATGCTGCAGGGACGGGCCTTGCCTTCTACGCGTCACGCCCTTGCGGCCAGCGCCCTGGATGGGAATTCTGCTGGCTGCCGAGCCTGGGCGAGGGCCAGGCGGTGTCTGACGCTGCCGCGCGCGGCCGCAGGCGCGCCTGGGCGAGATGGGCTACAAGTTCCAGTTCGTGACGCTGGCCGGCTTCCACAGCCTGAACCACGGCATGTTCCAGCTGGCGGCCGCGTACCGCAAGCGCGGCATGGCCGCGTACGCGGAGCTGCAGACGGCCGAGTTCGGCTCCGAGGCCGGCGGCTACACCGCCACCAAGCACCAGCGCGAGGCGCGCGCGCGAGCACTTTTATTGCGTACCGCGCTGGGGCTGCGAGCACTAGAATTGGGTCACATCACACGGTCTAAGGCCTCTATTCATGGGCTCACAGTGCCTTGTTCTGCATCTTTTTGGCAGTGTCGTTGGAGTGGGCTCACTGGACGTTGGAGTGCAGGGGTGCAGGGGTGCACTGGTGGAGCCAGCCTAACGCATCATTGCATGCTTGCATTGCTACATGCAGACACCAGGACTGTTGGCCCCAACCTAACGAGCGCTTGCATGTCTGCTTAGGATGTCGTGCGCTGACGTGCGCACCCGCGATGCAGGTGGGCACCGGGTACTTTGACGCGGTCAGCACCGTGGTCACCTCGGGCGCGTCGTCCACGCTCGCGCTGGTCGGCTCCACCGAGAAGGCGCAGTTCTGAGCGCTGCCTCTCGCGCCAACAGACGTTGCAACCGCCTGGGGCGCTTACGTGCGGCGCGCTGCAAACAGCAACGCAAGAGTCTGCTGCTGAGCCAGGCGCTCTGGGGGCGTGTGCTCTAGGCGCATGCGCCCCATAATTTTGTACTCAGCGCTTTAGCGTGTTAGGTCTAGGTGTGTCCATTAGGGTTGCAGCAGCACTTACGCTTTATAACTTGAGGCAGTTTTGGTGGTGGTTTTGGTTAGGCATCACTTGCTCTTAGCAAATCGGGGCTATCATGCAGCTTCCTTAGGATAGGGTTTTGGTCAGCTTGATGACGAGTGCTGCCAGGCAGTCCTCGTCGGTCAGCCGCGCTTGGTCAGTTCAAAGCTGCATTATGCTGCAGCCATGAGCGCCTAGCTTTGTGCTGCAGCCCTGAGTGCCCGGCTTTTGGCTGGGGGCGCTGTTTGTCTCTACAACTTTGAAGCGTAAGTAAGGGGTGGGATTGGCAGTATGTCAGCGGTCATCACATTAGGGCTCCGTTTGGTGCGCGGCTTAGATGCTGCATAGGACTATAGAGCTTGTTGGGGCTGGCGCTCATTACAGTATGAGGCAGGTTGGCCGTATGTCTTATAGTGCGCTCTGTACAGCATGGCTGAAGGCCTACACATGCACCTGGTTAGGCTTGTAGTCTCGACGCATATCAAAGATTGCAGCCGCCATTGTTCAACTGTGACACACTGTTCATACAAGTATTTGCAGTTCAGCTACTTCGAATGTTCCTAGCACAGATGGAACTGGACGGACCATGAGAACTGACAGACAATGCTTCAACTTCAAGTGCAAACCAGCACACGCAAATTCAGCACACTCCAGGGCCCCGCACAGCTATGTGACGCCTCTGCACACAGCCAGCGACCGCACGTGCTGCAGGAGCGCCTCGCGCATGGCGCCCGCCGCCGCTTTGCAGCCCTGCAGCGCCAGCGTGGTCACAGCCTCCAGCGTCTCCACAGACGCTTTGGCATCCGCCTGCAGGACCCGCCGTACTGATTAGGCAGAGCACAACGGAGAGCATACGCTGCTCGGCTTGTGGCCTGCTTCGCGTGCATGTGCGCGCAGCACCGGATGCCCTTGTGGCTACAGAGGCTGCGCCCACGCTGCCACCAGTGGGTTTTGCATGCGCTCTTGCGACGGTGGTACGCACAGACTGCTTGACCGCTCCTCAGGCTGCAACCTTGCACATACTGGCGCCGTGCGCGGCAGACTCTAGCACTGTGTCCATTCCTGCGCATAGCATGCGCGCCCACACCAGCAGAGGTATGGCACACAGTCCCAGCGCAGCGGCGTCCTCTGTTCACCCTGTGCCTTGCATCTGTGCTCGTTCTGACACAGGATCGTGCCGTCACACGTACGGGGCAATGCGGCGAAGCGCATGAGGCGGCTGAAGGCAGGCCTCCGGCTCGCTACCATGCCAGCTTCTGCCAGGCAGGGGCACGCCTGCAGGGCGCGCGGCTGGGGCGGGAGTGGGCGAGAGGGCCGCGCGCCTGCAGCAGCACGATGCGGTCAAGCGCGGGGTGCAGCGCGGCGCAGACCTCCAGGCCGCCGCCGGTGGCCTCCAGGTGGTTCAGGTCCAGCAGCGGCGTGGACTCGAGGTGCCCCGCCGCGCACGCCGCCACCAGGTCATGCACCGGTATGCCTGCGCGGCGCAGGCGTGAGCACTTTCGCAGGAAGCGCGCTGCGATCAGGGACGCCTGCAGGCGGTCGTGCGAGCGTTGTCAGCATGGTTGAAACAGCACTGAACGGCCTTAACACGCAGCAGTGATAGGGGCACTGGCTGTTTAGCTGGGAGTAGTACACAACGCAAGTGTGCACTGCTTTGGCGACGTGTCACAGCCTAGTCCAGCAGTACATGATGCCAGTATATGAAGAGATGCGGCTGAAGTAAGTAAACAAAGGAGCCAGGGCGCGCCCGCGTCAGCGACGGCAAGCATCGCCGCATTGATGCAGGCCGCGGCCACGCCGCCGTCCGCGAACAGCACCTGGATGCAGACCTCTATCTGCGCGCGCGGCAGCAGCTCCAGCAGGACCGTCTGCTCCAGCGCGCCGCGCACGAGCGCCGCCAGCTCGGCGCTCTTGCGGCTGCGCCCCTTGCGTCGCCGCTGCTGCCCTGCGCGGCGCGCCGTGTGAGGCCTTTGCTCAGCTGGCATGAGCAAGCTAGCTGCAAAAAATACACCGGGAGCTGGCATGAGCAAGCTAGCTGCAAAAATACACCGGGTGCTCAACGGAGGTGCTCACCGCTCCAGAACTATATCCAAAGATGCCTGGCACTACCTAGTGCATGATGGGCAGCCTGGACGTGCACCAAGGCAGTGCAGGCCCGGAGCTGCCTCGGCAAGCTGGTCGGCAGCAGAGAGGGCAGGCGCGCCTGTGCTGAAGGCCGCCTGCGCACACTCGCACTTAATCTGCGCCCTGTCAGACAGGGCCTGGCTGCGTATGTCGGCCGCGCGCGGGCCAAACACCCCGGCCAAGACCTGTTGCGCGCAAACGAGCGTCGGTGTACACCAGCCACTCACATCAGGCAAAACAAGTATGCGTATAAGTACTTGAGGCACAACAAGTACACTGGCATGCCTTGGTGTTTCCAGCCTGGAACAGGGCGGAGCCGTCGCAGGCGCCGAGCACGCCGAACTTGCACTGCAGCGCGCGCAGCTCCTGCGGGCGGCGCCCGTCCACACGCAGGCCCTCTGGGCTCACAAACTCCATCTCACCTTATGCTCGAGCGCAATAAAAGCGCCATTTGCTTTTCCCTCTACCCGGGCATTTTCCCAGGGTATTCCGCTTTAGCACACTGGAAAAGATAAGGTGGGCCATTGCATAGTGTATGATCGCGTAGCGTGTGCCACACCAGGAGAAGGATGGCGCCGCTTATGATGCAGATGCGAGGGGCAGGCAGGCCATGCCTATGCACAGCTGCCCCGTCTGGCAGGAGAGCGCCCAGGTGAACACAAACTGCTGTCGAGACTAGACCTCGGCGCACTATTTATAATCTCGTGTAATATCTGGGTTTACTTGGAGGTCAGTGCGACGGCAGCAAGCCAGCTGCTCATACCTTATGTCGCGCGTCCAACCAGCTGCACGCTGCACACTTACTCAAACAATAGCTGGGACTATAAGCGCAGCCCTGGGGAACTGTCGCTGAACCACACCGCACTTGTTGAAGCGCAGGCGGTTGCATGCGGCGGCAGAGGGCGCGGCTGCAGCCCCACCAGCAGAGGCGCCCAAGAAGGTGTGTTCACCGCACTCGCTGTGTTTGTGTTGGTGAGACGGGCATATGCTCGTGGGGCGTGAGGCATTGCTGCGCTCGCAGGAGCGCCGGGCGTCTCCGCTTGAGGCGGGCGGCACGCTGAAGGGCGCCGACGCGGCCGGGAAGGTGAGCACGCGTTTGTGAAGCCACGCATAGGACCCCTTTGCTTTGCGGCTGCACGCTTCGCTACATATCACTCGTGCCCACCAATATATGGCACCGGTGGGCCCTTGTGCGGGGCCCCACCGCGTTGGGCCGAGGTGTGTGTCGGCAGCCAGGGCGTCAAAGCTGCGCAGCGCTGACATAGCGCTCACAGACAGGTCGCAGCGAGCAAGCTCCGCGGCGCTGCAGTGTGCGCAGGCAGGCTCAGCCGGGCCAGGTAGCGTGCTGCCACCGACGGCCGTGTGTCCGGCCGCGCGCGCAGGACGCGGGCGTGGTGGCCAAGAGCGCGGTGCTGGGCTCGGCGGCGGCGGACAAGGTGCTGCAGCTGGAGGACGGCCGCTTTGTGGACTACCGGTGGACCGACGGCCGCTGGGACCTGGCCAAGTTTGCCAGCGGCGCCGGCGGCAAGATGGACTGGGAGGCCTGGAACAAGGCGCGCGCTGGGCTGTAGGGTTAGGGTAGCCTAGCCTGGAGCAAGGCGCGCGGGGGGGCCGCTGCCGGGGCTGCCCGGGAAGCTGAGGGAGGAGGGCGGTGGGGGAGGCCGTCGGCAGTGTGAGCTCGCGGTGTGCCTTGGTCTGCAGAATCTGCATGGTGAGTGGTCTGCCAGGCACATGCCTAGCTTTCAGCTCTGGTAAAAACTCTGTCAGGTGCAGCATCGCTCCCAACAGTGGGACTCATTCGTGAACCTCTCTGATTCAGTTTGCCTGCCAGTAGTGGGAAGGCAGCCTGCTCTTCACTGTGCGCAGGGTCTGCGCGAGCTGTTTAGGGAGCGCTTCTGCATGAAGGGTGGGTTTGCACAGGTGCGGATGCCCCGGTCACATGCGCGCGTGGACATGCGCGCACGCGCGCGCAGGTCATTGACGCGGAGATGGCGCGGCGCAAGCTCCTGGAGGAGAGCCCCATCCCCAGCACCAACGAGGAGCCCGTGTTCTTCGATACGGCCGAGATCCCGTGGTGGGCGTGGGTGCGGCGCTTCCACCTGCCGGAGGCGCGGCCCCGCCCTGCGCCACAGGTTACGCTGTGGGCAGCTCGCATGTGTTGCTCGTAATGTTCGTTGCAACGTGCTTGCGCGTAAGGCACCCGTCTCCATGCCTGTGGCGCCCTCGCTCGTGGCTGGGACCGCCCGGCGGGCTGCGCAAGGCGCGTTAGGCTTCGACGGCAAAGGGCCAGCGCGCACCCGCGCATGGCCGCCCCGCGCCTCGGCCTGCGGCGGGCTGACGGGCGCGGCCCTGACCTTACCCTACGTCCCACCCAGGCGGAGAAGCTGTCAGCGTGTTGATGGACGCTGTCCCCTAACCCTACCCTGTGCCATACCCAGGCGGAGAAGCTGAACGGGCGCGCGGCCATGATGGGCTACGTGCTGGCCTACGGCGTGGACCGCCTGACCGACCCTGACCCTGCCCTGTGCCCCGCGCAGGCGGAGAAGCTGAACGGGCGCGCGGCCATGATGGGCTACGTGCTGGCCTACGGCGTGGACCGCCTGACCGGCGCCGGCATCGCCGACCAGCAAGACAGCTTCCTGGGCAAGCTGGCGCTGCACGCGGTCGTGTTCGCCATCCTCATCTTCCGCACCAGCGCCACCATCCCCATCTACAAGAACCTGCTGGACGAGGCCACCTTCTACGACCGCCAGTGGGCCGCCACGTGGGAGGGCCAGCCGCGGCCGTCCGAGACGGAGAAGGCCTGAGCGCCTGCTGGACGAGGGCACGCTCTACGACCGCCAGTGGGCGGCCACGTGGGCGGGCCAGCCGCGGCCGTCCGAGACGGAGAAGGCCTGAGCGGCACGGCGGGTGCCGCCGCTGGACGGGCAAAACTATGGGTCGTCAGCGCTGTTGAGGGGTCGGCGCTGCGCGGCGAGTGGCTGCAGGGCGGGGAGCCGGCCCAGCCTGCGGCGGCGCCCGGGCTTGGCAGGCAAGAACCGTGTGCGGGTCGGCGCGCATAGCGGAGCGCGTCAGCGCTGCGGCGGCCTGGGGTCAAAAGCGCTGCAAGCAGCTTATGGCGCCTGGGGGTAGCCATCGCTGGGGGTGGTTCGTCTGCGGAGCCATAGACTGCTGAATGTTGTCAGGTTCTTGTCAGCTGTCTGCACTAGAAGCTCACGGTGCTTGGGAGGTGCCAGTGAATCAACATCTTTGCCTGAGAAGGGTGTGTGTCCTCAGAAACAGTGGCAAGCAATATGACAGCACAACAGCACCATCACTGGCATCCACTGCGAGGCTGACTGTACCACACATTCTGAATCATAATCTGAGCTGCATTGGAGCGCACGTGCACATGGGCAAGAGTTTAGGGATTACGATGCCTGGGGTGTCGCTGTACAGCGCGCAAACTGTGTGCGCGATGCACGGTACGACAAGGCCTGTCCGTCGCTTTCGCAAGGAGCCCGCTCACAACTGTCCAACTTTCCACACAGGGTGACAAGGCTACTCCAGACCAACTTAGCTGAGCGGGCACGGGCGTGCTGCTGCAGCACTGCCACCCGGTGCGCATTTGCAGAGGCAGTCTGTCACCACAGCCTTGTACCGCTCGGGCACAGTCCTGGGAAGTACACTCATGCCTGACACCTGCGCACCCTCCTACAGGCCGCGCTGCACAAGCAGCCACTGGTCCTGCGCCCGGCGCGCTTGCCAGCTGAGCGTGCAGGAGGGCGGGCATGGCTCAGGCCGCCCGCCGCAGGGCGCAGCCGCGCGCGCCGCCGCCTGCGCAGCGCTCCTCCGCGCGCGGCCCGTCCGCGCAGGCCGCCGGCCCCGCCCGGCTCGTGCTGCTGGCCGTGCTGACCGGCGCGCTGCTGGGCGGCTGCGGGCTCGTGGTCACGCTCGCCGCGCATGCGTCCGCGGCGGACGCGGGCCGCTCGGCCGGGCCGGGCGCGCGCGGCGCGCTGCTGCCGGGCGCGCAGCCGCGGCGAGTCGCTGCAGAAGACGCACCAGGCGGCGCGGCGTCTGCGGCCGCGGCGGGGCGCCCGTCGGGCCCGCCGGGCAGCCGCGGCGTGCAGGCAGGGCGGCGAGCAGAGCGAGCAGAGGCCAGCCTCGCAGCGGGCGCCGGTGCGGCGGCGGCGGAGCCGGGGCTGCCAGCAAACAGGGCGCAGGCGCTGCTGCCTGCAGCCCGCTTGGAAGAGTCGGAGGTGGAGGTTGAGCATGGCGCGACAGAGGCCGCTGGCGCGGCCAGCGCAGCCGAGCCCGGGGAGCTACCGGCGAACCGGGCGCAGGCGCTGCTGCAGCCCGCGGCCGTGCGCGCGGCGGGCGCGGGCGCGGCCGGGCGCGCAGAGGTGCCGGACAGCCACGCGCGGCCGGTGGGGCGCGCGCGCGCGGCGGCCAAGCGTGCGGCCAGCGCGCAGGCCGCGGGGGGCGCCGCCGGGGCGCGGCGGGGCGGCCAGCGGAGGTCGGGCGCGTACGTCGCGCTGTGCGCAATCATGAAGGACCAGAACGCGGACGTGCGCGAGTGGGTGGCGCACCATGCTGGCCTGGGCGTCGGCAAGATCTACATCACGGACTCGGGCTCCGCGCGGCCGCTGGGGCGCGAGATCGCCGACTACATCGCGTCCGGCCTCGTCGACTACTTCTACAGGCGCGCGGCCGGGTGCAGAGTAGGAGCGCGCGCGAGTAGTGTCATCACATGGCCTTGGCCTGCCAGGAAGTTGAGAGCGCCAGACAGGGGTTCCTGAGGCTATGGGGCGCCCCTTCCCTTGCGCAAAAGCGTCGCGGCAGTATGCCTGCATAGGCAAGGTCATGGCCACGCGCGGTCAGCAGGAACAAGCCGTGACTCGCAGCTGCTTCATATTAATCGCTGTGGTGCAGGACCGCATGCTTGCCGTCTGGGGACAGGCGGCACTCACGCAAGGCTCAAACCGCTGAGTGCGCTGTTCCCGTCGCCCCCGCAGCGACAACCTGGTGGAGACGACCGACTACCCGCAGCTGTACGTCTACGACGTCTGCCTGGAGCGCTTTGGCGGCCGGCACGAGTGGATGGGCTTCATCGACGCGGACGAGTTCCTGGTGCTCACGGGCGGCGCGCTGTCGCTGCCAGAGCTCCTGCGCGGGCGCGCGCCCGGCCGCGAGCGACATCTTGTTGCTGGCATTTTATAATGGTGTCGCGTAGCTCTGTGTGGTGGGGTGTCAGGCCAGGAGGCCGTGTGTTGTGCACGCTGCGTGTCAGCCTTGGATGGCGTGCGTTGCAGCTCGTGCCGCGCTCGTGTGCAGCCTGCGAACTCGGTCGCAGCTGACGGACCGAGTCAGCACAGCTGCTCGCCATTCCCGTCCACCATACATGAATTGCCGTGCGTAACCGCTGACGCGTGATGCAGGTACGAGGACTTTGCTGCGCTGGGCGTGAACATGCGCACGTTCGGCTCGTCCGGCCACCTGCGGCGGCCAGAGGGCAGCACGCTGCACAACTATGTCAAGTGCGTGCCCTGCCACAAGCTGAGCCGCGGTGCTCTGCTGTCCTGAGGAGTCGGGGCGGAGGCGATGAGCATGCGTGTGCGCCGCAGTGCGGTGGAAGGTTGTTGCCATTGAGCATGCATGATGCAATGGCTCATGTGAGTACCCAGCTCCAAGCTGCATGTGGTCATCCCAAGCCTTGAGTTCCAAGCACACAGCCATGAGGTAAAGGGCATGCCGCCCTGCGGCAGGTGCACCGACGGCGACGACGAGCACACGCGCCACATCAAGACAATCGCGCGCACGCGCGGCGGGCGCGTGCTGAGCGCGCTGACGCCGCACAGCTTCGAGTACGCGGAGGGCGCGTACGCCGTCAACGAGCGCCGCGAGCCCATCGACGACTACCTGACAGACGAGTGCGCGCCTCCGCATACCCGCTGCAGGCGTCAGAGGGTAACACTAGGAAGGCATACTGGAGAAATCTAGCATGGCATGCAGGCCATGCATGGAAGCAACAAGTTGCTCTGCAGGGTGTTTGTGCGCGCCGGAGCCTTGCGACAATTTTGCTTACATCCACGGACATGCAAGGGCGGCGGGCGGCAGGCGCGCCCCTGCAGCAGCGCTCTATCTGAGAGCCTCTAAGTGTGGGTGCAACACGCAGGGCGTCGTGGGACGAGATTGTGCTCAACCACTACGTGCTCAAGTCGCGGGAGGAGTTCCGGGCCAAGGTGGCGCGCAGCAACGGCATGAACGACCCCAAGCCCAGCTCGTACTTTGACGAGATCGACGCGCTCGCGACCGAGGACTGCACCTACGCTGCCGAGCTCTACCCTGCCGACTGGGACTAGCCGCATGCCAACAAGTCCTAGAATGCAGGCCTAGCTACTTGGGTGCGCACATGACTGGCGACACGTCGTTTGTACCTAGTTTTGGTTACTATGGTTCAGTCCCCCCGAGCACCAGGTTGCTGGTGCAGCAAGCTGTGACGAGTGCACACTGGGCGATGTACACAGGGCGCGGCTGCCACCCTAATCTACACGCTGAACACGCCGCCGGACTGGTAGCACAGGAACACTAACAGGAACCTTGCATCTGTCACACACACTATTGCCCAACACAAAAGCGTGCAGCCAGCAACACTGGCGGGCTCCTGCACATACACCGGTTGAAATCTGCAGCACATTCAGCCATGGTACAGTCCCACTCAACGGCCTACCTGTGAAAACAACGAACGCCCCTGCCACGCACCCGCTCTACCCCAGGCTTCCGCCCGGCAAGGACTGCGCAGGCTCGAAGCTGACTGGCAGCTCTGACGAGCGGCCCTGGGCAAGCGCCCTGGCATTCAGAGCCCGCTGCTCAGCATTGGCTGATGCGCGCGCGGGCCCCTCCGGTGCCGTGACACGCCCAGCGGCGCGCGGCTCGGCTGCGCCTTTTGCCCTCTGGGCCACGCCTGCTTGTGCAGGCGCCGCAGCGCTTACATGCCCCGCATCGCTGCCGCCACGCTCACTGGCTGCAGGGGCGCTCCCGCTGCCTGTCGCTGCCGCATCCGCTGCCCTGACAACCGAACCGTCCGCTGGACGCGCACCCCGGGCGGCGCCCCCCTGTGGTGCTTCAGCCGGCTGCTCCCGCCGCCAGAGCCCCGCGACGGCGGCGCTCGCCGCCCCGGACGCCGCCACGGCTGCCTCGGCCGCCAACGCCGCGGCGGTGGCCGCGGCGGCCGCCGCCGACGCGGCCGCATGGTGCGCGCCCAGGTCCCAGCCCCATGCAGGGTGGTTTTTTGCATCCCCTGATGCCCCGGGCTCACCCGCTGCTGTGCTGTTGTGCGCGCTGGCGCTCGCAGCCCCGGGGGCCGCTGGCGCCCCGCCAGGCGGCAATGGAGGCGCGGCTGCTGCAGCAGCGTCGCGAGACGGCTGGCCATGCGGGGCGGGCCCGACACTTGTGCTGCGGCGCGGCCAGCCGTGCACATAGCAGTGGTGTGCGGTGCCTGCCCACGCCACATACAGGCAAGGAATCAGCCTGCTTTCGACAGGCAACCTTTCTCGTATTCCAAGATTGCAGGGAAGCATAACAAACATGGCAGCGGCACAGGGGTTTAGGAGACACAGCAGCATAGAGACGCAAGTGCCTGCATCGCCTGAAACCACAGCGCCACTAGCAAACGGCAGCAGCGGCAGGACGCCAGCTCGGCGGGTGCAGCGCCGGCGCACCGCACACGCTGGCGCCCGCCGCCACAAGCAGCGCGCCGCCCTTGGCGCCTGCGCGGGGTGGAGGTACGGGTGAGGAGGCTGGGCGGGGGTGTGCCCACCATCACCCTGACCCAGGCTTGCGGCTGGGCACTGCACACATCTACCTTGCAGCTCACTGCCGCGCACGGCGCACAGGCCCGCAAAGCAGCTTAAGGCGATATGCCGGGGTTGAGGCGCGCCTGCGGTGACGCCCCATGGCCCGGCCACGGCGCCCCCCGCGGCCGCCCCCAGCAGCGCTACGGCCACGGTGGTTGCATCCACGCCGCCCAGCGCAGCCGGCGCCCAGCTGCTGCCCTTCTCACGCCGGGGCTGCCCTGGCAGCCCTGCACCTGGGGTACCCTCCACGGCCTGTGCATGGGACCGTGCGCTGCCCGTGAGAGGCTCGCGCGCCCAGCCATGCCCCCCCTCCTCCTCGCCGTCCACGGCAGGCGCGGTTCCGCCCCCCTCCTGTGCAGCGCCGCTCTCGCCCGCTGCGCGCGCGGCTGTGCGCCGCCGGACGCCTGCGCTGCCCAAGGGCGCCCCGGCGAGCGCGCCGCGGCCCAGGCCGCCGGCGCCCGCGCCGCCGGGGCCGGGCGCTGCTGACCCATTGTCGCTGCGCGCGCTGGCAGCGGCCGCGGGCGCAGGGGCACCCGCGTGCGCCCGCGGCGGAAGCTCGACCTCGCGCGCGGGCGGCGCCGCGCCGCGCGCGCCGCGCGCCTCGGGCCCGCCCAGCGCCGGCGTCGGCGCGCTCAGGATGGCCTCCAGGTCCTCCAGGCCCGGCTCGCCTGCGCGCTCCGCCGCGGGTCAAGCGCAGGGGAGCGCCTGAGATGCACCCCCAGCACTGCAGCCTGATGCTGTCTGGCTATCCCAGCCCCGGCTTGCCCTGTGCACGCTCCCAATTGATAACAACCTATGCTGTGGTACCTGTGCACCTCCACTCTGCGGTACCTGTGCAATAACACTCTGCCTCAGAGGAGGCCTTGGGAACAAGCGCAGCGGGTCTTGACTTTGAGGCCCTGTACGGGGACTTGTGCGGGCATGCTGCCCTCCTGCACAAGCCGCACTGCGGGGCAGCAAAGCCCTGGCGAACGACGAGGGCCCGAGCCCTGGTCTGTGAAGCCTGTGACACAGCCGCTGTTGGCAGGCGCGCCCGACGCACTCGAACAGCCCTGGGGCGGCCTTGCCCCGCAGGGATGTCATCACCACAGGGCTGGGAACCGCTGCGGCTGGCAGTGTCCGTACCTGGCCGCGGCCACAGGTTGCCTATGTAGTTCATATGGCGTGGAAGCAGCTGCGAGTGCGCTGGTCACTCCCCCTTGATGCTCAAGCGTGCGGGGTGACCTGCATAAGCCTTGATGCTCAAGCGTGCGGGGTGACCTGCATAAGGCGTGTAAGCTTTCACACGCCCTTCAACATCGGCGCCAACAGCTAGTGACAGCCCAATGCCGCCATGGTGTGTGAGCGGGAGCAAGCTCAAGGCATTATAATAACTTTTTCCCCCTATTTATTTATAAATTTGCTAGCCATGTAGCTTTTAAAAAACTGCCTCCATCATGCCCCACTGAATGAGTGTAACAGCCTCTCTCCCGTACACGTGCAGGACAGCGGCCATGGATGTGCAGCTCGTGGGTGCAGCAGCGCTGGGCGCCGCCGGGGCCACTGCCGTGCTCATGGCTCTGGCACAACGGGGAGCCGCACCCTGGCTGCGCAATCGGAGCAACAAGGCAGAGCCAGCCAACGGCAACCTGCATGACAGTCAGCAGAGTGCAGGCAGCAAGAAGTGCGTCCAAACTCCTTGCTTATGCTAAGTGATGACAAGGTGAACACAGCAAACATGCTGAGTAATGCAAATAATGGACCGCTTGCAAGCATGCCAGGTGGTGTTCGCCTTCTGTAGCCAGTGGTCCCTGTTTCAGGACGTGGTGCAAAGTGAAGGGCATGCTCAATGATGCGCCTTGCACTCATCAGTGGGACGCAAGCCTGTGAGGTGCCCGGTTTCTGTATTTTTGTTCATCTGCCGTCTGCGCCAGCTGGGCAAGCAGCTGCTGCTGTCAGACAACGAGGCCCCTGGTCACACTGTGAATCACCAGTTTCAGCTCCCCAGCATTACTGGGAGCGTTGAGCATACAGAGGCTGCATGCGCATGGCCGTCTCCTCAGCCACGCTTATAGTCAGGTTGGTCGGTCAAGTACGCAATGTCGCGTCATAGCAAGTTGTTGAAGCACTATCAGCGCATTCGCACGCCATAGGCTGCCTACTTGAGTTGAGCAGGGGCCAGGTATCACATGCTAGTGCGGCCCTCCACCACTTCAAGCGCAGCCGTGCGCTTAACCCAAGTTCTGCTGAACCTGGGTGCTGAGAGTCTGGAAGAGCGCTGATAGCGAGCGCCCGCGCGCGGCCACAGGCTGCCCGCGCCCGGCGTGGGCGTGCGCGAGGTGCGCACGCCGCACCCGGGCTGGCAGCCCGGGCAGCAGGAGCCGCACCCGTACGCGGGCAGCAAGCGGCTGCAGCTGGTGCCCGCGGAGGAGGGCGTGCGGCTGTACCAGTTTGTCATCAGCGCGTTTGTGCCGCGGCCCATCGCCTTCATCTCCTCGCTCAGCAAGGAGGTGCGGCAGTCAAGCGATGTGGAGTGATTACACTGTTGAGATGGCCGATTGCGGCTGTGCACATGCGCAGCCCTGCAGAGGGCTGCGCAACATGCTTCTCGTGGCATACTAACCCCAACCGAAGCTAGGCAAGTGAAGCATGTACGAGTCTCTCTCACGGGATGTCACTTTGCATATGTGCGCAGCTGCGTGCCAGACCACCTAGCAAATACAGTGGAGTGTTATGGAGGGCAGGCATCCTGCTGGGTTCTGCTAATGCCACTCTTGCACACTTGAGCCTACCTTCCATGCACACCTTCACGTCAGGACTGCAGTGAGGGACGTGCCTGCAGGGAGGCAGAGCGGCAACTGAACAGCTTGTCATCGAGCTCATGACACAGCGGCTGTGAGCGAGCGAGCCGCGGGTCTGCAGGGCAAGGGCAACCTGTCGCCGTACTCGTATTTCAACGTCATGTCGCACGACCCGCCCTATGTCGCCATCGGCTGCTGCCGCACGCGCGGCCGGCCCAACGGCATGAAGGACTCTGAGCAGAACATCCTGGAGACTGGGTGCGGCCTGTGACAGAGAGGCAGCACCATGCGGCCATCACGTGCTCATGGACTGCTGTGCCGGCACCGCGCACGCTGCGCTTGCTGTGCCGGCACTGCGCATGCTGCAAAGAAGGTCTGATGGCATTGCTGCGCAGAGAGTTCACGCTCAACATGATCAGCGAATGGTTTATCGAGGCAGCCAACCACACGTGCGCGGCCCATGCTGTTTGCCTGTCGCAGCTTAGTGACCTTGTTTTAGACTGCATTAATGTGACTTTGGCAAATGTCAGGACACGTCACAATCAATACTCAGTGCAAGGTTAAAATGTGTGCTGTGCCTGTGCACTGCGCAACACGCACACGGCAGATGCAGGCCAACAGAAAGCTGCCCACGGCTGAGACCCCGGCTGCGCGCGTGGCAGCTGCGGCAGCTACGACCGCGGCGTGGACGAGCTGGACCTGGCAGGGCTGACGCGCGTGCCGTCCAAGGTGGTCAAGCCGCCGCGCGTGGACGAGGCGGTCCTGCAAATGGAGTGCAAGCTGCGCGGCACGCACGAGGTGAAGAATAAGGATGGGCATGTGACATGCACCATCGTCATCGGCGAGGTTGGGGGCCCGTGCTTGGCTAATGGTCATGTTCATGGTCAGATGGTCAGTGTGTGTGCATGAACGAGCACAAAGACTGTATCTGGTCCAGACTAACAAATATAGCTAAAGAGCTGCAGCAGGTGGTAAGCGAGACGATGGCATGCTGCTTGGTGAAAGTCCGCAGATGGCTGCAAACGGCTGCTATCCCTGATCATACACAGTTGCGAAGCTTGCAAGCTCCAGGTCACCTTGTCAAATGGCATGATCCCTCAACCACGCGCACCCGCAGGTGGTGCTGGTACACGTGGTTGAGGCGGTGGTCAACCGCTCGCCAGATGGCAAGCTGACGGTCGACCTGGCCAAGTACCGGCCAGTTAGCCGGCTCGGCGGCGACGCGTATGGGCGCACCGTGGAGTTCTACGACCTCCCGCGGCCCGACACCTTCTGGCAGGAGCAGCGGCATACCGAGGCCGCCGCCAAGCTGGGTCACGGCGGCTGATTGCGGCATCTGTGTAGCTGATGTGCACATATTGAGGAGGAGAAATTGTAGGCATCAGACGCTTGTCTGGAACGTTTGTCACTCAGACAAGCATCAGCAGAGTCCGGCGAGGTCTGCCTCCCGCCGTGCTGCAATGCTCTCTGACAGTTGCTGCAGGAAAACATGAGGCTTCTAGGCAAGGGCGGTGCACGCGTTGGCACAGTCGGGATTGCCTGTTGGAGACACCTTCTGTAGAAGGCCCCACATGTGCCAAAGGAGTCGTACCAGAGTGATAGGTGCCAGGTGGCCTGTCAGACTCCTCAGTCGCATGTATTGAAATAGACATTCATTGTGGCGCTGGCGCTGCCAGCGATCCATGTGCTGCCTCTTCCATGGCTAATGGGAGACGTGGTGGCCAGCAGGCTGCGATTCAGTCCAGATGCATGTTTGTGTGCAGCAGCATGCTTGTTTCCTTCCCCTGTTATCCTCCTGCTGGTGATGAGCAGGACCGCTTGGTCCTGCAGCGCATGCATCGGGAACCTGGTTTGCCTGCGTTGCAGCCAGGCCAGTCGTGTACCGCACTGCTGCTAGTTTGCAGGGTGGCTCTGTGCCCTAGCATGTAATATTTGCACCCTGCTGCAAAGCTGGCCTTCTCTTTGGCAGAAGCGAATGCGTTTTGGTATCTCTCGGCATTGAATGTGTTCTGTGACATGCGCGGGACGTGCTTGGAAGTCATTGCATGGTCAACGACCTGTAGATGTAGAACAGCATAGCAGATGATGTCCATGAGCCCTCGAAACTGCTCGTATAGCATAGGTAGGACTCTGCCAGCGGAGGTATGCATTAGCGTAGTGACTGGCACACTGACTCAGGGCCATTCCTATACACCCAGATGAAGTAAACCGCCGGCTGCCTTATTCTGGGGTGGAGCGCAGATGGTAGTGCGACACAGCACACTCCGCGAGCTCACCTCCTTGCCTTGCATCCAAGAAACACATGCGCCAAGGCCAGCACGCCTCCTGCAAAATATAGGACAAAGTGCCCTCACAGCGACAAAATCCGCCAAACAACGGAAGCATGATGTGCGTTAACACTCGCAGCAGACAAGTTCTCTTGTGTTGTACTGTGGACAGCCTGAAGCAACTCCATCAACATGCGCTCGACGCAATGACCTGTCAGATGCCACCCCACCAACCCAGTGCGTGCACCACATACAGCCGCCACATGACCACTTCCTGATGCACACATGGCAGCCTCCCTACCAAGCAAGCGTCAGCACGCGGCGCTCACTCCCCTCCAGCACAGCCGCTCCACACTCTGGCTCAGGGCGGCCCATGCATCAGTCCCCTTCTTCCTCCTCAGGGTGCAGCACGCGGCGGGCCACCTCATCGAAGGACCTGACATCCACGCCCCACAGCCACGCCCAGCAGCCCGCGTCGCGCGCGCCAAATACATCGTTCCTGGCAAGGGGTCACTTGTTTGGCATCCGTGCAGGCTCGCGCTTTGGACATGCAGCGGTCACATCATGCGCCACTGTGCTGGTGCTTGGAGCTTTACCTCATGCAGCCTCATGCAGACACGGCTGTTGCTCTACAAAAAGCGGGTGTCTAGAGAGTACAAATGCGGGGCATGTCATGCAAGTCACAAATTGCGGATAGCCTTTAAACAATGAACTATATATATTTCCAACCATCGTTCTTTTTAATAATGAATGCCATCTGTAGTTTAGCGGTGCGCGCACCGGCGGTCGTCCCCGACATGGAGGACCTCGCCAGGGCGGATGCCAAGCCGCTCGCAGGCAAGCTCAAAAATGACAGGGTTGGGCTTCTCGACGCCTACCTCCGCGCTGCAGGGGCAACGCCCACATCAGGCAGGCGACCAAGGTATATGCTCTCGGTGTAGTTCAGGAGATGCCGCTCACGCACACACACGCGTGAGATACACAAGCGCCTTCACTCGTGTGCTTTGCATGAACAGGGAGGCCAGTACACACCTAACAACAATTTCATCAAACAGGTGCTCCAGGCCGAGCAGCCTTAGCAGCGGCCGCAGCCTGGTATCAAAATTGGACACGACCGCTGTTGCCACGCCTGCCCACGCTTCCCCATCACACAAGTCAGCTCAGCCACTGGACAGAAAGCAATCCACACAACATACACCTCAAGGAATGCACACGTGTTTGCTTTGTCCTTGCCTGCTTGCCTTACTGGACGAAGCTGCGTGCCACGTCACAGAGGGTGTACGCGAACACCTGAAACCACACCAGGGGCAGACTCACCCGCGCTCCTCACTGACGCGAGCGCGGCCTGGGCGCCCGGCGCGACCGCCCAAGCCTCGGCACGCTTGTAGTGGTCGTAGATCTCGTTGTAGCATGCCTCATCCGTGACCAGCGTCGCCTCGGAGACCACATAGCGCCTGCGCGGGCGCAGCCTTCAGCAACGTGACCTTGCTGCAATGCCTGCAAAACTATGACTCGCCACGCTGGGAGGCCTCACCAGAAGTCGCGGCCATCCGCCACATAGCGCGCAGGGGTCTTCGACCAGGGCGTGCTGAACGCGCGTCTGTAGTTTGCAAGTACCTCGGTAGTGCTCAACAGGCACCCGTACTTGCTGGCATACTTCAGGTACACCTGCGCGCCATGCCAGCAGCTCAAAAAGCTGCTGCGCTCACCTGCGTGACGGTCGGTGTACTACGACGTTGTCAAGTCACTTTAGCGGCTCTTCACAGTGCACAGCGGACAAGTGTGCATCCGAGCATGCACAGAGCAAGGACGCGCTGCTCATCATACACCGCAGTGCTTGCTGAGTCAAGACACAGCTGATAGATAGAAAACACACTCACGAGGGTCCTTTGTAGTCTCTCGGAAATCGACGGCAAGCACCTCGACAGCACATGACCCAGCAGCGGGCGTGTCTGCATGCCCCATGCAGTAGTGCCTCTGCATATGAGCAGTCACCTCAGCAGCCGGCTCTGATGGGTATATGAGTGTGCCCGCCGCGTCCACGAGCAGCGCCTTGAACTGCGGCTGCAGCTGCACGGCCGCCTGCGCGCCCCGCCTCCCACCAACCCCCAGGCCCCGCCTAGCTGCGCACGCTGACCACGCTGCCAGGCGCTGCATTGTGACCGTCACCCATAGCTCAAGCGCTGCAGCATTGTGAACTCCGCTAGTCGCTCTAGCATTGTACTCCCGGAAGCCCACTAATCAAGTTGCAAAGGCGTATTAATGGCCACATTAAAAAAATAACAACATGAGAGGTGCTGCTGCTGTGCTGGATGGCATGAACAACTGTGCGAGAGCTGGCGAGGACAGCTAGGCAGCACTAACTGCACATTTTCTGTGTCGCAGGATCACCACCGCACACTCTTATAGCCTGTGATGCTCAGTATGGTCGCGTGCTGCCAGCACCAGCGACGGCTGCTTTAGCTGCACCTTGGTGCAGGCAGCCGTTTGTCCGCTGTGATCGTGTGGGCCCCTTCTCCGCCCGCTGCACGGCCAATGGCTGCCTCACAGCCGCCAGGAGCGGCGGCGGCTCAAGGCTATGCGCTGGAGGAGAGCTTCCTTAGCCTCTGCATCGCCTCTGAGCGCGTAGGCGGCTGGCTGGACGCCATCCGCGGCCCCTCCAGCCGGCCGCGGTGCGGCAGCAAGGCGCAGTGCACTTGCTTGCTTCCTTGCTTCTGTGAGCGCCGCTTGAGGGACACAGTACAATACTTTTCAATGCAGCGTGCCGCGCAGGCAGCTCAAGGCGCTTGTGGAGCTGGCAGACGTGGTCAAAGACAACGAGGCATATGCTGAAGAGGTGCGGCACAGCGCCTGCTCGCCGGTGTGGTGCTTGAGAGCAGCAACACGCGGGGCGAACTATCCGGAGAGGCCCCGCCCGTGGCCTTCTCGGCTGACTGTTCCCGCACAGCAACACGCATGGTTTATCAGCTTCGCGCCACCAGCTTCCCAGGGGCCCGGGGTTAAATCCCACTGCGACAGCTGCATTTGGTGCTGCTTGGCGGTATCAGTAGGCTACAGCTATCCCTGTCAGGGGCTGTGTGGACACACAGCTGCTGCTGTTGCAGGCGCGCCTGGCAGGAGCGGTGGGCGTGCTTACTGCCTTCCTCCGCACTGCAGGTGCCTCCTCTCCGGCCCGGCATTTGGTCTCCCTGTCACAAGTCTAGTAGGTCAAATATAGCAGTCCATATATGGAAGAATAATAAATGACGACATGCATGTCATGGTTGCACACTGCCCTGTCGCACCCGCCTGCACTGGCAGCACGCACCCCAATGCCGCAACACTGCCTCACAGGCCCGACACACTGTGCACGGCACGGCTGCTGCGACACTCTTGTGCCTGGTGTGCCTGGGTGCGGCTGGTGACGGGGTGGCGGGGGCTGCTGCGCCGGGGCACAGACTGTGAAGCTGCGACCTCGGCCGCCTGCGTCGCCATCGCTGGCTGCGCCGGGCCGCTGGGCGGGGCTGGCAAGGTGCCGCTGGCCGGCCAGGGTAGGTTAGGCGCAGCAGCAATGTCAGGAAAGGTCGGGCATCCCCGGCATTCGAGGCGCCCTCGGCGACGTGCGCATTTGGCGAGCTACCCAGGCACAGCTCGAGCGAGATGGCTCTGTCGATGGGGTGTCTTGTAGCTGCACAAGCGGTAGGCGGGCAGAGTGCAAGCGTGCACGGTCAACTGCGGAGCAGCCCTGAGCTGTGAGGGGCTCAGCAGATGGGGATGCGCGGGGTGCCGCCGCCGCGGCGCTGACCGCCTGCCGCCGGCGCCCGGCTGCGGCGGCGCAGGTGCGCGCTGCCACGGGAGGCTGTCCAGGGGGGTTGCCGAGGCGCGCGGGGTCGGTTGCAAAGGCTCGCAATGCGCAACATGCATGCCCGGCGCGCCGGCGCGCGCGCGCTGCGCCGTGCCAGGTCCGTGTCGGGGGGGGCGCCGTGCGGCTCCAGGCCGTGCAACTGCACCAGCTGCAGGTCAATTGCAATGACCAGCGGCGCGGCGCAGACCTAGTAGGACCTCTGCCACGGCAGCGAAGACCTAGGACCTCTGCCACATCGAGCGGCGTTTGCAGGAGGTTGCAGGAGGTCATAGGGGTCAGGGCTCTTTACGTGCAGGCAGCGCACTGCCAGCCTGCGCATGCAACATGCGGCCCTGGCCTTGATGCACTGGAAGGGGGTTGGCATGCTCTGGCCGTGCGCGCGCAGATGCAGCAGCTGGAGTTTGGCGGCGCGCGCGTGGTGGTGCGGCAGGGCGCCCTGAGCGACGGCCTCGGCACGCGCATCTGGCGCGCGGCGCACTGCCTGTGCTGGTCCGTCATCGCCCCTGCTGCTGCTGCTGCACAAGGCCTGCGGCAGCGTCCTGCACGCCATGACAGGAGCACCACGCTTGGCTGCTGTAGCAACCCTAGGGTTGATGTCCAAGACTGTTAGGAAGGCCGCTTTGCTGCTCAGGGCTCGCATGCTACTGCACGCGCTTGGTCGGCGCGTGGTTAGATCAGGCTCAGGGGCGCGCCCTGCGCGCGCGCGCAGGGAGCTCGCGGAGCACGTCGAGCTGGTGGCGGGCCGCCGCGTGCTCGAGCTGGGCAGCGGCACGGGCGTGTGCGGCATCCTGGCCGCCAAGCTGGGCGCAGCCCAGGTGAGTTTTTCATTTTATAGAAAATGCATTCCCTTGCAGCACTGTCGGCTTGGCAGCACGTGTATGAGCATTGGGCTTGGAGGCCTGTGAGTGAGTCTGAAAGCAGCTGGATATGTGCTGCGGCTAAACCCTGACCCCGCGCCAGGTCACCCTGACCGACCACGAGGAGGCGGTGCTCGCCAATCTGCGCGACTGCGTGGCTGCCAATGCGCCGCCGCCGCAGGCCGACATCGCCGCGCCGCGGGGCGGCGCCGCCGCGTCAGGGTTTTCCGGCCAGGGCCTGGCGCCCGCGCGCCTGCGCCTGGCCAGCGCCAGCTCGGACAGCCTGGCGAGCTCGGGCCTGCGCGGCAGCAGCGCCGACAGCCTGCGCGCGCTGGAGCTGGGCGGCGCGGCGGGGTTAGGGTGGGGTTGCGCGCCCTCCTCGAGCCGCGCAGCCGGCGACAGCGCGGACAGCCTGTCCGCGCTGGAGTGGCCGAGCGCCCCGGGGTCGGCTGAGCTGCCAGAGGCGGAGTTTGCGTTTAGTGGCTCACAACTCGGTGGGGCGGAGGAGGAGGGTGTGGGCAGCTTCGCTGCCAGCACCGGCAAAGCGGGCGGCAAGCATGGCGGCTGGGACCAGGCGCGCGCTGCTCGAGCCATGTGCACACCCTTATGTAGCTCTGGCGTGTCCACACGTGCACGCTATGGCACTTGACACTCAAGGTGACACATACCAGATGGCGTAAGTGCTTGCCTCGCAGACCTCTCCACATGCCTCGTGCTGACCTGCGCCACAGCATGCATGCTCCTCCTCATGCCAGCCTCCAGCAGTACACTGAACGGGACGTGCTCCGTCCGTGCGCCAGGGCGCGATGCGTGTGCGCGTCCTGGACTGGGCGGCCGCGGTGCATGCGCTTGCTGGGCAGAGCGCTCAGGGCGCCGCGCCCGCCGGCCATGCCCCCAGCCCTGCGCCTGGCGGCGCGCTGCGGCCTGCAGCCGCCGCAGCCAGCGATGCGGGCGTGCTGCCGGGCGCTGGCGGCAAGGCCAGCCCCGCTGCCGGCGAGCATGTGCATTGCGGCAGCGCGGTGGCAGCGCAGCCGGGCATGCCGCCGGAGGTGCCGTCAGATGAGCGCTTTGCGACCATCATCGCATCAGATGTGCTGTACGAGGTGCGCAGAGAGCTGCATTGCTGTGCTAATAAAAGTGGGCGGCTCGACATGCACAGCAAGGTAAAATGAAGCTTCAAACACTCTCTCATTTCCTTGACGTGATGTGTTGTATCAGAGGATGCTACATGCGCCTAGCTTGCTGGAGAGCCTTGTGAAGAAGACGCGGGCCACTTGGCTGGCGACGCAGCTCGAGAGCGTGGCATATTAAATGTGTCATGTGAGGTGGCTCAAGGGCTGTGGTGTGCGCAGATGCCGCAGGCCAAGATGGTCGCGGCTGTCATCGCGCACCGCCTGGAGCTGGGCGGCCGCGCGCTCATCGCCGTCGCCGTGCGTGACAGGGTGCGGCGCTTGCCACAGGCTTGAGGGCTTCAAGCAGTGTGTGACTTAGGAATCGCGTGTCAGAGGGGGAGATGTGCGCAGCGTTGGCATGCATGCCGCGCCATCATATGTCTGTGCTCTGGCAGGTGTCTCCTGTGTCATGGACTCTCGTATGCTGCAAAGTTTCACCCAGGTTCTTGTATGTGTGTCCGTGTGTGGTGTCCCATTGGAGAACGCGCACCTTCAAGCCGACGCAGCATCCCCCGCGGAGCGCCGGTGTCGGATGTGTGCAAGAGCAATCCCGCGCCTGGGCGCCACTTGCCGGGCGCTCTGCCACTGCCTGGCAGCCTTGCCCAGGCCACGGCACATCAGGATGGGGTGATTCTACCCTACCCTAATAGAGGAACACCCCTAGCAGTGGTCCATGGAATAGAGACACCGGCCCCTTGCTAGACACGCTGCTCACTGATGCTTGGTGCAGCTGGTGCGACCTGGCTCGCCCTGCCTGCAGGCCCTGCTGGCAGCGTTCCTGGCGGCGGCGGCCGGGCAGCGCCTGCGCGCAGGGCTGTGGCGGCCGCCGCGACGCGACGGCGAGGGCTCGCCGCGCCGCGGAGAGGACTATGAGGGCGGCGTCGTGCTCGTCGCGGTCGAGCATGCGGCGCACCCAGCGGCCGCCTGGCACCGGCCCGGCGCTTTTGACTTGCAGACCGTAGAGGCGCTGGAGGGGTGAGCGCGGGCTGGGCCCGCCAACCTGGCGCAGAGAGGGACTCAGTGTTGCTCGCAAGTTGGCACGCATTGCTATTGCTATTTAGCCTGCGCCCGTGCAGAGCTCGTTGGACATTGCTTGAAAAGCTCGCAAGTGACGGCTTCCTGCAGGCTGGAAACACTTGTGGGTGATGACGACACATGTAGGGTGAGTCCGCTAGGCCAAGGGAGCTCTGCGCGGCGCGCACTTTGCTGCAGCTCGCCATGGGGTCGCTCTTCCTTGTTGGTGTAAAGCGCATGTGAACGTACAATGCTCAGCGAGGTCAAATGCATGGCAATGTAGATAGCCCCTCTTTGTGTCTCGCTGAAAGCGTTCCCCTTCCTGGATTAGTGCTGTGCTAATGTTTGTTCATGAGGCAGGCTGCCGTCCATGTGACAGACACCATCTGTGTGAGCTGTGCTCGTGATTCTCACTGGTGCGTGTAGTGGCGAGCAGTCATTTGAGTGCATCCCAGTTGAGCGTCTTGCAACCTGACGGGGCTAGTGCATGTAGTTCTATTACCATAAGGTTGCTGCCTTGCACAGCTACAGCCATTGTTCCAATCGCATTACACAGTCTGCCAGCCCAGCACGGGGCCTCACTGCGCCAGGGCACAAGAACACCTTGCAACCACCATCCGTGCATGTGGAGACCAGCCCATCTAGCTTGAGCACACAGCGCGTGTGCACATGACTTGCGCCCTTGCCACGGACCCGCATCATCTGCGTTTCTGCCCATATCAAGTTGAGACTTCTCGGTCCGGGTGGCACTGCGCACTGATCTCCCGTGACCATGAAACCCATACACAGACACAGAGCAGTCACACATAACAGCCACACAAAACACTTTTTATCTTCAGACAGGCACAATGGCAGCGCCTGCTCAGCCCACACTGTCCGGCAGTTCCCGAGCGCAGCCGCGTTACAGCCGCCTCGGAAGCTGACTGTGCACGCAGGCCATACATCACTGAGCTTGTGACATGGCCGCATCCCCGCCGCCGCTGTAGCCTCAGCACAACATGCGAGAGAGCACAGAGCAGCTACACCCGGATGTGCATGCTGAGGGCAGCGTAGCGGCTGCGGGCATTGCTGGCCCACAGGTCACCAAAGTCCCTCAGATGCCGTCCCCGCCCCAGCCGCCGCCCTCGTTCTTGGGTCGGCCTCCACCCCAGGCGGCCCCCCCGCCGCCGCCGCCGCCGTACCCGCCGCCGCCGCCGCCATACCCTCCGCGGCCGCCGCCCCCGTAGCCGCCTCCAAAGGCGTCGCCGGCGGGTGCGCCAAAGCCGCCGCCGCCGCCGCCGCCGCCATACCCACCGCCGCCGCCGCCGCCAAAGCCGCCGCCGCCGCCGCCATTGAAGCCGCCGCCACCGCCGCCGAAGCCGCCGCCGCCGCCGCCGCCGTACGCGGCGCCGCCCCCAGCGCCGCCGCGGCCGCCACCATATGCGTTGCCGCCTGCCCATGCGCGCGTGCAAGTGAGTCCGCGCCTCATCACTCCCCAGGCGCCATGGTTCGGCACGGCAGTGCGGCCCGCGCTGCCCACACAGCTGGTGCACACCAGCCCCGCGCCCCTGAGCAGCCCGTCCGCCGGTCGGGCCGTGCATGGCGACCAGCGCGCCTCGCCGGCGACAAACCCCGAGGCATGCCCACTGCAGGCGACTGGACAGTGCAGACCCAGGCAGTGCAGACCCGATCAAGGTGCGAGCGGAATGGCCGCAGGACGCGTCCGGACGTGGGCGCGCCTGCGGGCCGCTCGGGCGGCGCCTCCAGGATGGGCTGCCCTCGGTCCAGCTTGTGGATGAGGTCGATCAGCACGGCGCTCTCCTTCACAAAGTCGACCGAGTCCAGCCTGCGCCCCGTGCAGGACTGTGAGCGCCGCAGCATGCAGGATAAAGGGGCTAGGGTTAGCCTAAACCCAAGCAGGTGAGCACCAAGGCGCTACGTCTGAGCGCGGGGCCGCACTTCTGCACGTTGACCTTTCGGCGCTGCTCGTCGTTCCAGGCGTCGCTGTACACCTTGGCCTTGAAAGGGTTAGGGTATAGGATAGGGAAGGGTAGGGTATAACCCCGCGGGGCCGCACTTCTGCACGTTGACCTTGCGGCGCTGCTCGTCGTTCCAGGTGTCGCTGTACACCTTGGCCTTGACGAGCACCTCGCGCAGCTTGGCGGCCGAGATGCGCGCGTCGAACGCCGGCGTGTCCTCCACCTCCTTCAGCTCGTTGGCGGTGCAGCCCATGAGCTCCGTGCCCTGCTCCTGCGCTGCCGCGGCGCGGCCTCGGCACCCTATGCCCTCTACCCTATGCTGTTTATACCCTGCGCATAGCAACAGCCAGCCAGTCCTCGCTCCCACCTCACCATGCCAGGGGATGGATCGACATGGGGGGCATATATCCTGGAAGGGGTCGCCACCTCACTCCTGCCAACCCTGTGTATAAGCTTGACGCCGCAGCCCGGCCTGGGCAGGGCCGGCCGCGCACAGCGCGCGGCGCACTGGCGCAGCGCGCTGGCGCCGGCAGCGATACGGCCGCGTGTGCATGCATCCTGTGGCTACCTTACCCTAACATACCCTACGCAGGCGCGCGCCTGGAAAATGGTGACGTTCTCGCTGCCAGTGTGGTCGGTCAGGATCACGTGCAGGATGTAGCGCCACTCCGGCGTGCTCTCCTGCCCGCACGAGTCGCAGTACCAGGTGCCGCCCTGCGCGCGCGCGCGTGCCGCGCGTCAGACCCTGTCCCGACCCTATCAGCGCCCCGGGCACGGGCGCGCCGGAGCGCGGGTGCCGGCAGGCCCGGCCCGGCCGCGACCAGGGCCGGGCATCAGGCGCTGCACGAATTACCAGGGCTGTGAGGCGTGCTGCTTCTGCCGCCTGCACCCGCCGCAGCATCAACAAAGGTGCTGACTTTGCAGAGGGCAGGTGCGGAGCAGGCACGGCAGGGCGGGCCGGCCGCGCGCACGCTCTCGTTGACCTTCTTGTTGCACAGGCGCGCGACGCCGGGCGTGGCCGGGCCGACGCCGCCGGCCTTGGGCAGCGTGCACGCCGGGTACGACATGTTCTCCGCCTTGATGTGGTGGATCGTCGCGCACATCTGCGCGCCGCGCGGCCCTGCCTTTCAGTTCTCCGCCTTGATGTGCCCGTTCGACGCGCACATCCGCGCGTCGCGTGCCGCCGCCTTTCACATGTCAACTTACTTGCAGCGCCGCCGGGAGCACTGCCGTGCAGAACAAAGTATGTTATCCTCGTACCATACATCTTACCCTACTCCTCCATCCAGAGCCCACTTAGCGGGCAAAGGTATGGCGGGAGCCAGCGCGGCTGCACAACAGTTGACGTGTGAGCTGCGCTGCACACTTCCATCACGTGGCTCGTTGGCGCCGACGGGGCGCGCCTGGATGTAGACGGGCTTGACGTCGCCGGTCGTGGCATCCGCGACGCCCAGGCTCTCGGACTCGATCATGCCGACCATCACGCGCCGGTCGCCGCCGCGCCCGCCGCCGCCGGCGCCCGTCAGCGACGTGATCGCCGCGCTCGCGCCGCCGCCCGCGTCGTACCTGCGCCGCGCCGGCCCGCCCGCTTGGCGCGCCGCCGCGCCCTGCGCCTCGGGCAGCGCGGCCTTACCAGGCACCGCGGTTTCCCATGGGCTGTGTGCCCCTGCTGCTCGCCGCTCCGCCGCCCTGATGACCCTAACAGACTCGCATGCGTCCAACACCCCTGTATGACACCGGCGGCGCGCGCGCCGCAAACCGGCGGGCGGGGCCGTGCCAGTGCCGCAGCTGCCCGGCCTCGGGCGCGTCCGGGTCGACGGTCACGACCGAGCTGCCGACCGTGGAGAGCGTGCGGCCGTTGAAGTCGCTGACCTTGGCGCCCTTGACCGCCAGGATCGGGTGCGCGCCCTGGGCCAGCATCTGCGCGCGCGCGCCGCGCGCTCAGCGCGCGCCGCCTGAGACCCAGGGTTAGGGTTGGTATTGGCTGCACGCCCTGGGCCAAGCATCCGCGCGCGCGCCCTGCGCGCTCAGCGCGCGCCGCCCTGGCCCCGCATGAGCAGCCCGCACGCCTCGCGGCGCGCTGCCGCCGGGCGGAGCCGGGCCGAGCCGCACAGGCGCACAAAGGCAGCGTGCCCGGCAGCACCGATGCAACACCGCTTGCCAAGGTTGTAGATGAACATTCCCAGCGCTACCTCCCCTGCTCCGCGCGCACCGGTGCGGCGCCCCCCGCTCTGCGCTGCACACCCATTCAGAATGCATCGCGCTTCCGGCGCATGGCCGCGTGCGCCGCAGAGATAGTGTACAGGCTAACTCTGTACGGGCGGGCGGGGCGGCGCGCCTCCTCCAGCTGGTCGCCCGGCGCGGCGCAGTAGGCGCCCCAGAACGTGACCTCCACGCCCTTGCCGGAGTCGTCGCGGATGTAGACGTTGCGCTTGGTGACGTCGCTGCCGTCGCGGCGCTGGATGGTCGCCGCCGCGTCCACGCGGTCGACGACGCCGATCACGTCCACCATCTGCGTCGGCGCCACCTCCTCCAGCGCCCCGATCTTCTGGAACTGCGCGGCGGCGCGCGCGCGCGCGTCAGGCCGGCAGCTTCGCACTTGCGCATCACCCCGGCGGCCTCGCGGTGCGGAGACCGGCGCTGCCGTTCATGCGAGCCGCGTGACCGGGCGCACGTGGTACAGCATCTTGGGGATGCTGGCGGCCTCCTCGTCGGCGCACGGCTCCAGCACCGACGAGTTCTCCAGGAAGATCTCGTACTCGTGCCGCGAGTTGTTGAACTGCCGCCCCCGGCGCGCGCCGCGCCTCAGTACACCCGCGCAGGCCAGGCTCATGCAAACGCCAGCTTGGTGCGCTCGCCACAAGCGCGTTGCGCCGCTGGCCTCCTGGGTCAGGTGAACAGCGCTGCGCGGCGGCACGGCCGGGCGGCCGCGCTAGCCTGCACTGAATGGGCGCGCGCCTTGCTGTCGCGCTTGGGCTTCAGCGAGGCCTTGGACAGCGTGATGACTGCGCCCACCTGCGCCCGCCCGCACGAAGAGTAGGGCCCAGGCGCTGCCGCTCCACACAATCAAATCACTAGATGTCGCCCACGCATTGCGCCTCCTTGACAAGCATTTGCATGTCAAGCAAAGCAAGCACTCAGACCGCCACGCAAGAGCCGCACAAGTACTGTTCATGCACAGCTTGCGCGCCGACGCCCTCTGGGATGTCCCATAGGATGCAGCGCGGGCGCGCGCCTGCACGAGCGGGAAGAATTTCTCGCACGTCTCGTTGAAGGCGCACGCGCGGATCTCGCCGCCTTGCGCGTCCAGCAGATTGAAGCTGAACACCTTGCCTGCGGCCGCGCAGGGGGCGTGCTTAGGTCAGGGTAGGCAGCCGCAGGGGCCGTGCCAGCACGAGGCGGGGCTGACAGACCGCGCGCAGTGTCCTGCCGTGCAGGCTCTGCATCATCCAGCGCTCTTGCAAAAGAATCACAGCACAGCTGGGTGAAGCCTGGCGTCAGCCCTTCCAGACCTGCCCTTAGGATATCACCACTAGGCGGTCCGCAAAGAGAGGCGCGTCTACCAGGCCCGCACCGGTGCCGCGCGCGTTGGACCAGTTGCGGACCTCGTCGCGCTGCGTCACGCGCGCCTTGATCGTCCAGCGGCTCTGGTACGCGTTCAGGCTGTTGATCGGGATGATGCGCGGCGGCGCCTCGTCGCGCGCGATCGGCGCGCCCGTCGCGCGGTAGTTCGGGGCGCCCCCGCCGCCGCCGTACGCGCCGCGACCGGCGCCCGCGCCGCCGCGGCCGCCGCCGCCGTACGGCCCCGCGCCGCGCCCGTAAGCGCCGCCGCCGCCGCCGCCGCCGGCGTTTCCGTTCCAGCCGCCGTTGGCGTTGCCGCCAAAGCCGCCCCCGTTGGCGGCGCCGCCGCCGCCGTAGGCGCTGCCGTACGGCGCGGCCGCAGCGCCGTTCTGCGCGCCGCCGTACGCCCCCGCGCCGTACCCGTTGCCCGCGTGCGCGCCGCCGCCGTAGCCGCCGCCGTTGGCCTGCGGCGCGCCGTACGGCCGCGGCGCGCCCGCGGCGGGCCCCGCGCCGTGCCCCGCGGGCCGCGCGGCGCCGCCCGACGCCGGCGCGCCCGCGCCGCTGTGCTCCACCGGCGCGCCGATCTGCTGCGCCGAGCCGAGGATCTGCATGTTCAGGATGATCATGAACCTGCGCACCCGGCATGCCCGCATTTGTCTTTGCTGAACCGCAAGGGCGCAAAGGCCGCGGGTTGGCAGGCAGGCCAGCTCGGTCAAGCAGGGACAGAGCTGGAGCGCGCCAGGGGGCAGCAGGTGCGGGGAGCGCGCTTCTTGTTCTGCAGCTCGTTGGTGATGAACTCCTCGACCTTGACGATCACGCCCGGCCCCACCTGGTTGGTCCGCACCAGCTCGTTGAGCTGCGTGGCCAGCATCCCGGACATCCACACCTGGCCGTCGCTCATCGCCAGCCGGAAGCGCTCGCTGCTGCCGTGGCTGCTGCTCTGCGACTGCATCGCCTTGACGCCTGCGCGGGGCGCGCATGCGCGTGCGCGGTGTGCCGCAGACGTAGCCTCGGCGCCGCTGGAACAAGGCACACAGCAAGCGGCAGGGACGCGGCAACCACAAGCAGTTCTGCAGGCAGCGCCTGCGCTGGTGGCAGGCGAGCGGCGCAGCGCGTGCGCCTGTGCTGCCGAGTGATCCTCAGCCGCACTGTGCACGAGCCTGGTGCGGGGTTTGCGCCAAGTGCCGCGCAGCGCGCCAGCCACACGAGGCTGCCTGCTTGCGCTGTCAGAGCGCACCTATGCACTGCAGGATGGGCTGCGTTGGTCCATTACCGTCGCAAATCGCCGTCACGGCCCCGGCGCTGAGCGGCGGGACCATCTCAGCAGGGCCAAACAGCGCCCGCGCGGTTTTCTGCTGCTCACCCGTTGCTGCACGCACTTAACGCCTGTGCTGAGAATATGAATGGAAGGTGTTTGCGCGTTGCTTGGCTTCAGGCTCTGCGTCTGAGCGTCGTCTTGCAAGTCGTCCCGGGATGAAGCTCCCGTGCTGTGCTGCGCTGCAGGGCCGCAACCCCTGACGGACCCTACATCAGCCTAGGCTTGCATGCAAGCCCGCGAGTAGCCTGCTGTTTTTTGCATAGCCGCCTAGACGTAGGACCTGTAAGAGCTGCCGGTACAATGGCCAGGAGCAGGCTACTACTCTGCAAGACAAGCACTCAGCGCCCGCGCTCGCCCTTGCCCCGCTTCTTCCAGTCCGGGTCCTGCTCGCCGCGCGCCCAGCTCATCAGGCCGCCCACCACCGTGCCCGGCAGCTTGGGGATAGCCTCAAGCGTTGCGAAGATCTCGCGCAGGTCCGCGTTGGGGTCCGACATGCCGCCGCCCTTGGTGGGGATGCCGCGGATAGGCGTCAGGCGCCTGCACGCCAGCCACTATCGTCACTCAGGCCAATTCCACGACTGCCAGTCCTGGACAGCACACCACGGTAAAAGTGCAGAGCAGCGTTCAGGAGAGCAGCAGCTAAGACAACATCAGCGCAAGTCTGGACGTGGCAGCGGAGCCCAGGCCAACTCCCAGGACGCAAGCGCCTGCCTGCACCCACAAACCGCACTGATGACGCCCTGTTGGTGCAGGCGCTGCCTGCCCTACACGTCTGTAATGTGTGCAACTCGTCTGCGAGTTCTGCTTGGGAGACAAGGGGCTTTGACGCCAGCGCAAACGGCCCTCCCGCCGCACCGGCGCACAGCATCCATGGTGCCCTGCAGCACGCGCTTCTCCGCGAGGCGCAGCCGCGCGGCCAGGCGCGGCCGCGGCGCCAGGCCCCCGCGCTGCAGCAGCTTCAGGTCCTCCTCGGCCGGGCCTGCGCGTGGGCCGGCGGCAGCGAGAGTCAGAATTCGTGCCCCCACCGCTGTGCACGAGGGCCCTTGCTGTGTGCAAGGGCACTTGGTCCCCCACATGCATGCCTACTCAGCCAGCACGGCGGTCCTGTCATGCTTGGCAACTGTCCAATAAGGTCCACGCGAACAGACCTGAGAAAGATGCCGCATGTCCCACACGAGACGAGGCTGGCATGCGTGCTAGCATGACGTCACATACATATCGTTGCCATGTCTGCCGGCATGAAGCACATGCTCTGAGGCTGCTGCAGGGCGCCAGCATGGCCGGGGCGCCAGCGCGGCGCAGGGCGCGCCGGCATAGGCGGCCAGCCGCTCGCGGCACTCGCCCAGCAGCAGCTGCAGCACCTCGTACTCGTTGGCCGGGCTCAGCACCACGTCGGCCTCAAAGCTCACCTGCGCCCGCCGCCGCAGCATGTGTCGAGCGCCGGCTTGGTACCATGCGCAGCCTGACGCAGCAAGGCCGCTCACCAGCCCTCTTCCCCCTTTCATGCTTACATGCACCACCCCTACGACCTTCGCAGAGCAAGCACATGCAGACAAGCGTCATCTACATACAGGCGCAAGGCGAGAAAGAGAACAGAGCGCGGTCAGGCAGGGCACCCTGCGCCAGACACGGCTGCGCGCCCTGCGCCAGGGTGGGGTAGGGTGCGCGCGCCTTGGCCAGCAGGTTGGCGTCCTGCAGGCGCGCCAGGCGCAGGTACGCCAGCAGCTGCTGCGGCATGCGGTCCCGGAACACCGGGAACTCCTGCGCGCGCCCCCGCCCGGCGCCCATGCATGCGCGCCCACGCACGCCCAAGCAGAGATCGAGATCAAAGACTCCCAAGCAGGGAGGGTGACAGAGGCGGCGGCACCCGCTGCCCGGCCCTGCTGCGCGTTCGGCCCAGGGGACCCTCGGCAGAGCGCGATGGGTTGCCGCAGCCCGGCGCGCGACACACGCTGGCTGCAGCGCGGGGCGCAGGCGGGCGCGCCCCCACCTGCACGATGTCGAGGCCCAGCGCCTGCACGATGTCGCGCTTGGCGCCGTACATGCGGTCGGCCGCCACTAGGCCGACCTGCGCGCGCGCGGCCGGCGCCCCTCGCACGTCTGAGGGCGCCTGGCGCTGGCGTGCCGGCCTTGCATGCCACGATGCATGCACGCCCTTGCAGTTGTGCCTGCTCTCGCAGAGACGACACCAGGCAGGCGTGCCTCTGTGTAGTGCAGGGAGTCAGTGGGCGCACTACCTGACGGCGCCAAGCTCTCAGCTCTCTTCCACGGTTGCTTGCAGACACAGCAACAGCCGGTGCCAGCTTGACAGAAAGCAGGTGCGCTCCGCTGCCAGGGCTGCGGCCGCGCCTGCACGCTGAGGCAGTCAGCCGGGTTGTCGTCCTCCAGCGTGCCTGTTGCGAGCAGCAGCTCCCCGTTCTGCCGGCCGTCCTGGATGGCCACCTCCTCGCCGCGCCTGCGGCCAGTGCACCAGACGCCGCGTGGGTGCGCCAGACGCCCGGCATTTCCACACAGACGCACACGTCAAGTGCAGCTTCACAGGGAGCACAGTCCACTCACAACCTTCCCAGCATGAGAAGCTCTGGATGCGCGGGTGCGGCGCCGCTGCAGGCTGCGCGTCGGCCGGCGCAACAAGTCCTCGCACGAACGCGACGCGCCAGCTCCGCACCCGCCGCATCCTCCGTGCGCCGCACGGCCAGCAGCCGCGGCACCAGCACAGGACAGCCGGCATCCGACCAGAGTCGTGCCCGCCACGGGCCAATCTTCGAAAGCGCCCGCACGAGGCTGGCAGCCAGGTTTGTGGGGCGCGCCGGTACGGCCGCGCGGCGGTCAGCGTGACGGCCTCGCGCGCGGGGTCGTAGTCCAGCGCCGCGCCCGCCTCGTCGCCCGTGCGCCGCGCGGCCGAGAGCACCGGCACCAGCGCGAAGCAGCCCGCCGCCGGCAGGAAGGCGGCGTGCGCGATCGCGGCCGCCAGCGCCGCGCCGAAGCGCGCGCGGCTGTACTCGGCCGGCGGGTAGCGGGCGGGGTCGCCCGCCAGCCGCGGCGCCAGCACCGCCCACTCCGCGTCGACCGCCGCGGCGCGCGCCTCGGCCTCGCGCAGGACCTGCGCGCCCACCAGAGCCGCTACACATCGGATGGTTCGACTTTTTTTTTTTTTTTTTTTTTTTTCCTTTCCCCCACAGTATAATACCGGGCAGGCATCAACAGCCTAATCAACAGCCTTCACGTATCTGCAACCCTTGCTGCCAGGTTCAGACTTGTGCGCGGTGGACTCAGCTCTGCGCGACGCGCCATGTGCCGCCCTGGAAGCACAGGGCGCGGCAACATAGCAAACTTGGGCACGAATCCCGACACATCGCGGCACAGAGCCGGGGCACAGCGGAGGCGCGAGCTCGGAAGCAGAGCGCACCGGGGAGCCGCGCAGCAGCGCTGCGCGCTCCTCTGCTGGCCAGAGGACGGGCGTCTCGACGGCCTCCGGCAGAGTCGCCAGCAGCGGCGCCCACTTGGGCGACCCCTGCGCGTCCAGCCACATGCAGAATATGCATGAGCACCTTCAGCGTGAACCAAGGACACTGACACCAGCTGATGGCAACAAGCGACAGCGCCGCCAGCAGGAGCGCCGGCAAGCCAACCCCGCGCATGCATCCTCTGGTCAGAGGGGACGGATACTACCAGGGCGAAGCATGCGCATGCCTGCAGCATGACGCCTGTGCGAGAAGCGCCCTCCCAATGGCAAGAGCCACACGCAGACGCAGATAGCATCTTGATACCTGGTGGGCCCAGTGCCAGCTGCAAATCCGACCCGCACTGAGCCCCGCCGTGACGGGTCGCTGCCACTGCTACCACCACGCCACACCATGACCGCCCTGTCAAGCAAGCGCATGAAGGCTCGCACCTCCGCGCGCTCGACGAGCAGCCACAGCGCGAGCGCGGTCAGCTCGCCGCGGCCCTCCACGAGCGGCGCGGCCGCCGGCGACAGCCGCGCGTCCTCCACCGTGGCCGCGCCCTCGGCCGGCACCTCCACCAGCACCTGCAGATCAACGCACGCTGAGACTCTGGGAAGAGCGCTGGCACCATTACCAGCACCTGCAGGTTTACGCGCAGGCTGGAAGTTCGATAAGAGCCTACTTGCTGGAGCGCGCCATGCGTTGCATGGCCCCGCGTCAGGAGCGCAACTAGCGCTCATCTTCCCTACAAATATCCCCGTATGCACACCAATCTGAAGATACTATCACCTTTCGTGGACGGCGCGTGTATCGTGGTGCTGCCTGTGCGCGGCAGGGCCAAGAGCAAGGTCACACAATGCATTCTAAGGCCGGCACTTTGTTGCAGAGACCAGTCAGAGCTGCTCGACAGGCCCTTGAGGGCAAGGTGAACACGGGCGCGCGCCTCGCCCGCGCGCACGTCCCGCAAGGCCACCAGGCCGACGCCGCCGGCGACGGCCGCCGGTGCGGCCAGCTGTTCACGCTGGCGCGCCAGCTCTGCGTGCAGCTCCGCGAGCTCTGCAAGGGCCATTGGCTCCGCGCTCGCCTGCTCCACCACGCAGCTGTAAAGCGTTGTCCATAGCACACACCGGCGGCCGGAGGAAGCAAGCCTGGTGGGGCAGCGGCGCTTGCAACAAGTGACTGTCACGTGAATTCTGAAGCGGCGAGCCTAAACTTCTGCACAAGACAATACATACCGCCCGCAGAGCACGCTCACACATAGCAGCAAGGCGTCAGCGCTGCCAAGCAAGGCAGGCACCCACTGATAAGCTTATAACGGGCCAGGCCTGGCTGTGCCCACCTGCGCGAGCGCGTGTGCCAGGAGGGCAGCTCGCCGCGTGCTGCCGGTGCGCCGTAAGCATGCCTGCAAGCCCTGCTGCTGCCTGCACCTAGCAAAGCTGCAGCGCTGATACGCCCGGGGCGGCGGCAGCGTGGGCGGCGGAGCAGCGCCGCCTGCAGGCCGCTCCAGGTGGCCTTGGCAGGGCATGGCGTGCAGTTGCCAGGCTCAACGGAAGTTTCGCAACTGCAATCCTCACACAAGGCGTTCAATCACTCATGCACTGTATGCTTTCACTGCATCGACATAGCCAGGACGATAAAGTCCTGGCGCTACACCTGGCCCTGGTAGGGTACCGGCAGCTCACTTTTGAAATGGCCATCTGCCGCGACGATGAGCTCATCTGTCCAGCGAGCAGGACTGCTTGCCGACGGATTGAGGGGTGGCTGATACACTGCTCCGCTAACCTGACCACCAGGGCCGCAATGTCGGAGGGGGCGGTCTGCAGCGTGCTGCTCGGGCCTGCATCAGACCCGCTGCAGCGTCAGGACAGGCTCTTGAGGCGAAATTCGCAGGTATGCGCCCCCCTCCTGCTGGGTTCGGCCCAGAGCTCTGCGGTATAGGATTGTTCTCGATGCCGGAACATGACCAACTGCCGACCACCTGCTCGTTGACGCTGGGTTGGCCTGCGTGGGTTCTCAGAATGTGCCAAGTAGCCGCGAGGCTGGCACCGGCTTGGGTCCGAGAGGGAGTGACCAGCGAGGCTGAGTTAACCCATGCACCTGTCACTTGGTATGCCTCGTGCTCACAAGGGAGCTGGGTTTGACGGATGCTGCTCCTGCGCGGCCAGCTAGGCATACCCAGGCCTTGTTAGCTGTCCGCGGCTGACCTGGGACGCACGAGATGCATGCGTTGCATGCACATTGAGACTCTGAGACGCACGAGAAGCGTGCAATACACGCACGTTGAGACCCCTGCGCCGCTGCGGCAGAGCGCGCGCTCGGCCAAGGTGCTGCAGGAGGCGCTGCTGGAGGCGTCCAGCGCAATGAGGGACCTGCAGCAGCAGCTGCAGCGGCAGCGGCGGCTGGCAGCAGCCAGGAGTCAAGACGCCTCGCGCGGCGCGCCCGCGCCGCCGTCGCACGAGTTGCTGCGGCGCGCCTCGCCCCAGCGCCAGGGCGCGGCAGGCCAGCGCTCGGAGTGAGGGCGTGACTGGCCCCTGGCGCGAGGCGCCGGCTAGTGACCGACTCGGGCAGCACGCTTAGCACGTGCGCGTGCGCGTTCTTGCCGGCCGGCGGGGCAGCACGCTTAGCACGTGCGTGTTCGCATTCTCGCCGGATGGCGAGACGCACTGCCACCCTAGTCGACTGGGCACCTGGCATGGCTGTGCAAATGGGGGCGGCAGGCAGCGTGCTTTGTGCTGGCACCGTCTCAGCTGCGTGGGATTCAGGGTATGCTGTAGTGGGCACAAGGGGCCGCAATGTATTTCGTGTGCGCTAGTTTCTTCAGCATGTGCTGGGCCCCACGTCAATGTTTTTGCTAATATTCTGGGCGCATGCTCTGCTGCGCCAGCTCATCACATAGGCTGGATGCAACTTTGTTGCAGACTCAGTTTCTGCGGACAGCGTGTCATGACAGACCTCAAGACGCTGCCCTGGGTCCGTGTCGCGTTTGATCCGTGCGTGATGCAAATTGACTCAAGCAGTGAGAGTGTGGTGGCACACAATGGTTATTACACATGATGATCATGAAGCAGGAGAGCCACTGTAACATCAGCACTACCAAGGGCATGGGTACTGCAGCCATGAAGACGGGGGGGCGTGGACAGGCATGATGTACAAGCAGTGCCACGTTGGTGACTGCATGTTGGCACAGACAACGGCCACCGACTTGACGCCATCTTTCACCCTGCCCCTCACAGCTGCCAGGTGAAACAGATGGCAGGCGTTAACCTTGAAGGGTTGCATGCAGTGGCTCCATTGCTGCGCATGCGTGCTGCCGGGGCTGCAGGCCAGCCCAGGGCGCACGCGTACTCAGCGCGACAAGCCTCGTCCACAGAGTAGCGCTGCGTGGTGCGGCCCGCTCGTACATGGCCTCCGCACTTGGGCCAGCATATCGCAAGCCAGCCCGTCTTTGGGTCCGGCAGACGCGCTGGCAGGCCTGCCTGCCAAGCCCGGCTGGCTTGATAGGCCCATGCTACTTACCAGTCACACGCTACTTACCAAGCCACATGCCACTTACCCAGTCCACCTAGATACATACACGCATGAACACCCTCGGAGCTTCTGCACTCCGTGGTCTGGCCTGCCAACTGCTTTGCGCGCGCCACAGCATGCGTGCCTGGACATGCCAGAATGCTTCAGTCTCAGCTACGCCCTGCATGCGACCTGCTCTGCAGCCGCCGCGCACAGGGCTGTGCAACATCCCGCGCTGGCGCGTCGCCAGCTCCGCTGGCGCGCGCCCTTGCCAGTCCTTCGCGACCTCCAGCCCGCGCGAAACCCGCACACCTCACACAGAGCCCCCGGCAGGTCACCCAGCGGGCGCCCACTTGGCTTGATCGCCGTGCTTGTGCATGTGGCTCTTGATGTGAGAGACCATGAAGGCGTGGGGGTTGGAGCAGGGCAGGCCGCCCAGCATATGCTGCTTCTTTCTTGTGGGCGTGGCGGCGGTGCCGCCGCCGCACGCGTCCACCGCGGCCAGGCAGCGGCCGTAAAGCTCATCCGTCCAGCCGCGGCATCGGCGGCTTTGGCTGCTTGCCGTTCGCGCCCGCGCTGTCGCTGGGCCCCCTGTCTGGGCCCGCTGGCGCCCGCCGCTTGCGCTGCGCCCTTGCGCTGGCGTCTTGCTGCGCGGACGCCTGCCCTGCTGAGTGCGCGCGCGCCGCCTCTGCGGCGGCGAGCAGTTTGCTTGCTACGCGGATGGCGTTCGTGGCGGCCGGCCCGGCCCCGCACTCCGCGCGGGCGGCGCTGGCGCGCGTGCAGCGCGTCACGTCTTCACAGGATGCGCGGGCCCCTCCAGCTGGGCAGGCATGCTCGCATTCAGGCTGGGTGGCGCGTTTCGAGTCCGCCTCTGGCGCGGCCGCGCTCTGCGCGTCCGGCGCGCCCTCGCGTCCCGCGAGCGCGGGGGAGCGCACGCCCGCCGCCCCCTTGCGCGAGCGCGGCGGCGCGTCCGCCGGCGCGGCAAGGGCCGCGCTGGCCTTGGCCGCCAGCGCGCGCGCGTCCGCCAGGAGGTGGTCGCCGTCCCCGCGCGGCGGCGCGGCCGGCGCGCATTGGTGCGCGTCCAGCACGCGGCGCCGCGGGTCGTCTGTCAAGTCGACGGAGAGCTGGTAGGTCAGGGACGAGCGCGGCGCGGTCGGGGCTTGCGCGGGGTTCAGGTCGACCTCGTCGCCGACCTGCAGCCGCAAGGAGCCGCCCTTGCGCAGCACCATCGGCGCGCCCGCGCCGCTGAACCACACCCTGCGCAGGGCGCGCAGCTGGCCTGAGCCATGGAGCCACGCGTGGCCGTACACTGGGAAAGCGCAACACAGAGGGGCGTGGAGCGCGCGCAGCGAAGCGCGGCGCGCAAGAGGCCGGGCTCCGGGGGCCCACCTGAGGGGTCCCGCCCCGGTCAGGCTCGTGACGGTGGCTGAGCGGGTCGCGCCGTCGGGCTCCACGTACGCGGCCTTGGAGCCGCCCTCCGCCGGCGCCCTCCTCGGGCCCAGCTGCTTGGGCTCCGGCAGCCACACAACGGGGCGGCCATCCTCCAGCGGGACGAGGCGCATCCTGGCGGGCATGCTGCGGCGGCGCGCGCTTTGCACGCTGCGGCGGACGCGCTTTGCACGCTGCAGCGGACGCGCCCAGCGCGCTTGCTTGGCAGCCTGGGCCGCGAGCAAAGCACTGCGCGCCCCGAACAGCAGGCTCCTGCGCGTACGCTGCGCAGGTGTGAGTGTGCTGCAGTTCACTGCGCGGCGCGCGGTGGTGTGCGCATGATCGTGAGAACACAGATTCCTTAGTCAATGCCTGCAAGAGCCCAGCTGAACCAGTGCCACAGGCAACCGTCCAAGGCCATAAGTCGGGATGCTCAGCGAGGTTCCTGACCCTTCATTCTGCAATAACTGTTTTGTGGTATGCTGCGCGCTGCGTGCTTCCACAGTGGCAACCAAAGTCCTGCAGAGCCTACGCTTGTGGCGCAACACACGCCACGGGTGCGGGGCGTACAGGAGCGGGCCGCACAAGTGCCAGCCACGGCCGGGTCAAGCCCGCCACCGCGCACAGCCGTGCCCCGCAGGGTGCAGGCCGCACGCTACAGCGTAGGCTTCTGAGCTGGGCACCATGGTCCTGACCTGGGACAAACGTGATGCGGTGCCTGGTTGGCAATGGCTGCGTGTTCTTGACTTCGCCCGCGCCCTCCTGTATGCTGAGGCATGTGAGGCATGCAGCCGGTCTGACCAGTGGCCACCCAGGCGGTGGTGCGTTGAAGATATGACTGCATGCAAGGCCAGCGGCTGCCTCCTGCGCAAAGTCTGGGGGTGGCCACGCATGACGGTCTCAGCGTCCTGTGGCTTCCAGGACGTTTTGCGCTGCGTGCTGCAGTCTGTCCACTTGCGGGTTGTTCCATGAGGCGCGTCCACGCTGAGCGCCAATTGGCATGCCCTGTGTGTGGCGGGTGCAGGGCCGCCGCCACAGTGGCGAAAGGCAGTGCACGCGCTCGCGTCGCATCACTGGTCAAACGGCTGGTGCCTGGCGGCTCTGCCGCTGAGCAAGCAGAGGCTGCGCGCGCGCTGGCGCGCCTGTGCTTCGACAAGGGCCCAAACAGGGAGTATGTGAGAGGCTGTGGCGGCGTCACGGCGCTGGTCAGGCTGCTGGCGCCCGGCAGCTCTTCTGCCGTGCATGAGTGGGCTGCGCGGGCGCTGCTCAACCTGTGCCTCGACAACGCGAAGAATCAGGACGACATCAGGGAGTGCGGGGGCGTCGCGGCGCTGGTCAGGCTGCTTGCGCCCAGCGGCTCTGTGGCTGTGCGGTGGGAGGCAGCTGGGCCGCTGCTGTGCATGTGCAAGGAGAGTGCCAAGAACAGGGACAGCGTGCGGGAGTGTGGGGGCGTGGCAGCGCTGGTTGGGCTGCTGGCACTCGGCGGCCCTGCTGCTATGCATGAGCGCGCTGCTGGGGCGCTAGCAAACTTGTGTATTAAGAATTCACAGAACCAGGACAGCGTCAGGGAGTGCGGGGGCGTCGCTCCGCTCGTCTGCCTGCTGGCGCCTGGCCACTCTGCTGAGGTCCAGAGGGGGGCTGTGGGCGCGCTGGGAACCCTGTGCACGGAAAGCCTTGGCAACAAGGACTGCGTGCGGGAGTGCGGAGGCGTTGTGGCGCTCGTCGAGCTGCTGGCGCCTGGCGGCTCGGCTGGAGTGCAGAGGGATGTTGTTAAGGCGCTGAACAACTTATGCTATGGCAGCACGGAGAACCAGGACAGCGTGCGGGAGTGCGGGGGCATTATAGCGCTCGTTGCGCTGCTGGCGCCCGGCGGCTCTGACCATGTGCGTCAGCGGGCCGCTGTGGCGCTGAGGAGTGTGTGCTTTGCCAATACCCAAAACCAGGACAGTGTCAGGGAGTGCGGTGGCATTGCCGCGCTGGTCGAACTCCTGGCGCCCGGCGGCTCTGCGGCTGTGCAAGAACAGGCTGCTACAACGCTGCAGAGCGTGTGCCATGACAACGCACAGAACAGGGACAGCGTGAGGGAATGCGGGGGCATCGTGGCGCTGGTCGGGCTGCTGGCGACTGCATGTCCTGCTGCTGTGCATAGGAGTGCTGCCGGCGCAATAGCGTGTCTGACCAGAGAGAGTGTTCCAAGCTGTGAAGTAGTTGAGGCATGTGGGGGAGTTGCAGCCCTGGAGGGCGTGCTTGCGTGCGCCAGCTCGGCTGTCGCGCATAGATGTGTGGCGGATGTGCTGTATGACATGGGGCGTATTGAGCAGGGTGTTGGCGAGGCATCCCAACCGAAAACAAACGGAGACGTCCTACAGTCAAGCAGTGGCGGCAATGCGGGTGGCAGTGGTAGCTAGTGTTGTTGACAAGGGCGTAGACAGCCAGCCGGCGCGATGTTCGAGACTGCCCGCCTGTCTCTGAAAGGTATGTCAGCTGTGGTGCTCAGGTCCCAGACAATGCAACCCTGTGCCCGTCATGGTGTCCACGTCTCGCAGGCCCATGCAAAGCTCGCAAGTGCATGTTTGATGGCATGCGGCTCGCTCTCGGGCGCATGCGCGGCCCGCAGCAGACTGCCGAGCGCGCGCGCGCTCCACAGCGCGCGGCCGCCGCCGTCACAAGTGCCCGCGGACGGCGCGGGCCTGCGCGGCAGCATTGCCGACGTAGGTCGCGGGCGTCAGCGCGGCCAGCGCGGCCTTGGCCTCCTCCGGCAGCCCGTCCAGGCCCGCCACAAACTCCTGGCGCCCGGCGGCGCACAAGGGGTGTATGATAGGGTATTTAATATGGTTGAAAGTGTGGAGAGGCTCCTGCGACCTGCTGCGAGCGTCAACGCCCAGCAAGGCAAGCGCATGCACACAGGAAACACGCAAAGCTGCAGCCACACGACAAAATTTTCGCTGTGCACACCCCGTGCTTACCCCAACAGAGCACCAGGTGGCGGCAGGGCGAGCCCGATGCACCCCCAGCTGCTGCGCAGCCCACGCCAAGGTCGGCAGGCACATGCTTGGGCACACAGTCCCGCACTTGTCCCTCCGCCCATGGCCTGCACAGCAGCACGGACCTGCATCGATGCCTGCGTGACGGCCACGCCGCGCGTGAACGCTTTCAACTTCTCGTAGGGCTCCGGCACGCCGTACCTGCGGACGCCGCCATGCCACACAGGTGTGCGCAGGTGCTGACAACGCCTGCACCCTGTTTCTGCTGACGATCGACACACAGCCAAACAGCGGCGCATGTCGTGCAGCCTGGCGCCGCAGCTGCTCAGGTAGGTTCGCGAGGGCGCGTGTGCCCGGTGCGCCGGCAGCGCGGCCAGGGGGCGGCGTGCGGCGCAGCCCGGGCGCGCGCCGCCGCATGACCGTCTGGATGGGCTCCGCCAGCACCTCCCACGCGCTGTCCAGGTCCGCCGCCACCCGCGCGGCGTCCAGCTGCAGCTTGCCGATGCCTGCGGCGCGCCCCCCGGGTTGGTCGCGCTGAATAGGGCGGCTGCAGAGTGCGAGTGGCCGCAGCCCCGGCTGCAAGCTTCGGCCGTGATGCTCGTGTCATTGATCTTTCCAGGCAAGCGCGTGCCGACGCTCCAAACACCCTGACGAGGCGCCCGGACATGCTGCTGCTGGACCTGGATGCATTACATCGCAGGCCTGCCCAGGTCGAGCATGTCCAGCCACTGCTGGTCGCGGGGCCTGGCGGCGGACACAGAGCAGCCTGCGCCTGTCCAGGTCATGGCCAGCGACGGTGAGAAAAACGGATGTCTCCAACAGCCCCGCCTTGCCTTTCCGTTGTGCGCGGGCCGCCGGGCGCACCGCGGCAGGACGACGAGTACGCCAGCAGCGAGTGGCCCAGGCCGCTGCCCAGGTTGCGCAGCACGGTGGAGTCGGTGAGGTCGCGCTGCCAGCGTGACACCGGCAGCTTGGCCGCCATGTGGCCCAGCAGCGCGTTGGCCACGCCCAGGTTGCCCTCGCTGTTCTCAAAGTCGATGGGGTTGACCTGCGGGCGGCGTGCGGGTAGGGTAGGGTAACCTACCCATTCTCTACATTACTTTGGCGCCGCATGCTAGGGCTTTCATACCAAGGGTCCAACGCAGCACAGCGTGGGGAACACGCACCGCGCGCACCATGTGCGGCGCAGTGGACGCGCGGGCCGTGCGCGCACGCTTGCGCGCGCCCCATGATCGGCCGGAGCTGGGCCTGGGCGAGGCGCGCCGGCTCGGGCAAGGTCCACGGCAGGGTAGGGCGCGCCTTGCGCGGCATCGTGGACGAGCGGACCTCGCCCTCCATGTTACAAATTACCACAGTACTCTGAAGCGGAGCTGGGCAGGGAGCGCCGGCCCGGGCGCGCCGCGCGCCTTGTGCGGCATCGTGGACGAGCCGACCTCGCCCGGCCGCACGCGCTGCCGGAAGTAGCCCAGCGACACGTAGCCCCACAGGTCGCGGTCGAAGTCCAGCAGCACCGTGTTGAAGCGCGCCACCGCGCCAAACAGCTCCGCTATGTAGTCGTGCGGCTCGATCTGCGGCGGCCGGGACGCTGGGTGGGCGAGGCAGGCCCGACTATAGCCTATCAGGGCTGCCTGCTGCCGCCAGGGCACCTCCTGCTCTGGTAGCGAGCTGGCATGCTCTGCTACACATGGGGCTGTGACGCTGCCGCTAGGGGCCAGCCGGCAAGCTCCGCATGGCACAGACTCTGGCAGCTGTAGCGCATAACTCCCTGCAATTTTGCTCAGGCAGGCAGCTGGGGGCCGCGCCCGCCTGCAGGCCGCTGCGCGTAGCTGGCGCTGCGCACAGGCAGTGCAGTAACCGCGCTGACCGCCGGCATGCAGGTCAGCCATGCCGGCGGCCAAGCCCGCGCCCCTAGACCCTAGAGCGGCGCGCCTGCGTGACGTACGGGTTCCACTCCAGGCCCAGGCCCGCGACGAAGCCCTGCGCGACGGCCTGCCAGTCCACGCCCGGGTACGCGGCCAGGTGCGCGTTGTAGTTTCCCACCGCGCCCGCCATTTTGCCGTACAGCGGCACCGCGGCCGCCTGCGCGGAAACAGCAGACTTACAGGCGCGCCCCGCCCTGGACTGGCCAGAGCTGTACGGGCTCAGTGGGCCGCCTGAGGCGCTGCCGCCATGCGTGCGACCCGCGCCGACGTGCTCGCTCCTGTGTTCAGGCTGCAGCGGAGTGCAGCCTCGGCAGCAGGCGCGGCGGAGACGCCGGTCGCTGGCTTCCGGCCGGGAGGCGCGGTGTCGCTCGCGCTGTTCCAAGCTGCACAGCGCAGCAGCACGCCTGCCTCAAAGCAAGCACTGCATCGCCCGCAGCACAGCTGGAGTGCTAGGCGGCGCGCGAGGACAGCCTCGCCGCAGAAGGCGCTGCCTGCCCCGGGCCGGCGGCGCGGCCTGCAGCAGGGCGCATGCGGGGCGCGCGCGCGCGCGGGCGGCGCGCCTGGCGCCGCTGGCGCGCCAGGCGGTGCGCAAAGATGGCCATCTCCTTGCCCAGCGTGGTGGGCGAGGCCGTCTGGCCGTGCGTGCGCGCCAGCATGGCCACGTCCGCGTGCTCCTCCGCCAGGCCCACCACCGCGTCGATTACCTGCACGCGCCCGGCCGTTAGCACGCACGAGACAAAGGCACACAGCAAAAGTCAAAGAGGGTGAAAAGTCGCTGAGGCGGGCGCGCGCCGCGTCCATGGCGGGCAGCAGGTGGCGCTCGCGCGCCTCGCGCAGCGCCAGCGCGTGCGCAAGGTTGTTGATGTCTTCGCTGGTGCACGCAAAGTGCGTGAACTCAAGCACCTGCGCGCGCCCGCCCCGGGCGTGTCAGTGCCAGGGCCCCGCGGCTGAAGAGCGCGCGTGGCCTGATGGGACTCTTGCGCCTTTCCCACTGTTTGCGGCAGTGCGGCTGCGGAGCGCTGTCTGGGAGTGGGAGCATGCAGCACACTCCCAGGATCACGGCAGCGGCACGGCTTTTGTGCTGTTGTGAACTTGTGCGGCCTGTGCACCTGATTAGCCCGCTCGCTGGTGCATGTGTGGCAGACGCGCGCGGGGCGCTCACCCGAGCAAGCTCAGCGTTGCCCTGGAGCCGCCGCTTGATGACGTACTCGATCGCCTTGACGTCGTGGTTCGTCACGCGCTCGACCTGCGCGCCCGGCATGGCGCAGTATCGCGCCTTCTTGCATGGCGTACCGCTGCAGGCTGCACTCCCCCACCCTCCCACTCCCCAGCTGAGAGCTTTTCGCGAGCGATGCAGCTGGTGCATGTGTGAAGCGGCCTTCTTGTCTGCGAGCGTGGCTGCATCGCTGGCAGCCGATGCGGGTCCAAGGACTGAGCGGCACGCCCTCCCGCACGCGCCGTCTCTCACACCCGCGCGCACGGCTGACAGCCGACCGTTACTCAGGGCACTGCACACTTCAGGGCACTGCACTTGCTGCAGCGCGGTATGCTCCCTGTGGGAGCGCGCACCTCCTTCACCTCCATCGCGTCGGCCACGCCAAAGTCCGCGGCCAGGCTGTCAAGCAGCGCGTTCGCGCCGGCGCTGAACTCTGGCACCTCTGGCACGCCGGGCAGCGCGGCCAGCTGCTGCAGCCAGCGCACCTGCACGCCGGCCCCAGGTCGATCGTGCGCCACGCAGGGCCGGTAGGGGGCGCTGCTGGACCACCGGCCGCCGGGCTCGCTGCTCCCTGACAAACAGACGAGTGCACACAGAGGAGAGCACGGCGCGGGCCGCTCTTGCTTGCGCCGCACCTCGACCAGGACGCGGCAGCGTATGAGGCCAAACTCGCTGAACACGCTGCGCAGCGCCGCCACCTTCCCCGCATACCGCCTGCAGCACGCCGCGCCTCCTTCAGCGCCGGCTGCCAGTATCAACTCTGTATGCCTGGCACAGGTTTGCAGCCTTCTTTGCACTGCACAGAGCGGACTCAGCGCCGAGGACAGCCCGGCACTGCTGGACAGGGGCGCACCCGTCGAGCGGCGTGATGGCCGTGAGCTCGTTCAGCTCCAGCGCGTCTTGGTGCGCCTTGGCAGGAGCAGCCTGTGATGGTAGCCAGCCTGGGTCAGCCGCAGTGCCCTGCACTGTGCACGACTGGCCGGCAAGCTCTGCTCAAGTGTGCGTGCACCCCCAAACGCTCCAGCCGCACCTCCGCTTGCGCTTGCATCGCGCATAGCCGGCCTGTGCCTCTCCTCCGTGGCTGAGTGCTCTGCCGGTGGGCGCTCCTGACGCATGCGGGTGCGTCGTGGTGCGGCACGGGTGCGCACAGACACCCAGGCGTCAGCGCATCAGTGACTGCTGCACCAGGACCACCTTTCGCGGTCAGCATTGACCCCACGCAGGCTCACCGCCGCCTGTCGGGCGCGGTTCCTCAAGAGCTCACACTCAAGCCCCCCTTACTTCCTTGTACATTACACAGCTGCAGACCGGCCTACCAAGTTGCACGGCCGTCTGGCTGTAGGAAGCTTGTATGCTAGTATGAGATGGCGCAGCGCCTCTGATTGCTGAGTGTGGTGCTGGAGCATGTTCTTTCAACAAGAAATGTTTCAGGTAATTTCTGAACAATTACATATGCAACCATATCAATTGTGCGGGCCCGCGCGGCGCTCCCCCCCTGGCGCCTCCCGGTGCTCCATCGCGGGGTCGCTGCACCAGGCAGACGTCCTTCCGGGATGTGTAACACCCGCGGGGTCTTCACGGTGCAGCGCCCGGGCCTCCCCGAGCGCTGCCAGCGCGCCAGCGTCCTGCAGGGATGGATGCCGCTGGCAAGCGGTGCGCGCCCCGTGTGCGGCGTGTGCGGCGTCACGAGCGGCAGCTGTGGGCCGCGGCGGCAAAGCGGGCGCGGGGTTGTGAGCGCGCCAGTCGCCATAATGATTCACAAGAACTGTAACGGGTAGTGAGCAATAATTCACAGCATGCCGTGCCTTATCACGGCAGCCGAGGCTCGCATGACCACACCATGTAGCTTGTGAAAACGAGGCCCTGCGGTGCACCACATGGCACGCCTGACACAGACGCAAGGGCAGTGCATGCCATGATGCCATGCACACGATGTGCATCATGTACATGCACTGGCCAGGTTGGCCACTACATATATTCAGGGTGCATCTCAACCGCATCCGTGCTGGACGGCGGCCGCGTCCGCGGCGGCGGCGGCACGCTCTCGGGCATCAACCACAGGCTCCATGAGCGCCGTGGCGCGCACCTCAGCGGCCTCGCACTTGTCGCACTCCTGCGAGGTGACGCTGCGGCGGCTGCCATAGAGCGCGCTGCTAATGAGCGCGCCGCGCAAGAGGCAATCCAGGCCCACCCCGGCGTTGGCGCCGCCGTGCCGTGCGTACCAACCAAGTGTATGCATGCGTCAGGCAGGCACACACTCCTCGGTACACACGCACAACAGACGTCGCACTCGTTGGTACACAGGCACGCACACTCGCTGATGCACGCACACATTTGCTGGTACACACAGCACGGCGGCGCCCATGTCGTAATAGACGGCGTGGGCGGGCCTCGGTGGCGCGCGCGGCACGCTCACTGGCAGCACGCTCACTGGCAGCATGCTCACTGGCAGCACGCTCCTCGGCAGCCGCCGCAGCGGCGTCACCTCGCTGGAGTGCGACGAGTACGAGGCCGCGGAGGCGCGCAACGCTTATGGAGGACGTCGATGACGCCCGAGAGTGTGCACCGCGGTAATGCAACGCCCGTGCCCTGACACCAGCCACAGCAGCGGCACAGGAGATGGCTGCTATGGAGCTGGGCAGCGCGCGCGCGGCGCACAAGATGGCGGCGGAGGGCGCACGCGCGCCACGCCGGACGCCTTAGCAGGGCGCCTTGCTGGGAAGGCACGCGAGTTGCCAGCGCGCTGTTGGCCGGCGCGCCGCTGTTGAGCGCTGGGGTCGCCCGCGTAACCTCGGCCTGCATCAGCCACAGCAGGTTAGCGTTCCTGCTGCAGTGCTTCAGTCCGGACAGGCTGCATTCTGCTGCGGGCTGGTGTAAAGTAACCCACACCAGCAGTGCAAGCGCAGGCATCGTGCGGTGCACAGGCTGCTGGCGCTTAACGACTCTTGCTGCCACTGCTGAAAAGCTAGCCTCCTTTCACGCAGGCACCGAAATGCAAGTGTTACAGCGAGTCCCAGTGGCAAAACCGAATTCAAGGAGGTGGCTAGGGTAGGGCATGCGAGTTATGTCTCGGGCTTAGCACTGCAAAGCGATGGCCTGCGAGCTGTCGCAAAGCAGCCACGGCGCCTGGGCACGCTCTTAGGCGGCACGAAGCTGCCTGCTGGGCGCATGGGTGCGCTCATGGCTGGCTTACACTTGTTGCTGCTCACCTGCCCCCGCTCCAATCTGCTATGGGTTACCAAGAGGCGCAGCACCTTGTTGCCAACTCAGACCCAGGGCGACACTGCATTGTTCGCAAAGTAGGGGAACAGCCAGACCTGTGGAGAGCCCGTCTACCACAGAACCTATAGCGAGGTTGCTGTTGTTCTCAATACTCTCTTGTGTGTGGCATAGGGACTACACAAGCAGCATGCCACACAAGCAGCATGCCACTCTATTGTGAGATTGCGTTCGAAAATTCTTATAACAGAGCATGCAACTTTTTGCAGACGAGAGGTTGCATGACACACAGATGCTCTGGCAATGACTTGCTGCTGAGTAAGACAACATGCCAAAGCAACATGTCTGGTGTTTTTAAACCATGAACTGTGTATAAATTGCTGAACCAGTCCTCGAGCAGGACGCGACTACCGACTCTTGTTACAAGTCTTGGGTGCTACTAGCCATGCAGGCCACAACATGCGTTTTGAATAACTATGGGCAGGCCCACAGACAAGCAGCATGACAGGCATAACCTGCCAGTGCACTTGTCTGGCTCCGCCCTCGTCAACACCTCAGCATCGTCCTAAGACAGCCAGTACAGGCCTGCCGAACCCTGCAGCTCTACTCAATCATCCATACAGCACGCGCGGGTCACCAGTTCACCACCATGTGTGCACACACACTCTGCGAAACAGCTCCTTTTTGCACAGGTGACACATGCACAGAATGCATATGGGTTTGGATCCCCCAAACCTTGCTTGGCAGTTCACCGGGCGTGCGAAACAACAAGCAAGTGCTGTCTATCACTTTGCATACATTGACGCACTCGCTGCATCCGTTGAGTGCATCCTTTGAGCCTTCATGCTTGCTACAGCTGTATTCCTCATCTACCCCTGCTGCGGCTCAGATCTACACTCTCAGGTGTAAATAAATCAACAAGTTCAAAAACACCTAGCTGACTACTTCCAGGTCCAGCGCTCCCTCAGAAGATGGGCGTGTTGCCTCGGGCAGACTCCACCGCCAGCAGCAGGGCGAAGCCGAGCATGGCAACGCGGCCTGCACCCAGAGCCCCAGCCTCCTTGGAAATTGGTCAAACAAAGCACAAGCGCACCCCTGCATGCGCAGTGCATAACTACACATGCGCACAATGTATGGATGTTGCAAAGAGCATGTTCCAGACAGGTACAACGTGCAGTACGTGCAGAGGCGGTACGTGTCGCACCAACGTCGCGTTCGCGCGAAGGCGTGAAGGGTCCAAAGCTGCGAGCGGTGTTGGTCTCGCCCTTCAGGAAGAAAGGCGCAAGCGTCGCGTAGGACAGCAGCACAACAATCGCGCCGAACAGCAGCGACGCTGTGCCGTTCGCCCTCTGCACCAGGTCCCCATCATTATACCTGCCGGGGCACAACGTATGCAAATTAAGTACGGGTATGCTGGGGACCCAGTCAGGACGTGACTTGCGCGCAAGAAGCTCAAACTAAGTCAGAATATGGGACAAACCTTTGCCAACATAAAAGCAACCTAACCACACGCTGTTCAGGGAAATATGCGGGCCACGCACCGGCCCGCGATCTGCACCCAGACGCTCTTCTGAGTCGCCACCTCCGACACGACAGCCGCAACAAAGCCAGCCATGGCCGCCCGCGCGTTGATGACCTCCTGGCCCTTGCTGAAGGGGAAGCCGTCAAAGAGCGAGCTGTTCTGTAACTGCTCAGGCGAGATGCTGGGAATGCCCACGGCCTCCACCTGAACAGCGTCAGCGGCCTCCTCCAGGCTGCTCTGCTCGTCTGCGGTGGCCTACGAGCACAGCTCTAGTGTCACCGCGCTGCACCCAGCTCTGAGAATAAGCATGGGCAGAAGGCCAAGCCACCACATATGCCTGCAATGTGTGTGCACTACAGCCTCACAAGCTTGACGCAGTGCCAGCAGGACAGACCCACCCGACGCCGGCCAAGCAGGCGCCCCAAGAACATGCTGGTCTAAATTTTCTCCCGTGCAGCCCACGCCCGTTTTGCTGCGCGCAACTCACCCGCACGAGGGCCGAGAAGCTCTGGTGAACGCTCGAAGGGCTGGGCGGGCTGGGGATGCGGCACAGCAGGCTGCCGGCGTGGCCAGAGTACATGCTGGACGGAGGCGTCCGAGCTACAAAGCCGCAGGGAGCGAGGCCGGCAGTCAGCATGACTTCGGCGCACAAATGAGGGAGTGAGCGGGGAGTCTGAATGCTGAGAATGTGACGTCGATTGCGCTGAAACACTTGAAAAGCAGGTGGGCTCGACGTGGAACGCTGTGCTGCAAGCCTCCTGATGCCTCATGCCCTCAAGGGGTAGGGTCCACCAGCGCATCATCACTGTGCTATCATTTGTATACTGGTTCGCCAGGGACCTGCAAGCCAGCCAGACGGAACAGGGCTGCATAGAAATAGCTAGATATGACCGCACCAATAGAACGTTACAGTGGCACATGTGCCCGCTAAGACGTAGCACGCAGCGTATGCGCCCGCTGAGAGGCACCCAGATACACTACAGCCGCACTACAACCATGCTGCACTACCTGCCTTGCAGGATCTCGCGGTACACGCCAACCGGCTGCGCTGGCGGCACCCAGTGCTTGCCAAAGTACACGCTCTTGCCCACCTCCCACCCAGGCACCTGCGCCGCCGTCCGTTTCGCCTCAATACACATAGGCATACACCGCAGCATGACGTTGTTGTCTTGCACGCACAACAAACCAGCCCCCCGCGCGTCAGCAGAGGCAAAGACATGGATAATCCCCCCGCAGCACTGTGTATGGCATAGGCAGGCGCACGTCTTTCATGATCTTCGCCTCATTCTCGAGGCAGCGCTCCTTTTCCTTCACCCACCTGCACGCAGCCAGCACAGTTTGCGCTCCAGCAAGTGCAGCAGCCTGGTGAGCATGCCCGCAGCAGAATACAAATCCACGGCGGAGGCAGGGAATGTGCAGCGCGGTCCGTGTCAACATGCGACGCAAAAAACCCTGATAAGCATTGCATCACGCGCAGCCTCAGTCAGTCAGCAGGCAGCCCCGCGCCTGCGGTCCTCCTCCGCCTGCAGCACCGGGTAGAGCATCTCACGCATCGCCAGCTTCTCGGCGCGCAGCGCGCGCCGCTCCAGGTTGCCCTCGCCCACCTGCGCCCGCAGCAGGAGCACGGTCAGCGTCCGCGCCCGCAGCAGGCGCACCCTCCGTTGCCGCCTGGCCCGCAGCACGCGCCACTCCTGGTTGCCCTCGCCCACCTGCGCCCGCGGCAGGAGCGGAGTCAGAGCCCCCGCCCGGAGCAGGCGCGCTGTCCATCGCCGCCTGGCGGCGGGGCCCGCGGCAAGCTCGCTCGCCAGCGGCGCCGCGCCAGCTTGTTTCTCCCACCTGCGCTCGCAGAACGCGCACACTCTATCTGCACTTGGTAGCAGGGCCCGTTGCCCTCTCGCTTGCCCGCGGCACGCCCAGCTCCAAGCGCCCTACCTACCTGCGCCTACCGCTCCTTTGCAAAGAAAACTTGTGGGTCTGTGCAAAGTCATTATGGTACATGTATGAAGTCGTGCTGCCACCTTTCACATCCAACGCGCGCAACGCCCCGACGGTGCGGGCCCCTTGCCGGCCTGCGCCCGTCCAGCCACTTCCCGGTCTCTACTTACTTCACAGCCAGGGGCCTGGGCACCACTGCGTGCCAGCGACGCGCGCCGGTCCAGCCTGACTTGAACCTGCCACCTGAGCAGCGGCACACTCTACGCGCTCCCTGCCTGACCAGCTTGCAAAACACCCAGAGCCCAGGACCTCGCTGGACAAGGCGGCACGCAGACGCACAGAGTGCACTGCGTTGCTTTGTTCTATTAGCTCGCAGCCCTGGGCATCAAAGCGAGCACTGCACTAAGCCCAATCGTTCAGCCCTTTTTTATCATTGTCTGTTTGGACAACATTCTTATATCTGTCTAGCTCAAGCACTCGGCGCATGAGCGCTTGCAAGACGGCCGGGGCGTTGCACAGCCCAAACCGCGTCACCTTAAACTCAAACTGCCCATACCAGGTCTTGAACGCAGTCTAGTGTGCGTCCTCCGGTGCCATGAGTATCTGCGAGTAGCCGCTGCGCAGGTCGAGCGGGAAGCTGCTAATAGCCGCTTGACCTGTGCAGCGGGTACTAGCAGATCCCCATCGCCCCAGGAGACGCAGCACAAGACTGCTTTCACAACGCGGTATGGGCACTTTAATTTTGAGGTGACGCCGTTCGGCCTATGCAATGGCCCGGCCAACTTTCATGCGCTCAACAACCCAGTGCCTGAATGACATAGGCTGGCTGTCTGAAGCAGCGCCGAGACTGTCCGAAGGGGCAAACACTACTCTAAGACAAAGCGGCCGGCGGCACGC